>Ga0126311_10000679_pt1 | contig 15764 bp, 15 predicted proteins | sample Plot61_FD_92539 | JGI IMG/M metagenome (GOLD analysis project Ga0126311, IMG submission 92539) | Serpentine soil microbial communities from UC McLaughlin Reserve, CA, USA - Plot61 | ecosystem: Environmental > Terrestrial > Soil > Grasslands | place: USA: UC McLaughlin Reserve, Lake County...
CCTGGAGGATCGGGATGCCTGCGCGAACGAGTGCTGCCAGTTGTTGATTAAAGAGGAGGAAGTCGTTCGCTTTGACCTTCGGATGTCCGCCGCGCCCGCCCAGGCTAGTGAGGGCGGCAACGCCGGAGGTGCGTGGAGGAGTTACGTTAAAGACACGAAATCCTTCGCGCTCGAGTCGCGCCCGTGCTTCCTGCACGCCGGGCGCTTCGACTGTGCGAGTGACGACCTCGCCAGCAGGGGTTCCCAATCTACAAATAAACTCAGCCATGGCTCGGATTCTATCTCACGCGCGGTTCAAGCAGAAGTTGCATCGGTGCAATGGGCGCCAGCAGAGCGCCAGAACAAAGTTTGTCCGTAGGGTTGCGCGTAAAGTCAGAGGTGCGGCTTTAAGTATTGCGCCCGAGGATACGCCTGTCCTAGAATGGCCGTGCCAACACAGCAATTAAACTGAAACGCGCGCGGCCGTCTCCCCGTGAACATTTCACAGGTTTAAATGATTCGGGCATCACTCGTACCCCAGCGAGCATCTGTGTTGACAGTTCCCTTTCGAGCCCTGACGGTACTAAAAAGAATTTAAACTACCGAACTGTAGCCGGGGGTGACATGTATTTACCGACTCGTTACGCAACGAAGCTGGCCGCGACTTCCATCTCAATACTCGCTGTCACGATTTTCTTTACATTGGCAGCGCAGAGCCAGAGCCAGGAACCTGCCCAGGACAAGCCTCAGGAAAAACAAGGTGCGGCCGCCGCGACGCAAACTCCGTCACCAGCGCCGAAAGAACAAAAGAAACTCGGCTCCGAACTCGATGATCGTTCGATCATCACAAACACCGACCTGATCACGCTGACAGTAACCGTCACCGACACCTACGGACGTTATGTGTCAGGACTGAATAAAGGCGCGTTCGCAATCTTCGATAACAAACAGCAGCAGGAGATCACTTATTTCAGCGACGACGATTCACCGGTGTCGGTCGGAGTCATCTTCGACGTTTCCGGTTCGATGAGCGGCGACAAAGTGAGGCGCGCGCGCGACGCCCTGAGCAAGTTCATCCAAACGAGTCACGATTCCGACGAGTATTTCCTCATCGCTTTCAATTCGCGAGCACAACTGGTACTCGACAAAACACGTGACGGCGATGCCATCTTGAATAAGCTGACGTTTGTTGAGACGAAGAGCCAGACCGCGCTCTATGATGCCTGTTACCTGGGCGTGGAAAAAGTTCAACGCGGCGCGCATCCCAAACGCGCTCTCCTTCTGATCAGCGACGGCCAGGACAACGATTCCCGTTACACGTTCAACGAGCTTCGAAAGCTCCTGAAAGAGTCGGACGTCACGCTCTACGCGATTGGAATTCTGAGTGGCAGCGACGCGGGCAGCGCGATGGGTATGGAAGGTCAGGGCATTCTCGATGAGCTTTCCGGCGTTTCCGGTGGCAAGGCCTTCTTCCCCCGGTCGGCAGCGGAAATGGACGACATTTTTGAGCAAATTGCCCTGGAGTTGCGGCACCAGTACTCGATCGGGTACAAGCCCGAGACCTTTGCAAACGATGGCAAGTGGCATCGCGTCAAGGTGAAAGTGACGGCGCCACGCGGTTTGCCGCGGCTTTTTGTTCGCTCCAGGGAAGGTTATTACGCGACATCTGGCGCGCGTTGAGTTCAAAAGCAGGCTTCCGGCAACTCAGGATTACCTACGAGGCATCTTTTGCACGTGTGTGCGGCGTCGACCCGGTGACAGCTGCAATTTACCGGCGATGCTGTTTGCCCCAGCCTTGCGCGTTTGAGGAGTCTTTAGGAATTGTTTAGTGAGCAGAATCTGAGGCAGATCGGGATATTTGCGGTCTGCGGGTTAATACTCTCGGCACTGGTTTTGGGCCCAAGTGTCTTTGCAAGTGGCGATCAGGATCGTCCTCGCACCACTCAATCAACGCCTGCTGCCACGCCAACGCCGCCGCCAGTTCCTGCCCGGCCAGCCTCGACAGCAACACCAACTCCGACTCCACAGACTCAGCGACCAACCACTGATCGCATCGCCCCCACGTTAGGCGAGCCACCGCCGCCACCGCGTCTCAAACCAACTCCAACTCCGACGCCACCGCCCGTGATCGAGGAAGGCGACATTCTGAGAATCAACGCGGAGCTGGTCCAACTCCACGTGCGTGTGATCGATCGTAACAATCGCCCGATCAACAACGTGCCGCAAAGTGAGTTTAAGGTGTTCGAAGACGGCGTGCCGCAGAAGATCGAATCCTTTACGCGTGAAGAAGTGCCCATCAGTTACGGCCTCGCCGTTGATACTTCCGGTTCACTGCGGTCACAGTTGCAAAGCGTGGTCGACGCCGGCAAGACGATCATCAACGCCAACAAACCCGGCGACGAGACTTTTCTCGTGCGCTTCATCAGCAGCGACAAGATCGAGACGGTCCAGGATTTCACGGACAACAAAGAGATGTTGATGGATGGTCTCGACAGTTTTTACGTGGAGGGTGGCCAGACCGCGATCATCGATGCGGTGTATCTTTCGGCCGAGCACGTTACTGAGTACAAGAAAGGTGACGAAGGCGATCGCAGGCGGCGCGCACTGATTGTCATCACTGACGGTGAAGACCGGAATAGTTTCTACAAACAGGAACAGCTCTTTGCACGCCTGCGCGAGGAAGACGTGCAGATCTTCGTCATCGGCTTCGTGAATGAGCTGGATAAAGAGACCGGTCTAATTCGCAAGAGCCCGCGTGAGAGAGCAGTCAACCTGATCAATAAGCTAGCCAGTGAGACGGGTGGCCGCGCGTTCTTTCCGGATTCGGTCGCCGATCTTCCGCAAATCGCGAATGAGATCATCAGAGATCTGCGTACCCAGTATGTGATTGCTTACAACCCGACGAATAAAGCTCAGGACGGCTCATATCGCGCGATTAAAGTAACAGTGGACCAGCCGTCAAACTCCGAGAAGCGCATCGCTCTGACGAGAACGGGACGTCTCGCACGCAAGGAACGCGGTCAAGGCAATGTTCGTCCTCCGGCAGTGCGGATGCCTTCACTAAGTAAACCTTAATTTATTTGCGTTTTTCCGCTTTCGTTTTGTACTTGTAGCCGTGTCTCGACGCCGCCTCCTCGATCGAGTGCGTCGTCGTCAGAACATCATCCTGTCGAGCCAGCTCAATTAACCTCTTGTAGTAGTTTCGCAGCGCATCGATCTCCGGTTCGCTCAAATCCTCCACATCGATCAGGCGATTGCTCGCACCCTCCATCGCCGCGACGATCTCGTTCAGCTTGAGATGTATGGCCAGCGCGTCTTTGTTCTGCGCGCGCTGAATCAGGAATACCATCAGGAATGTGACGATGGTCGTTCCGGTATTGATCACGAGCTGCCACGTATCAGAAAAATGAAAGTACGGTCCAGTGATGGCCCACACGAGGATCGTCGTTAGCGCAAGTACGAAAGCTACCGACGTTCCAGTAGCTTTCGTGACGTGGAAAGAAAACCTCTCGAGGAGTTCACTCAATCTACTTCTTCTTTGCGGCATTGATGATTCTCCACACGGCTAAGCAATTGGATGCGACTCGATGGCTGGATTGAAGGGAAGACGTCAGGTGATCAAGGTTGGGCCCGGACGGAACCACTGATCTTCTTGCGAGTGGTTTCGCCAGTGTGCAGGACGGGTAAGCCGAGATCTACGTCTGAATGTGGTTGAGGGATCACGTGCGTTGCCACAACTTCGCCGACTCGCTTTCCTGCGGCTGCGCCGGCGTCAACAGCACTACGAACAGCAGCAACATCGCCGCGCACGATGGCCGTCACCAGACCAGCGTCGATCTTTTCCCAGCCGACGAGACGAACGTTAGCCGATTTCACCATCGCGTCGGCGGCTTCAATCATCGCGACCAGGCCACGGCATTCGATCATTCCGAGTGCTTCAGGCATCAGCTCCCTCCCAGTTTTCAGATAGTAACAAAATCAGGCCACAAAAAGGCACAAGAAGCACAAGAATGCTTTTACAGAATTCTTTGTCCCTTTTGTGCCTTTTGTGGCTAATTTCGCAGCGAGTGGATTGGCGCGGGGATTCTTCCGCCTCTACGAATAAAATCAGCGGACGAGAAAGCACTGACCGCCATGATCGGCGCGCTGCCGAGCAGCCCACCAAACTCAACCACGTCACCGACATCACGTCCCGGCACCGGAATGATCCGTACGGCAGTGGTCTTGTTGTTCATCACGCCGATTGCCATTTCGTCTGCAATGATCGCGGCAATTGTTTCCGCTGAAGTCGATCCAGGCACGGCAACCATATCGATTCCGACAGAACACACGCTGGTCCATGCTTCGAGTTTGGCGAGTGACAACGCGCCCACCTGCGCCGCTTCGATCATGCCCGCATCTTCTGAAACCGGAATGAACGCGCCACTCATGCCGCCGACCGAGCCGCTGGCCATCGCGCCGCCTTTCTTCACTGCGTCAGTCAACAAAGCGAGTGCCGCAGTGGTGCCGTGAGTGCCGGCTCGCTCGAATCCCATCGCTTCGATAATGTTGGCGACTGAGTCACCGGAAACGGGTGTCGGAGCCAGAGAAAGATCGATGATGCCGAACGGGATTCCCAATCTTCGCGCGGCTTCTCGTCCGACGAGCTCGCCTGCACGAGCCAGCTTGAAGGAGAGTTTCTTGATCTGCTCGGCGAGATCCTGCAGCGGCAGGCTTCGCTCTGCGTGTCGCACGGCATGATGGACCACGCCGGGACCGGAGACACCGACATTGATCACGGCTTCAGCTTCGCTAACACCGTGGAAAGCACCGGCCATGAAAGGATTGTCTTCGACGGCATTGGCGAAGCAGACGAACTTTGCGCACGCGAGTCCACCTTGATCGCGCGTCCGTTCGGCTGCGTCTTTCAAGATCCGGCCGACCTGGCCCACCACGTCCATGTTGATGCCGGCGCGAGTCGTCGCCGCGTTGACTGACGAGCACAAACGCTTCGTAACCGAGAGAGCTTCGGGAATCGAGTCGAGAAACCGGCTTTCCGAGGGCGTCGTTCCTTTTTGTACGAGTGCGGAGTAGCCGCCGATGAAATCGATACCAACCGCACCCGCAGCATCGTCGATAGCACGTGCCACCTCGATGAGATTGCCGCGCAGTCCTTCGGTGATCAGTGACACTGGCGTGATCGAGAGGCGTTTGTTCGCGACTCTGATTCCAAACTCTTCGCCGATCTCATCGACAACCGGCACGAGCCGGGCGGCGACTGAGCGGATCTTTTCACCAGACTTCTGTGCGACTCCGGCCATCGAGTCGCTCGCGCAGTCGAGCAGGCTCAGACCGAGCGTGACCGTGCGCACGTCGAGATGCTCCATCTCCGTCATTGCGACTGTTTGCAGGATCTCTGCTTGAGTGTATTCCATCTATCCGATGACTTTGCTTATGATCAAAAGGACGAGGAACAGTATGAAGAATGCTGCCGCAACGAGCAGAAAGCGGAGGCTCGGATCGTAAGCTGCCTGATCGAGCATGACGCTGGACACATGCCGCAACTTCTCAACCCTGGCTTTGACACCGTCCTGATGCCGCGGCCTCTTTGCCAGTGGCTTAGTTGGAGCGGGATCGACGATCGTGTCGGCTACCGTTGCAACCGTGGTTGTGGCTGCCGCCTCTGGAATCGGATTCCCACATTGCGGGCAGAACACCGCTCGCTGGCGCACGCTCAGGCCACAGGCGGTACAACGACGAGCTATTTCCGGTTCCATCTTGTCAGTCCTGAAACATCTTCTAAAAGTTAGATCCGGTGCATGGCGTTAAAGAGATCCTCTCGCTGCGCATAAATCCTCACGCCAAGTTTTTGACCTCCTGACCGGAGACGATCCTTCAACTCCGTCGTGCTCTCACGCGCGCGCGCTGTGTCGGCAATGATCACCATCGCGAATTTTCCCTGCACCACCGTTTGGTTGATATCGATGATACTGCAACTCGCCTCCGCGAGGATCTGCGACACGCCCGCGACGATGCCCGGATGGTCCAACCCAAAGACCGAGATCACCATGCGATCCGACGATCCTTCAGTCGAATCCATCTGCGCGGCGCCGCCATCCACACTGGCGGGCTTGCGATTGTTAGTAGGGGTCTCTACCTGCTTGTATATATCAGTGACCAGTTGCTCGACCGTCGTATCGTCAATCGTACTTCCCAAACGTTCGTAAACCGCTCGGGTGATTCGATAAATCAGGTCTTCATTGGCCATGGGCGAAGGGATGAGTGATTAGGCGTGGTTGTTCAGGATCTGCCATTTTCGTGTACAAGCCGGCGTGCGGCTTCGCGCATTTCTTCAGACGACGTGTCGCTGATGTCGACACGGTCGACGATGCCGACGACCGCAGCTTCGATCGACATGTCCTGATTTCCGATTGCGGTTCGCGCGGCTTTGCCGAAGGCGCAAATCACCATCTCACCGGTGCCTGCGCCCAGTCTATCCGCGACGACAACGATATTGCGCGTCGGCTCCTTGTCGAGATCATAAGGATGAACAATCAGGAACCTGACGCCCTCCAGATCGGGAGTCTTCTTTGTCGACCAGACTGTGCCTACAACTTTTGCTAAAAACATTTTCAGATCTGCGTCATCGCCTTAAATCCGCGGCTAAACTTTCGCAAACACCTCCGCGGGCTCGCCCATATCACGCGCCGCCGGCGTAATGATCGTTCTGCCGTTGATGTAAATCTTCTCGCCTTTTTGCAGCGCGCGCCGCACGTCGTCTTCACTTACAAAGTCCACCGCCTTTGCACCGTTGTTTGATGGCGGCACTGGCTTGTTGTTCTCTCGTGGTGCGGGTGGTGCAGCCGTTCGTGGCGGCGGTGCGGGCGCCGTATACATGCTTCCCGCCTCACTCTCGACCACCGGCGGCGGCAACGGCGAAGCGGGCGGCTCAACTCCTTTGCCCGCCAGGAAACGATCGACAATTGCGGCAATCTCCTGTCGATCGATCTTGCCGCCTGCGACGACTGGCTCCCTCGCTGCGGCTTGCTGCGCAACTGGCTTTTCAACTGGCTGGGTAGAAACTGCCGGGCGCGCACTCTTCACCGGCCGAGTCTCGAAGGCAACGCGCTTGATGTCCATTAAATGAAGCGGCGAAACATTGTCTGACGTGACATTGCCGCCCCACGATCCACAACCCAACGTCATCGACGGCGGCAATGCGGTCGAGAAACCGATCGCGCCGTGCGTCGTCGGAGTATTCACAGTAATGCGCGAGGCGGGCATCTCCGCGCCAAACTTCACCGCCGCCTCACGCGAGCGCGTGTGAATCCCCGCAGTGTGACCCATGCCGCCATAACGCAGCACTTCTTTGCTGCGTTCAGCACACGCCTGCAATCCATCAACGACATAAAACGCGAGGATCGGCGACAGCTTTTCCATCGACAACGGATGTTCGCGCCCGACACCCGCAACATCCGCGATCAAACATCGCGTGCCCGGCGGAACATTCAGCCCAGCCATCTTCGCGATTACTTCGACCGACTTGCCCACGATCGCCGGGTTCAGCGAGCGCTGTGGCGTGGCAACTACTTTTCCGAGTTGATCCGCTTCCGCCGCGGAAAGGAAATGCGCACCCTGCAGTCTGAACTGTTCGCGCACGGCCTGCTCGACGGGCGCGTCGCAAACCACTGCCTGCTCGGACGCGCAGATCGTTCCGTTGTCAAAACACTTGCCCGTCAGAATGTCTTGCACTGCTTTCGGAATGTCCGCACTGCGCTCGACACAGACCGGCACGTTGCCTGGACCAACTCCAAACGCCGGCTTGCCTGAGGAGTACGCCGCACGCACAAGCCCGATACCGCCCGTCGCGAGGATGACGGCTGTTTGCTTGTGCTTCATCAGCGTCTCAGTGCCTTCGATCGTCGCGCTCGTCATGCAGCCAATGGCATCGGCGGGTAGACCTTCCTTCACGCCCGCGTCGCGCATGACACGCGCCGTTTCGTTGATGCACTTCGCGGCTGACGGATGTGGCGACAGGACCACGGTGTTGCGCGACTTGATCGCGATCAGGATCTTGAAGATTGCAGTCGAGGTTGGATTAGTGGAAGGAATGACCCCGGCGACGACACCACGCGGGCTGGCGATCTCTACAACGTCTTTCGATTCGGAAACGATTCCCTTCGTGCGAAGGCCGCGGAAGTAGTTCCAAACATCTTCCGCAGCAAAGCGGTTCTTCTCCTGTTTGTCAGCGGGTACGCCAAATCCGGTTTCCTCGACGGCCATCGCACCCAGCCGCGCCGCTTCACCCAGCGCCGAACGAGCCATCGCTTCACAGATACGATCGATCTTCGCCTGGTCGAACGCGGCAACTTGCGCCTGCGCTCGATGCGCCGCCTCGACGAGGTCACCCGCTTGTTGTACTGAAACTAGATCCGACATAACAACCTGTTATTGCCAATTGCCGATTGCCAATTTGTAGGAACCACGTAAATTGGCAATCGGCAATTGCCAATCGGCAATGCCTCACCTCGCTCGTTCTTTATTTGGCTCACGGTTTCCCGCACCCAGCGAGCGCCCTTGATCTCCCTGGCCCAACTGCCCGCGTGGGCCACCTTGCAGCGCTTGCTCATCCGGACTCAGACCGGTGCGGCCGTTGACCGGCAATACGCGCTCGACCTCTGCGTGGGGTCTCGGAATCACGTGCACGCTGATCAGCTCGCCAACTCGTCTGGCCGCTGCCGCGCCGGCATCAGTCGCCGCTTTAACTGCACCCACATCGCCGCGCACAAAGATCGTCACGTAGCCGGCACCAATGTACTCTTTACCGAGCAGTTGTACATTCGCAGCTTTGACCATGGCGTCGGCGGCCTCAACTGCACCCACGAATCCTTTGGTCTCAACCATTCCGAGTGCTTCCAGGGCCATCTCTTTGTCCTCACTTTGTCTATTGTAGAGATTAAAAGCGACTGTATCGGTCACTGTGGCGTCAACGTACCACCGTGGGCGACAAGAAGCAAGAGATGCAGATCTTTTGGGGTACAAAAGTTTGACACCGTTTAGCAGCGCGAGCTATAGTGCAGAAAAAGTGGGAGTTGTACGCATTCATACAAGCGGCGCGCTAATAGACCTGGGGTAAACATTCCAACCAACCCGACGCCAGGATCGAGCGATTGGAGATGGCAGCGAGTATAGGCGAACAATTGCGACTCGCCCGCGAGGAGCGAGGCATCGGTTTGCGAGAGATCTGCGAACAAACCCGCATCTCGATCCATTATCTCGAAGCTATCGAAGCCAACGACTACAAACGCCTGCCCGGTGGCGTTTTCAATCGCAGCTTTATAAAGGCCTACGCCAAGTGTGTGGGCTACGATGAGCGCGAGGCGATCGAGGGTTACATGCGGTATTTGCGTGAACACGGCGACACGTCAGACGACCCCAACACCTCGCCGACGTATTCGAAAGTCTACACAGACACGCCCGCGACGCGTTCGCCTGTGTTGACGGTGGTACTCGCGATTCTAATCTTGGCAATTCTCACGGCCGCCGCGCTCGCTGCACTTGCCTGGTTCCAGCGCCGCGCTGAGCTGAGGCCCGCGAACGATCAAACAACGGTCGCATTAAGCCAAAATCCCTCACCTATGTATAATGACCTCACTTAGCCACAAAAAGGCACAAAAGACACAAAGTAGAAGACATGATCACTTCTGATATTTACGAAGGATTGACCTTCGACGACGTACTTTTAATACCGGATCGTTCCGACGTTCTACCCTCCCAAACTGACACTGGAACTCGCTTTACGCGAAACATTCGTCTGCAGATCCCACTCTGCTCGGCGGCGATGGACACAGTGACTGAAGCGGCGCTGGCAATCGCACTCGCCCAGCAAGGTGGCATCGGTGTCATTCACAAGAATTTGAGTATCGAAAGACAAGCCGAGGAAGTCGATAAAGTAAAACGATCTGAGTCGGGGATGATCGTCGATCCCGTCACGATCCGGCCCGATCGCCCGGTGCGTGAAGCGCTACAGGTGATGCAGCGTTTTCACATCAGCGGCGTGCCGGTCGTCGATGAAGATGGTCACCTCGTTGGCATTATCACCAATCGCGATCTGCGTTTTGAAACGAGGTTCGACATTCCCGTCAGCGAAGTGATGACGAAGCAACCGCTCGTCACCGTTCCCGTGGGTACGACGCTCGAACAGGCCAAGACCGTTTTACAAAAACATCGCATCGAGAAGCTGCTCGTCGTCGACGAAGACAAACATATAAAAGGACTCATCACCGTCAAGGACATTCAGAAGGCGATCAAGTATCCCTCAGCGGCGAAAGACAATCTCGGACGTTTGCGCGTCGCGGCTGCCATTGGCGCTACGACAGATTACCGGGAGCGTGCCGAGGAGCTCGTCAAAGCACGCGTCGATTGTCTCGTTATCGACACGGCACACGGCCACTCCTCGCGCGTGATCGATGCGGTTAGAGAGATCAAGAAGCGACATCCGGAAACGGATCTGATCGCAGGAAATGTTGGCACGACCGCCGGCGCACAGGAGTTGATTGATGCTGGCGTTGATGCAATCAAAGTGGGGATTGGTCCGGGATCGATCTGTACGACGCGAGTTGTAACTGGTGCAGGCGTGCCGCAGATCACTGCGATTTCGAGTTGTGTTAAAGCGGCGCGCGAGAAGAATGTTCCGGTGATCTCTGATGGCGGTGTGAAGTTCTCGGGCGACGTTGCGAAAGCGATTGCCGCCGGTGCTGATGTGGTGATGATCGGATCTTTGTTTGCCGGAACAGAAGAGGCGCCTGGTGAAGTGATTTTGTTTCAGGGTCGCTCGTTCAAGACGTATCGCGGCATGGGCTCGATCGGCGCCATGCGCGAGGGCTCGCGCGATCGCTACGCACAGGACATGACCGAGAGTGAATCGAAACTCGTGCCCGAGGGAATCGAGGGACGCGTGCCGTACAAAGGCACGCTCGCGGACATGGTGACGCAGCTCGTTGGTGGACTTCGATCCGGAATGGGATACACAGGCTGCCGCACGATACCGGAGTTTCAGGAGCGGACGCGCTTCCTCCGCATCACGTCTGCAGGGCTCAAAGAGTCTCATGTGCACGACGTGATCATTACGAAGGAAGCGCCAAATTACCGCCTCGAATAATTAGCCGCAAAAGGCACAAAAAGCACAAAATCGAATGAGCAGCTGTTTCTGTTCTTCTTTGTGCTTTTTGTGCCTTTTTGCGGCTAGTCATTGTTTCAGGCAGTTAGTTTGGCCAGCGTCCGCTCCTGCAAAGCCGCGCGTATACGCGCCAGGTGATGGTAGCTGTGCCGCACTGCGTGATCCTCAACGATGAATTGGCATGTAAGCGGTGCGTTCGCGTTGAGCGACACCGGCGCCGCTTGATCGAGCTCGTCGTCTGTAAACACGCGGATCGCAGCCGCGGCTGCGGCGCTGTTCTGCCGCAGCAACTCGACTGTTTCCTCTTTCGTGACGCCCTCGAACTTCTTCGCGTGGTCCGCGTTCATCTTGTTGACCACTTCAGGCGTCACCCCTTCTATGGCTTGACCCCTTGCCAGCGTCTGGGCCAGCTGGATCTCAATCGGATAGACACTCGCCACGTGATGGACCACCACTCCAATCTTGCGTCCATCTCCAGGAACCCGGCTTTGCCACTCGAATTCGGTAAGTGAGCTGGCAAAAGCATCGAGCGCTAGAGCGCCCAGCTCGAGTCGACGGGCAAGTTCGTAACTACGTTTACTCATCTTCATCCTCCTTAATTGATCGGCCGCGGTTCACCGTAGATAAAGTCGTCCATCATCACGACGTCTTCTTTTTCAGAGTCATTGGGTCCCGGCGCGACGTCGCCGCTTGTGATCCGCACTCGCGCGATGCGTGCGTCAGGAAAAACAATTCCGAAGAAAGAAAGGCCACCATCGCCGGGCGACGCGGGTACAAAACTGCTGAACAACAACTCGCCGCTCGTGCCGTAGTACTCGATCAGCGTGCTCGCATGTCGATTGCCTCGCTTTCCTGCTGGACCACTGCCGTTCGGTTGGTCCACATCACTGAAGACTGCGGCAAAACCGTTGACCGTGGCTGCAGTGCCGCCCACTCCCGGCACGAAGAAGGTCACGTCGGTAATCCTGCCGCCGATGGCGCTGAATAGACGTGACGCGCTGAATGCGCGAAAGCTGGTTGCGTATGTTGGATTATTGAAGAGGCCCGCGAGTCCTCCGGGCGGCACATCAGTGGCGGCAGGAGCTTGCACGAACCCCGTACCGTCCGGAGTCGTGAACAGCGCGCCGCGCGTGACTTGGAAACCCGTAAACGGATTTCCGGCGACGACGGTGGCCTGGTTGGCGGGATTGCCTCCGTCCCAGTTGATTTCGCGACGACCAGCAGGCACGCTGACCGCAGCGCGAAACTCGTCAACCGAGCCTTGAATCGAAAGTGTGGTGGGACCGGCAGCCTGGAACACTGCTACCGGATCGGAAACTTCGGCGCTCGCCGAAATACCTGGTGTATCGTCCTGTGCATCAGCAAAACGTGGCAGCACCACCAACGCTGTCAACAGGCCCAGTACGAGTGCGAATGCGAAAAAATGTCTCTTCATGATTGTCCTCTCTCTAAATGTTGAAATCGAAGGCGAGGATAGAGATCACCGGCAGCGCAGTCATAAACTTGCGGTAATTGTTCGGTAACGTTTTGTGCCTTGTGCCTGCCTCGGCTAACTTGTGATCCGTCCGGCAGAAGAGGACAATGGCCCAAACGTGAGCTCGATCGTGAACGACAACCGCATAGTATTTGATCGCTTTTCCCTGGATCTCGTTAATGAGTGTCTCTGGAAAGGCTCAGAAGAAATCAAGATCCGGCCGAAAGCTTTCGCACTACTCAACTACCTCCTGAATCGCTCCGGACAACTCGTTACCAAAGAAGAGTTGCTAAACGCTGTCTGGCCGGAGACATTCGTCGGCGACGCAGTCCTCAAAGTCACCGTGGGGCAGTTAAGAGAGGCCCTCGAAGACGATTCGAAGTCTCCCCGGTTCATTGAAACCTCACACCGGCGCGGCTATCGCTTCATCGGAGAGATCGCAGCGCCGAAGCAGTTCCCGGAGCAGGACCACTCGTTCGACAGTGGTGCTTCCGGTGCATTTTTCGTCTACACCGGCGTTGTAGGACGCGAGCAGGCGTTAGCGCGAATGCACCGCTGGTTGGGACGGATGCTGCGTGGAGATCGGCAGATCGGTTTCGTCACTGGTGAAGCCGGCATCGGAAAGACCGCGCTGGTTGATGCATTTGCACGGACGATTCCTGCTGACGGATCTATTCGTGTCGGCAGGGGCCAGTGTCTGGAGCAGTACGGCACGGGTGAAGCATACCTTCCTGTTCTCGAAGCGATCGGACGTTTGTGCCGGGAGCAGCCACAAGTTGCTGACGTAGTACGGACTCACGCACCGATGTGGCTGTTGCAAATGCCTTCACTGTTGAGTGCGTCAGAGCGCGAGCGGTTGAGCAGAGAAGTCTCCGGCGCGACGCGTGAGCGAATGCTGCGAGAGATGGGCGAGGCTTTGGACGCACTCACGGCTGAAGTGCCCCTCGTGCTGATCCTGGAAGACCTGCACTGGAGCGATTACTCAACGCTCGACCTGATCTCGTATCTGGCCACGCGACGGCAACGCGCTCACCTGATGTTGATTGGCACCTTCCGCAACGTTGAGCTGGTGGTGAGTGGTCATCCACTGAAAGCAGTCAAGCAGGAGTTGATGGCGAAGCAGTTATGTAAGGAGTTGCCGCTCGAATACCTGACTGAGGCTGCGGTGTCTGACTACCTTAGCGTTACATTTCCCGGCCATCGATTTCCCGCGGGTCTGGCCGGACTGATTCATCAACATACTGATGGCAATCCGCTGTTCATGGTGAATACCGCCAACTACCTGCTCGAGACCGGCCTGATCGTGTTGCGTGAGAACACCTGGGAATTAAAAGTCGATATCAAAAATGTCGAGCTCGGTGTGCCTGACAACATCAAGCAGATGATCGAGCGACACGTGGACCATCTGGACGTCGAGACGCAAAGAACGCTCGACGCCGCGAGTGTGGCTGGTCTTGAGTTTTCAACACCCGCGCTGGCAGCCGGACTTGAAGAGGATCCGCGAGTAGTGGAAGCACGCTGCAATGAGCTGGCTCGCCAGCGTCAGTACATTCAGGAATGTGGGGTACAGGAATTACCTAACGGCGAGGTGGTGACGCGGTTTGGCTTCGTCCACGTTTTGTACCAGAACGTTTTGTACGATCGTTTACCGGTCGCGCAGCGCGTGAAGCTGCACCGGCTGATAGCCGAGCGCGGCGAGGAGGTCTACGGCAAACGCGCTGTTGAGATCTCGACCGAGCTTGCAATGCACTTTGAGCGAGGCCGCGACTTCGAGCGCGCCGCATATTACTTCAAAACCGGAGCCAACAATGCGATCCGGCGGTTTGCGTTCCAGGAGGCAGTTGATCTCGCGCGTCGTGGCATCGAGCTCATCGAGAAGCTGCCCAACACCCGCGAAGTTCTAAACGATGCGCTTTGTTTGCACCTGACGCTCGGCGTGCCTCTGATTGCGATCGAGGGCTATGCGTCTCCGAGCGTCGGCAAGGTCTACACGAAAGCGCGCGAATTGTATGACGAGCTGGGCGACTCACCCGATGTTGCTGAAGTCCTTTGGGGTTTGTGGACGTTTCATACTCTGAGCGGAGACTTAGAGACGGCTCGCGACATCGCTGAGGAATTTCTGCGACTGTCTGAGAGACTGTCGTACCCGGGACTCGCATTGCGCGGCCACTGGGCTTTGGAGATTACCTTTACCCATCTGGGTAATTTCGAGATGGCGTTGGACCATTTTGAGAAAGCACTGGCGCTCTACCAGCCCGAGCTGCATCGTGACGACTCCTTTTTTTATGCACTGAATCCCGGCGTCGCGATGCCGTGCTTCGCTGCCTGGGCGCTTTGGTTTGTCGGCCGGACTGATGAGGCAGTTAGCCGTATGGACGAAGCTGTAAAGCTGGCGGGCGAGTTATCTGAGCCACAGGGAATGGCGCACGCCGGTTTATTCGCGAGCGTGCTCCATCAGCTTCGTCGCGACCACCGGCTCGTCCGGGAGTATGCCGAAGCCGTCAGTAACGTTTCACAAACGCACGGACTCGTGTTGTATGGCGCCATGTCTGAGTGTATGAAAGGCCGGGCACTTAGCGAAGAGGGCCGCCCACACGAGGGTGTCGAGCAGATGCGCGCGGGGCTTGCGGCGTTGGAAGCAACAGCAACTGCGGTCGTTCGTCCATACTTCTTAGCTTTACTGGCGGAAGAATTGTTGAAGCTCGGTGAAGTCGACGAAGCCTGGAGCGTGCTGGAAGAAGCGACGGCGATGGTGAGTAGCACTGGCGAGCGATATTACGAAGCTGAGCTCTATCGTCTGAAGGGCGAGCTGCTGTTGAAGAAAAATCCCGCGAATGCGGAAGAGTGTTTCAAGCGGTCGCTTGCGATCGCAAAGTCGCAAAAGGCGATCTCGTTGCAGTTCAGGACCGAGATGAGTCTCGCGCGTTTGTCTTCCGGTACGCTGTAATTCTCCCTTTGAGTTGTACTCAACGCTCTTCAACTGTACTGTGTTTCTGTCTCCCTTGTGGCTAATTCATCTGACAACTGTCCGTTTTTAGCAGCAACGCATGCGCATCACGCCCGCACAATTGGCAAACACGCATGGCACCTGGATTGCCGTTGCTCACTCGTAATTGATGTCTCCTCGTAAGGCAACCCTGATTTCAAATCCGA
>Ga0126311_10000680_pt1 | contig 15738 bp, 7 predicted proteins | sample Plot61_FD_92539 | JGI IMG/M metagenome (GOLD analysis project Ga0126311, IMG submission 92539) | Serpentine soil microbial communities from UC McLaughlin Reserve, CA, USA - Plot61 | ecosystem: Environmental > Terrestrial > Soil > Grasslands | place: USA: UC McLaughlin Reserve, Lake County...
ATGATTCTGAACGATGTAGCCGGATTCATCGGACCCGAAGTCTTCCGAACCGGCGAGCAATTGCTACGGGCGTGCCTTGAAGACACCGTGATGGCCAAGCTTCACGGAATAACAATGGGACTCGACGTCTGCGCCACTTTTCATATGGGCATTGGACCATCCGAATTGCGGAACCTGACAGAACGCATCGCAGTCCAGGCTGCCCCGGCCTATTTGATGGCGGTTGCGGGAAACGCTGATCCGATGCTCGGCTACATGACAACTTCGTTTCGCGAACATCCGAGGTTGCGGCGCCAAACGGGGCGCCAAATCGCTTCCGCAATGCAGAAGCGACTGATCGAGCTGTCCACGATGGCGGAATCCGGCGCGGTATCCGGCACGACTGCAGATGCACTTTATGCGGTCTATCACAAGGGTGGCGGTGACACTCGTCCTCTCGATACGCTCCGCGTTGAAGGAGCCAAAAAGATTGACGCGCTTGCGGAACGAGGTTTCGATCTTGGTTACGGCTGCGACGAAAACTACCGTGACCCGCCCGAAGCGAACGCTAGAATTACGGGCATCTACTCAAATGCGAGGCGCGCGCTCTACTCAACACTCAATGAGGCCGTGATCTCTGATGTTTCGCCATCTCACTTGCGAGTGCACACAAGATCTTCGGACCGGGATGACTACCTGGCGCATCCGGCAACGGGTGAGCAGATCGACGACGAAGATACTGCTCGTATCCAGGCACTCTATCCCGCGCGCCGGCCACAAGTGCAGGTTGTTGTTTCGGATGGGCTCAATGTCAACGCGATCAATGAGAATCTGCGTTCGGTCCTACCGGGCATACGGCGCGAACTTATGGCGGCAGGGCATCATATTACGGAGATAGACATAGTCATTGAGAATGGGAGAGTGCGGGCGGGTTATCACGTCGGATCGCTGCTGGAAGCTGAAATGATCATTCATCTGATAGGCGAGCGACCTGGGACAGGAATCAATACGCTTTCGGCATACTTAACCTACGGTCTGGATGACAATGGTCAGTCGCGCTGGGGATCACGATCGGCGGCAGGGTTCGATCATTCGTGGACTACGGCCGTTTGTGGGGTTCATCGCCGCGGTAAACCTCCCGAAAGGGCGGTGAAAGAAATAGCGCGGTTGGTGGATCGAATGTTCGCGGAACGGTGTTCGGGCGTCGCTCTTCGATACAGGCCGTAAAATATTCAAATATCCTTCAGGATCAAACCCACACCGTGATGGTGTCATTGCGAGAACGGCTGCGCGGCCCGGTTCGATGGCAGCTTATCTCTACGGGGCGCTTCTTACTTTGCTTGTCGTCCCAACTCCTTGGTTCACGTTGCGACGAATGTGCCCTATCACTCTGTGTCAAACAGTGGCAAATAGACCACTAACTGGCGCTCAACGCATTTGACGCGATATTTCACCCACAGTTTATGGAAGTTTTCGCAGCGAAAGCACAAGCAGCACACATCACGTTTGACGCCGCAGATGTGAGGGCAATTTAACGCCGAAACGGACTTCGAGCAATTCCATGTCGCGCAGATCCTTCTCCTTCGGCACATAACCGTGCGCATGGCAAAGTACCTGTACCTCCGGCGAAAGGCACCGAACGTTGAAACCCAGGATCTGGCCCCGACCCGCAAAACCGGGGGCAGGGAATACCCAATCCTCGCCGTTGCTCATGCGGTACACGCCGTTACCTGTTTCGTCAAAGACGAATGCATGAACGTCAACCTCGAGCCCGTTGCTGTCGGCGAGTACAAAGTTCGATTCTGTACCACCTTGCTTAATCTCGAACCCTCGAGCGCTGAGAACCTTTCGCAACCGCGGCAAGTCAGAGATCTGCACAATGATGTCCAAATCCTTATGTGATCGTGTCTGCTCGCCTAACGCTGCATCGATAGCCCAGCCACCGTCGAGCCACACGTCGATTCCAGCGCCTTCGAACAGCCGAAGAAGATCCACCGCGGCTTCAGCGGGTATTTCGGGATTCATCATTTGATCGGACTTGGCAGACTTCTGGCAGACTACGCTTGTATTCCAATCAAGCTATGCAGCCGTAAGTGTGACTTCTCTATTCTCCTGTCGATGTTTATAGCGAAAAGAATGATTACGCGCTAGGAGATTTGAGCAGGGACGGCGTTGACACGGTAGGGGTCTGCGGTTCAAATCCGCACGCACAGTCACTGGAGAATGTTGTCGGTCAAACCTCGTTTGGTCTTGAGCAGTGTTACCAGGTGACTCTGGAGGAAGCACTTAGCGGCTGGTGTTAGTGGTTCGTGTTCGAGTGAACTCCAATAAGCTGAAACTCACTCAGGAACTCATCTCTAATGCGCTAGGATATCTGGAACGGGTGTCACCGCCGCGGCGGGTTCGCAACAGAGAGCGGGCCTGATTCGCTATAGCTGTGGCAAGATCGTAATTTTTGATCCAGCCAAGCTCGAAGATAAAGCCTGCGAGTCCTATCGAATATTCCGCGATAAATCAAGCAGTTTCCGAATGATTCATCTGCCAGCCCCCCAACAGTCTTGAGTGTTATGTCGGTAATCGCACTGTGCCCACTTCCAGACTCTGTCGGTACTGTGACAGACAGAGCTGTCCCGTTTTGGGTATAAGGGGCGGCGCTTCGAAAGTGATGGTTCTTACCCCCAAGGGCTATCTCTCACGGCTCCCACACGTAGCACAACTGTTTTACTCCCCGACTCAGAGCTTCCCAATACGGATCGGTCTTGTGATGCAGCCCAGCAGAAAATAATACGGGTGCGCCTAAGACTTTTGCGCTCGGACTCCTCAAGTGTATTGAGACTTGCGGTGATTTCTCGATTCATCGAGAAAACGCTTACGTTAAGAGGATGGTCTCCTAATCAATGGACCATTCTCACGCAGAAGGAAGAAGTAAAAGCAGGGCCGGGAGTGCATAGGGTCATGCCGGAAAATTCAAATCTAATAAATATAGAATGTGAAGTTGAGCCACCGCAGTGGTTCGCGATCTGCACTCATTCCAAACAGGAAGACCGCGCTTACCAGAACCTGCAAGCAGCGAGCGTGGAATGTTTCAATCCAAAGATTAAAGAGTGCCGGCGCAATCGATTCGGTTCGGCCACGCAGATCGCAAGGCCGCTATTCCCCAGATACATTTTTGCTCGCTTTAGTATCCAGAGATTACTTCGCCAAGTCAGCTATACCAGAGGTGTTATCCGCGTCGTGAGTTTCAACTCGAATCCGGCGCCAATCGATAAGGAAATAATCGAACTTCTTAAAGCGCGTGTTGGCAGCGATGGGTTCTTGAGTGTTGGCGAGGCCTTCAAGCCGGGCGATGAGGTGCGGATAAAAGATGGACCGTGGAAAGCTCTCGTTGGTGTTGTTGAGCGTAATCTCCAGTCGGGGGAACGAGTCCAACTTCTGCTAACCGCCATTACCTATCAAGGTCGTTTAATGATTGAAAGCCAGTGGATTGAAAAAGTAGGTTAACGCTATCTGTTTGCTCGAAAGTGTTTGCGCAAACGATCGTCAGTAATTACGTGTGATGTGCTGACATAACCCGGCTTATGACGATCTTTCGCACGTCGTCGGACAACGAACTCTTGGTTTCTTTCGAATGAAGATACATTGGAGATCCTGACACTCCAATATCTTCCGCGTTCGAGGGCTTGACCCTCTTCTATCGAAGCTGACTTCATGTTCCAAATTGCCTCATTGGCCCAAAGTGCGGTAGCTGTGCCCGGCGATAGCTAAAAAACATTACTCGTCCTGCCTTCCAGCATTACCTGCAGATTACAAGAACGGACCAAGAATGGACCAAACGATCTCAACGACCGAATCGCGTAGTCGCAGGTGGGAGCTGAAATACTCAGCCGGCATCCTGACATTTTTGTTTCTGATATTTTGGGTGATTGTCAGTCTGTACCAGGCAACTCCTCCTTCCGCTGTAAGCGCCGGCGCTCCGGCGGCGGAGTTCTCTTCGGGTCGAGCCATGGGGCACGTTCAGATGCTCGCAAAACAGCCACACCCGATGGGCTCGATCGAGCACGGAGTTGTTCGGGACTATATCTTCAATACACTCGTAACTGACGGACTCCAACCAACAATTCAAACCGCTACGGCCGTCAACAGGAAAGCAGACTCGATGCTGGTGGCGGGAACCACGCAAAATGTGGTGGCGCGACTTCAAGGCACAAACAATACTAAGGCGCTTCTGCTGTCGGCCCATTACGACTCCAGGCCTCAGGCCTTCGGCGCCAGCGACGACGGCGCTGGTGTGGCGGCGATGTTGGAGACGTTGCGCGCAGTGAGATCCGGGCCGCCGCTCCAGAACGACGTGATTTTTCTTTTTACAGATGGAGAAGAAGACGGATTACTCGGTGCGAACGCTTTCATCGCAGAACATCCCTGGACCAGCGATGTCGGGTTGGTGCTCAATTTCGATGCTCGAGGAAATAGTGGTCCTTCAATGATGTTCGAAACGAGCCACTCTAATGGTTGGCTGATACAGGAATTTGCCAAGGCTGCTCCATACCCGGTTGCGAACTCACTCTCAGTAGAGGCCTACAGGCTACTTCCGAATTCGACCGATTTCACGGTTTTCAATGCTCACGGGCTGCCGGGGCTTAACTTCGCATACATTGATGGGTTTTCGAGCTACCACACGCTTCTCGATAAGACACAAACATTCGATGAGCGGAGCCTCCAACATCACGGCTCTTATGCGCTGGCGTTGACGCGCCAGTTCGGCAGTCTTGACTTGCGTCAGAGTCCAACGCCTGATCGCGTCTATTTTGATCTGCTGGGATTAATACTAGTTCACTATTCAAAGATCTGGGTGCTGCCGCTGGCCATATTCGCGCTGATTGTCTTTGTGGTGCTGGTGGTGATCGGCTTGAGAATGCGGATCCTGACTGTCCCCGGAATCGTCCTGGGGTGTATCGCATTTCCATCGGCCGCAGTCTTAGTAGCAGGCTCTGAAAAGCTTCTGTGGGCACTGATCTTCAAGCTTCGTTATGCGTCGCAATTTAGACCACCTGGAGATACCTACTACACCGGTTTTTACTTAGTAGGTTTTGCTGTGCTTGCTGTCGCGATTACTTTGCTCGTTTACAACCTGTTTCGTAAAAAGACCAGTTGGGAAAACCTGACGGCCGGCGCGTTAGTGTGGTGGGTGATCTTAATGCTGCCTGTCAGCTTCTATCTGCCGGGCGCCAGTTACCTCCTGACGTGGCCACTGATCTTTAGCAGCGCCGCATTCATTGGCTATTGTTTTCTGAAGAACCGAGGACGCCGTGAGGCTTTCGGAAGCCTCTTTCTACTCGCCGGTGCGGTTCCGGGAGTCGTGCTGCTTGTTCCCCTGATTTACCATTTCTTCATTGGCTTAACTGTAAATTGGATCTGGTTGATCGCGATCCTAATGCTGCTCCAGCTTGGACTGCTCGTTCCACAGTTGACCATCATGACGCGCGACCGCAAATGGCTACTGTCCGGAGCCGCAGCATTGGTCGGTGGATGTTTCATTGCTGCACCTATTCTAATGACGGGCGTTAGTGCGCAACACCCAAAATTCAACAGCATATTTTACGCTCTTAACTCTGACACTGGTCAGGCATTGTGGGCCAGTATGGATCCGAAGCCGGACGAGTGGACCAGCAAATTCCTATCAGCACAGCCGCCACGCAGCCCGCTGGTCGAATTCTTTCCTCAAAATCGGAGCGTTGATCGTTTCCTCCAGAATGCAGCGCCGTTAGTTCGCCTGTCTCCTCCGCAAGTCGATGTCATTAAGGACGAAAAGAACGGCGACGCGCGCACTCTGCGTTTGCGCTTGAAGTCAAGTCGTGGTGCTTCCGTGCTCTCTCTTTTCATAGACTCTAAGCTGGAGATTCTTAGCGCATCAATAAATGATGAGCAGTTCGACGAAAACAACACGGCCATGCTGCACAGGAACAAAGGGATCTGGAACATGCGTTATCTGGCCGTCCCTCCTGAGGGAGTATTGTGGGCGGTAACATTCAGAGCCTCCGAGCCGCTCAAGATCAGGGTCGTGGACCAGTCGTACGGTATTCCGCAGATTCCAGGTTTTACCGCGCGTCCGGACTACATGATTCCGTGGTGGCCTAATTCACTCAGCGATACAACATTGGTTAGCAAAACTTTTACTCTCTAATCCACCGAGCCACGCAGCTCATTAAAACTGACAGTGAATATCCTTAAGACACTTTCGCAACAAAAGGCACAGAAAGCACAAAACTATTAAGAGAACTAAAGGTATCTATATGCTTTTGGAGGGTGTATATTCAGGTTCGATCCCACTTGAATTGATTTTGCCCGTGCGCCGCGCGGCGAAAATCGACCCGCTCGTGACTTTGCTTTACGAGAAAGCCAAAGGACTACACGGATGACCTCTATACTTCAAGACCTTCGCTTTGCGTTGCGGACCATGTGGAAGCATCCTGCTTTTTCTGCTGTAGCAATCATCACCTTAGCGCTGGGAATTGGCGGCAGTACGTCGATCTTCACCGTTGTTGATGCCGCGTTATTGCGCGGTCTGCCGTACAAATCGCCGGAAGGTCTCTATCACCTTTGGGAACAGACGCCGAAGCGTGACTTTCCGAAGCGTGAGTTTTCTTATCCTGATTATCAGGACTACCAGCAGAACAATGTTTTCGACGGTGTCGCCGCTTATGCCGGCTCCGGCGCGATCCTCAGCGGATCGGGCGAATCGGAAAATGTCGCTGCGCCTCGAGTGAGCGCAAACTTCTTTTCAGTTCTTGGCGTCGATCCGATTCTTGGACGAACATTCCAATCGGGAGAAGACAATCCGTCAGGACCAAACCTGGTGATCCTCACCTACGGCTTCTGGCAACGTAGATTCGGTGGTGACTCGGGAGTGATCGGACGTGCTCTGACGATCAATGGCCAGAGTTTCACTGTAATCGGAGTGTTGCCGGCAAATTTTCAGTTTGCACTCAAGAGTAATGACCTTTGGCTGCCTTATCAACCCGCTCAAAACATAATGACTGCTCGCTCAATGCACGGCACGAACCTCATCGCGCGGCTTAAACCCGGCGTCAGCGTTACGCAGGCGGAGTCGGAGTTGAATGTCGTCGCGAGTCGCATCGAGCGGGAGAACAACCAGTCGCATGCAGGGACAAGCGCGCGATTGGTTCCTTTACAAGAAGAGATCATTGGAAAGGTGAAGCCGACTTTGTTTGTCTTATTGGCTGCTGTGGGGCTTGTTTTACTCATCGCATGTGCCAATGTCGCCAGTCTGTTGTTGACGCGATCACTTTCTCGGCAAAAGGAAGTCGCGATTCGTTCAGCAGTTGGGGCAAGTCGTTGGCGAGTGGTCAGGCAACTACTGACTGAATCTGTCTTGTTATCGCTGGTGGGCGGCATATTAGGTTTGGCAATTGCTTACTGGGGTGTGCCTGCGATTGTGCGAGCCTTGCCGCCGGCTCAACTGCTGGTAATGCCTTTCCTCCAGGTATTGCATTTTGATGCCACAGTACTCGCTTTTTCTTTTGCTCTCTCGTTGCTTACCGGAGTGGTGTTTGGCGTGGTCCCAGCGCTACAGTCGTCCAATCTGGATCTTGCCAAGGTGCTTAAAGAAGGTGGACGTCAATCCTCTGGCAGTGTTGGGCATCGACTACGAAGCGCGATGGTCGTCACCGAGATTGCCCTGTCGGTCGTACTGCTGGTCGGAGCTGGACTGCTGATGAAGAGTGTTTTCCGGCTTCTCCAGACCAATGTTGGTTTCAAAACGGAAAACCTGCTGACAACCGGGTTTGTTTTGCCGCCCGCTAAATACACGCAGTTGAATCATTTTGTGAGTTTCAATGACCAGGTTCAAGAACGCGTGCGAACAGTGCCTGGTGTCGTGAACGCCGGAATTGTAGACGTTCTTCCGTTGAATGGAGGCAACACGACGAGATTTAGCATCGATGGTGATCCCTTGCCACCACCCGGCCAGGATACCGAGGCAAACATGCGCAGGGTTAGCGATACTTACTTTCAAACGCTCGGCGTGCCGCTACTTGCGGGCCGCATGTTTGATCCACGCGACGGCAACCCCAACAGCCCAGGGGTAGTCATCATCAATAAGTCGATGGCCGATCGCATGTTCGCGGGCCGCGATCCTCTCGGCATGCACTTGCGATACACGTCGGCTCAGGTACCGCCGGATCTGATCATCGGCGTTGTGGGAGACGTGAAGATCACTGGATTGGATGAGGCGGTTAAGCCCGTACTCTACTACCCGATGCGCCAAAATCCTTCTCCGGTTGCCAGCCTTGTTACTCGCACTAACGGCGATCCAGCGACGCTTGGCGCAGCCATTCGCAACGAAATCCGCAACGTAGAACCTGATGCGGCGATTCGCAACCTCCGCACGATGGACGAGATGATTGCCCAAACGCCGGCGTCGTTCATGCGGAGATTTCCGGCATTGCTGATTAGTATCTTCGCGGGTGTCGCTCTGTTGCTGGCCTCGATTGGTATCTACGGCGTCGTTTCCTACTCCGTCAGCCAGCAAACTCACTATATCGGCGTGCGAATGGCGCTTGGCGCGAGTTCGTTGAACATTCTCAAGATGATTTTGAAACAAGGGATGGTGTTGGCCTTGTTGGGCATCGGTATCGGCGTTTTTGCAGCGCTTGGGTTGATGAGGTTGTTGCGCACGTTGCTTTTCGAGGTCAGCACGACCGACGTCGCAACGTTCGTGCTCGTCGCTGGGGTGCTGTTGTTAGTTGCGTTATTGGCATGTTACCTGCCCGCTCGCCGCGCGACGAAGGTAGACCCTCTCATCGCGCTTAGGTATGAGTGAGTAAGCAGCGACAGATTAGTCAGCAAAATGGTCATGGCTTGCGTAAACTCCGCCTGCATGATCGAATAACATTCGTGTACCTCTCTCTTCAAATGCCTTCCGATAAAGTATGGAGTTGAACGCGCAATACGCGTCGTCCGGTTATCGGAAAGTAACTGTCTAACCGACACCACATCATCTTCAGCGACATGACGCCAGAGTGGATCGAATAACTGCCACAGCGTGCTCCGGCCTGCGTAGCCACGACTCAGAGCCGGCGGGAACAACGCTGAAGCTATGGTCCACTGGCGCTGGTTGAAACCTGAGCGCCTCCGGCAGCACGTCACAGCCTAACCATTCGCCAAATCACTTTTCGGAATTCAATTCAACATTCTCACGTTGACATCCTTGTCAGCTCACGAACGGGTGAAATATATGATTCGGGTTGGAGAAGAGACCGGAGTAACGAACCTTCGCGAAATTGTAAAAGTAAACAGCACCCACTTTCAGTTAAAACTGATAGTCCTGATCTTCGTGACTATCATTCTCGTAAGCCTCGCTTTGTTTCTGCCATTGCCCTACTGGATGCTGCCTTCGTTACTCCTCGGCCTGGCTTACGCCCACGCCGTAGAGCTGCAGCACCAGTGCTTGCACAACACCGCGTACCGCAGCAGATTTTGGGGACGCGTGGTGGGCGTTCTGCTTGGCTTACCGTCGTTAGTGTCCTTTTCTGATTACCAGAATAGTCATCTCAAGCACCATCGACTGCTGGGTACACCCGAAGACAAAGAGTTCTTCAATTACGCTTACAAAAAGCTGAACTCTTTTCCAGCCCTCGTCAATCACCTGTGGATGCTACGCCACTACCGCGACGTTATGGGTTACATCTTTAATTCCGCGCGCGGCAAACTCGTCCGCAAAGATGAAGCCACGCTCAAGATGGCGAAGAAGATTCGCTTCGAGTACCAACTGATGGCTGTTTTCCTTACAACGATGGTGCTCGTCACCATCTATTTCGAGACCACGCTCTTCCTGAAGTTATGGTTCATTCCCCTGTTGGTGGCGGTGCCGACGCACGCACTTATCGAACTGCCCGAGCACATTGGCTGCAATACGACTATCGCAGACGTGTTGGTCAACACGCGGACGATTAGAACGAACAAGTTTCTCGTGTGGTTCGTCAACGGCAACAACTATCACGTCGAGCATCATTGGCTACCCGCAGTACCGAATGACAAGTTTCCGGATTTGCATATCTATGTGGCGCCGAGAACCAGGTATGCCGATGTGTCGTACAGCTCGTTCTACGCTCAATTCTTCCGGAACCTTCGCAATGGAAATCTGCATCAGGCCTGGGAACCGCCAACGGTTATCGTGCAGCTGAAAGATGCTTCTGTTCCCGACGTAAGCCGGCAGGCAAACTCGAGTGAACAAACCACACCGGAAGAAACCAGATCAGCTAAGAGCTCTTCGGCTCGAGCGTGAGTCATAACCTTAGGCGAATGGATGAAAAGAAATGAAGAAACATAGTCAAGATACAACCCACTCGGATCACACCGTTGAATCACTTCGGTTCTTGACACCACAGCAGGTCCGCTCGATCAGAGAGCAATTCGGAACACCTGTTTTCGTCTATGACGAACTTTCACTGGAGCGCCAGGCAAAGTTCATGTTGAATTTTCCGAACGCGTTTGGGCTTACCGTTTACTACTCAATAAAAGGTGGAGCCAGCGGCGCAATCATCAGGCTCTTCGACAGACTCGGTCTGCACTTCGACGCCAGCTCGATCTGGGAAGCCATGAGAGCGATTGCTGTCGGGGTTGCGCCAGCGAAAATCCTGCTGACGGCGCAGGAGGTTCCGCAGGACTTTGGGACATATGTCGAGCGTGGAATGGAGTTCAACGCCTGTTCGCTTAGACAACTCGAAATGTACGGCAAGCAGTTTCCCGGCCGGGAAGTGTCAATCCGCGTTAATCCCGGTAGAGGCACGGGATTTATCAACCGCCTGACGAGCGGCGGCTCGAGGTCAAGTTTTGGAATATGGACCGAGTATCTCGACGAGGCCCGTGCTTTGGTGAAGAAGTATTGCCTCAAGGTCAAGCGCGTTCATCATCACGTCGGCTCGGGCCATGACCCGGAGGCGTGGCTGGGCATCGCATCGGACACTCTAAACATCGCCCGGTCGTTCGGCCCGATCCCGATTATCAATCTCGGTGGCGGCTACAGAGTTAAAGCGTTACAGACAGAAACGGAAATTGACTATCGCGAAATCGGCGAGCGTCTGCGCCGTTTGTTTGAAGACTATGCGCGCGAAACAGGGACGAAACCACGTCTTGAGATCGAGCCGGGAACCTTCCTCGTCGCCAACTGCGGTTCGCTCGTGACGAGCGTGGTCGATGTAGTCTCGACCGGGAACGATGGATACGATTTCATCAAGCTTGATGCAGGTTTAACTGAAGTGATCCGTCCCGGCTTCTATGGCTCGCTGCACCCATTGGTGGGCATTCCCGCCGAGGGGGAGTTGCGCACCACAGCCAAAGACTATCTCGTGACCGGGCATACGTGTATTGCCGGCGATACGTTGACGGTGGCGGTGCGTGATCCGGAGACGTCAGTGCCGCAGTTGATTGCCGCAACCGAGGCGGGGGATCTGCTCGTGGTGGAGCGTGCGGGTGGCTACTGCTCAAGCATGAACATGAAAAACTTCAACTCGTTTCCGGAAGCAGCCGAAGTTCTCCTTCGCAGGGACGGAAGTTTTGATGTCATTCGGAAAAGACAAACCCTCGAACAGATGACTCAAAACGAAGTTCTACCGAAGGATTTAATGGCGGTCGCTACTGCCTGAACCCACCTTGCCACGCTGAACTGATTCCAGTTCGACCTCTTAAGCACAAGTTCATTCACCAAATTTGCCGAGCCTTACCAGCGACATGGTTTCAAATTTCAGCGTTAACGCAGCGGTCGAGTCTCAACTTATGTGTGAGGTCGATCTGCGTCAGACATTGATAGAACTCCTTCGTGCCAGGTTACCTGACCAAGTCAACCGGATTGCTTACACGTTCCTGGTTGACGGAGAGACTGAAGAGATCAGCTTAACTTACGGTGAATTAGACGCCCGCGCGCGCGCCATCGCGGCACGACTGCAAGAGTTAGGTGCATACGGAGAGCGCGTGCTGCTTCTTTACCCGCCGGATTTAGAGTACATCGCTGCTTTCTTCGGCTGCCTCTACGCAGGGGCGGTGGCTGTTCCCGTCTTCGCGCCACGGGCGAATCGCTCGCTCTCTCGTCTTCAAACCATCGCTGCTGACGCTGAGGCGAAAGTGCTGCTGACGACGTCAGCAGTTTTCTCTCGCATCGAACCCTTTCTGGCACAGGTCTCTGAGTTGCAGACCCTGCAGTGGCTGGCGACCGACAACATCGAGGATGAGACGGCGCAGGAGTGGAAGCAACCGTACATCGATGGCGACACACTGGCATTCATTCAATATACCTCCGGCTCAACGGCGTCGCCGAAGGGCGTCATGGTCAATCACGCCAACATTCTGCACAACGAAAGGATGATTCAGAGTGCTTTCAGGCAAACCGAGCAATCGGTGATTCTTAGCTGGTTGCCGCTTTATCACGATATGGGTTTGATCGGCGGTGTGTTACAGCCGCTGTATGTTGGCGCGCGTTGCATACTAATGTCGCCTGTCTCCTTCCTGCAAAAACCCTTACGTTGGCTGCAAGCCATATCCCGTTACCGCGCGACCACCAGTGGTGGTCCAAATTTCGCCTACGACATGTGCGTGCAAAAGATCGATCCCGCCCGTCGCACGGAACTCGATCTGAGCAGTTGGAGTGTCGCTTTCAACGGTTCTGAGCCGGTTCGCGCGGAAACGCTGAAGCAGTTTGCCACCGCTTTTGAGGCTTGCGGCTTTCAGCCGGAAGCTTTCTTTCCATGCTACGGGTTGGCTGAAGCCACCTTATTTGTCTCAGGCAATCCAAAAGTGAGACTACCCGTAGTCAAGATGTTTGCGGCAGAGTCGCTGGCTAAACATCGCGTCGAAGAGCAGGCGGCGGATGCGGATGTTGACGTACAGGAGTTCGTGAGTTGCGGTACGACCTTCCTTAGTCGGGAAGCATTGATCGTTAACCCGGAAACCTCAACGCCATGTGCGCCAAATCAGGTGGGCGAGATCTGGATCGCGGGCGACAGCGTAGCAAAGGGCTACTGGGGCCATCCTGAAGAGACGCAGAACATCTTTCGCGCGCGCCTCACGGGAGTGTCAGTCGAAACGTTTCTTCGCACCGGAGACCTCGGGTTCTTGCATCACGGCGAATTGTTCATTACCGGGCGCCTTAAAGATTTGATCATTATCCGCGGCCGCAACCTCTACCCGCAGGATATTGAGCAGACGGTGGTGGAGTGTCACGTGGATTTGCGAGCCGGGGCGGGCGTGGCCTTCTCCGTAGAAGTGGAAGGCGAAGAGCGTCTGGTCGTTGTGCAGGAACTTGATCGCAACGCGTCTTCAGAACTTAACGGGCTCATCCAGCGTGTGCGACAAGCGATAAACGAGGAGCACGAGCTTCAGCCGCATGCCATTGCACTGGTCCGGGCAGGCAGTGTCCCAAAGACTTCCAGCGGCAAACTTCAACGCCGTGCCTGCCGCGAGATGTTTCTGTCTGGGAGTTTTGAAACTCTGGCGGAGTGGCGCGAGGACACGACACAGGGCAGCGAAACGCTTCTGGCCGTATCCGCTTTCGAGCCGGAGAATGAAGAAGAGATCAAAGAATTTCTTAAGTCACTCTTCGCGACACGGCTGGGAACTGTCGCCGCAGAAGTTGACGTTGACAAACCTGTGGTCCGGTACGTACCCGATTCGTTACAGGCCATTGAGTTGATGCACGCCGTTGAAGTCAGCCTTGGCATAGTTCTACCAATGACGAGCTTTCTGCAAAGCCCGAGCATTACTGAACTGGCCCGGCAGGCAATGCAATACCTGGCAGCTAAGAGGCTCGGCGAAAATGAATCACGCGCGAATGCCGCCATCACTACTATTTTGCCGAACACGTTGACGACGCATCCGCCCTCATACGGCCAGCAGGCACTCTGGTTGATCTCACGCCTGGCTCCTGAAAGCGCCGCTTACAACGTCGCTTCGGCTGTGCGGATTCGGAGTGAGGTTGATCCGGTCGCGATGCGGCGGGCATTTCAAAAGCTCATCGAGCGTCATTCTTCCCTACGCACAACTTTCAACGCCATTGAGGGAACACCAGTGGCCGTTGTGTGTGAAGAGGTCGAGGTCAGCTTCGATTTTGAGGACGTGCCTTCATGGACCGAAGCACTATTGAACAAGCACCTCATGAAACTGGCGCTTCAGCCGTTCAACCTGGAGACGGGGCCATTGTTTCGCGTGAACCTCTTCAAGCGGTCCGAGAAAGAGTATGTGTTGCTGTGGGTCGCGCACCACATCGTGGTTGACTTCTGGTCATTGGCGATTCTGGTGCACGAGTTGGGCGAGCTTTACGAAGCGGACCAACACGGTCGCGCTGAGATTTTGGCATCCATTTCAGAGACCTACTTCGGTTATGCGAGCTGGCAAACGGAGATGCTCAAAGGGCCCGAAGGCCTGCGGCTCAGGAGCTATTGGGAAAAGCAACTCGGAGGCACGCTGCCGGTGCTGAACTTGCCAGGCAATCATCCAAGGCCCGCCATTCAGACATATCGAGGCAGTTCTTACGACTTCGAGCTCGACGTTGGATTGACACGACAGCTCAAGGCGCTGGGAAAAAATCACGACGCCACGCTTTACGTGACATTGCTCGCTGCCTTCCAGGTTCTGCTGTATCGCTACACGGCTCAGGACGACATTTTGGTTGGCTCACCTGCTGCTGCGAGAAGCCGGGCAGCCTTTTCGAATGTAGTGGGCTACTTCGTTAACCCACTCGTGCTGCGTGCGGATCTTTCAGGCAATCCAAATTTCACTCAATTTCTTAATAGTGTTCGCCGCACTGTGCTTGAGGCCTTCGCTCATCAGGACTATCCGTTCGCTCTGCTGGTGAAACAACTACAGCCGGAGCGGGATGTCAGCAGGTCTCCTTTATTCCAGGTGACCTTCGTTTTGCAGCAAGCTCAACTACTAAGAGAGCAAGGGTTGGCGGCGTTCGCGCTGGGCCAGGCCGCGCCCCTGAGGTTAGGCGAACTGGTCCTTGAGGCCATGGCTTTAGAGCAGCGCGTAGCGCAGTTTGATCTGTCCCTCGTCATGGCTGAAGTAGAAGGAGGACTACGGGCCTGTCTGGAATATAACACCGACATCTTCGAAGAAACTGCAATCGCGCAGATGGCGCGACAGTTCCGCATTTTGCTTGAGGGCCTCATCGCTAACCCCTTGCAAAGTGTTTCCTCACTGCCATTGCTGTCCGACGAAGATCGGCGACAGCTGTTGGTGGAATGGAATGACACCGGCAGAGACTATCCGCATCAGTCATGCATTCATGAACTCTTCGAGCAACAGGCGGCGCGAACACCCGAGCAGGTTGCCGTTGTCTTCGACAAGGACAGGGTGTCCTACCACGAGTTGAATGAGCGAGCGAATCAGTTGGCCCACTATCTGCACAGACGCGGTGTGGGACCGGAATCGCTCGTCGGGGTCATGATGGAACGTTCAGCGGCCATGGTGGTGGCGTTGCTCGGCATCCTCAAAGCAGGCGCCAGCTACCTGCCGCTTGACCCTGATTATCCAGGCGAGCGTTTGAGCTTCATGCTGGCCGACGCGGACGTTAAGGTTTTGGTAAGCGAGCAACATCTGGCCGAGCGCCTGCCGGAAGCGGGCTCCTCGCTTGTTCTTGTTGATGTCGAGCGTGAAGCGATTCAGAAAGAGAGCCGGGCGAATCCGGTGAGCAGAGTCAAACCGGACAACCTGGCGTATGTGCTTTACACGTCGGGATCAACAGGCCAG
>Ga0126311_10000681_pt1 | contig 15734 bp, 16 predicted proteins | sample Plot61_FD_92539 | JGI IMG/M metagenome (GOLD analysis project Ga0126311, IMG submission 92539) | Serpentine soil microbial communities from UC McLaughlin Reserve, CA, USA - Plot61 | ecosystem: Environmental > Terrestrial > Soil > Grasslands | place: USA: UC McLaughlin Reserve, Lake County...
GCGCTCGGCGCGTGCCGCCAGGCGGCGCAGCTCCTCCACGTCGAGGCGCGAGTCCTCGCCGGCCACCTCGATCAGGCCCTCCCAGAGCGACAGCTTGCCGCTGAGTCCGAGCGCCAGCATCTCCAGCTCGATCAGCCTGCTGAGCGGGGAGTAGCTCGTCAGCCTGCCGTTGGGCTTGAGCCGGCCGATCTTCTCCGCCACCCACGCGCCGATGACCTTGGGGTGGTCGCGGCCGACCTCGAGCGAGGTCATCAGCTGCTGGAGGGTGTCGCGGTCCTCCTCGATCTCGCGCGCTACGCGCTCGAGCCCGTCCCCGTACTCGGTCCCCTTGTTCGAGCCCCGCGCGCGCTTGGCGAGCTCCAGGCCGACGGTCGCGCCGGCGAGGTGGTCGTTGAGGTAGATGCCGAGCAGCTTGCGGTCGAGCATCGCTCAAACGTACCCTGCCCCCCGAGCTTCAACCCGGGTGCGAGACCGTCAGCTCTGCAGGATGCGCGCCTTCTCGGCCGCGAACTCCTCGTCGGTCAAGACCCCCTGCTCCTTGAGGCCGGCGAGCTCCTTGAGCTGCTCGACTCGACCGGGGCCGGCCGCGACGGGCGCCGGTGCGGGCTCTTGGGGGTAGTCCGGGGCGTCCTGTACGGCCCAGCGGTTGGCCTGGCGGCGGCTGACACGGTTCGACACGGCGGTAGCGGTGCCGGCTACGACCGCGGTGCGGGCCATGCCGCGTAGCAATCCTGGCATCGGGCGATCCTTTCGGTTAGGCCGCAGCCTCGGCGGCATCGAGGGCGGCGAGCAGTTCCTGGGTGTGGATGCGCTGATTCTCGAGGAGGCGCCCGCCGTTACGGCGCACGGCCGCGGCGAATGGCGCAGCCCAACGGTTCTCGTAGACGATCAGGACCGCCGCCGAGCCCGGCTCCAGCGCCTCCGCCGCGGTCGCGACGTCCTCGTCGCCCAGCATCCCGGTGCTGGCCCCTTCGAAGAACTTGAAGTCCCCGACGCTCTTGTCGTCGAGGTCCCGGGCCTGGAAACCGGCGTAGCTGCCGTCGTCTCCCTCCATGACGAAGAGGACGTCGAGCACGCGAATGATCCCCCGCTCGACCAGGTCCAGCAGGAGGGGCACGGCGTCACCGGTCATGGGGGCGTCTGCGGGATAGCCGATGACGACGATGTCGATCGGCCCGAGTTCCTCGGGTTGAGCTTCCATGCGTCGATTCCAACAGCCAGCCGGGTGAGCGAGCATCACCCGCCAGGGATGAACCACCCGTGAAAGGCTGCGGAGCGTGGCGCGGCACGACGAGCTGAGCCAGGCCCTCGCCGACTCCGGCGGCGCCGCCGCGCCGCCGGAGTGGTCGGCGCGGCTGAGGGAGCTGCTCCGATCCGAGCTCGCGCGCGGGCGGCGCGAGCTGGGGGAGGCCCGCACGGGCCGCGAGCGCCCGATCGCGCTCGCGGTGGCGGCGGCCGATGCCGGGGTGGTGGCGATCCTGCCGCTGCCGCCCGAGCTGCGCGCGGACGCGAGCGCGGTGAGCGAGCGGGGCGCCACGCTCGCGTCGATTGCCGTGGAGCGCCTGGTGGAGGGAACGGACCCCGGGCCGCCGGACCGGCCGGCCGACCTCGCGTTGCTGCTGGGCGTCCACGACGGGTTCCTGGCGCTCCACTACCCGGCGACCGACCCCGCCTGGTCCGCGGAGTACGCCCGCGAGGCACTCGATGACGCCGCCGGCGCCATCGACCGCCTGCGCGCCCGGGCGTATCTGCTCCCCGCACACGTCATCGACGTGGGGGATCTGCGTCCGCCGATCGGCACCACGCACCCTCTGCGCGTGGCCGAGGCGGTCACGCGCCTGGGCGGTTCCCCGGTTGACGAGGAGTCGCTGGAAGGGCTGGAGACGGACCTGCTGCGAATCCTGGAGCCATCAGGAGGCGTGGCGCGCGCCCACGACGACCCAGACCCGCGCCGGCGCGTCATGCGGCGCATCCTCCAGCGCCTCGACGGCATGGGCAAATGGGGCGGCTACCACACCGCGTTCGACCACCTCGCTCGCGGCTTCGCCGGCAACGATCGCGCGCTCGCGAACGAGGTCGGCGAGGAGCTGCTCGCGGCGGGGCTGCTCGAGCAGAAGCCGAGTGTGGGGCAGCGCCACGTCCACCTGAACACCAGCCGCGCGGGCGACATCCGCCGACTTATCGACGAGGGCGTGCTGCCGCCCGGCTTAGACGTCTCGTAGCCGAAGGCCACCGTCCGGGGCCGCGCTCAGCGCCAGCCGGCCGGCCACCAAGTCACGCAGCTGCTCGCCGATCAGCTCCCGCCGCCAGCCCTGGGTGGCGCGCACCCCGTCGCCGTCCTCGCCGCGGCGCAGCGCCGACACCAGCGCGCTCAGCTCCGCCTGGGTGGCGATCAGCTCCACCGCCACGCCCTCCTCCATCGAGCGGTGGCGCACCAGGGCCTGGGCGAGCGACACGAGTGGGGCGTCGGCCGGCTCGCGCGGGCCGGGCTCCGGCGGCGCCGGGGGGGCGGGGCGCGAGCGCCCGCGCTCGATCGCATCGAGCAGCTGATCGCCCCGCCGGTGGAGCGTTTGGGCGGGCAGCCCGCGGATCTGCTCGAGACCGGCGCGGTCGGAGGGCGCGCGGCGCGCGAGCTCGATCAGGACGTGGTCGGGGAGGACGTAGCCGCCGGGCCGGTCCATCGTGCGAGCGATCTCCTCGCGCCACTCGACCAGCTCGCGCGCGACCGCCCGTGCCGCCTCGCCGAGCCGTCCGAGGCGGGGTAGGCGCTCGAACACCCGGTCAGGATCGCGCTCGTCGGTCGATTCCTCGAGGGCGCGGCATTCCTCGCGGGCCCAGTCGAGCCGGCCGCGCTCGGCGAGCCGGCGCTCGATGTCGTCTCCCAGCGCGAGCAGCAGCCGGGCGTCGTCGGCCGCGTACTCGAGCTGCTGCGCGGTGAGCGGCCGGCGGTCCCACTTCGTGAACCCCTCGGAGCCCTTGAGCCGCACCCCCAGCACCTTGCGCACAAGCGACTCGTATCCCTCCTGGTTTCCGAACCCGATGAACCCAGCCGCCAGCTGCGTGTCGAACACGCGTGTGACGTCGGTGCTCCAGGTGCGCCGCAGGATGGCGATGTCCTGGCGGCCGGCGTGCACCACCACCTCCACTTCCGGGTCGGCCAGCACTCGCGCCAGCGGACCCGGGTCGGGTGGATCGTCGGCGAGCGGGTCGAGCACCTCCGTGTGAACGCCGTCGGGGCCATCGGGGTCTGGCACCGCCACCTGAGCCAGGCAGAGCAGCGCCTGGTAGCGCCGCTCGGACACGAACTCGGTGTCGATTGCGACGCGTCCGTGGGCGGCGGCCTTCTCGGCGAGCGCGGCGGTCACGGGGGCCACCATACTCAGGGAGATGTGGTTCCTCGCAACAGCTCTGGCGCTAGCTGGGAGCGTCATCGGCCACTCGGTCGAGGGCCGGCCGATCGTGGCGGAGCGGATCGGCCCGGCCAACGCGAAGGTCACGATCATGGTGGTCGGCTCGATCCACGGCAACGAGCCCGCCGGAAAGGCGGTCGTCGCGCGCCTGCGCCGGACGAAGCCGCCGCGCGGCACCGCGCTGTGGCTGATCGAGGACGCCAACCCCGATGGCGCGGCAGCGAACGCCCGCCACAACGCGCACGGGGTGGACCTCAACCGCAACTTCCCCTATCGCTGGGAGCCCCAGGACGGCGTCTACGAGTCCGGCCCCGGACCGGCCTCCGAGCCCGAGACCCAGGCGCTCGAGCGGTTCGTCGAGCGAGAGCGGCCGAGGGTCACGCTCTGGTACCACCAAGCGCTCCACATCGTGGTCGAGAGCGCGGGCGATGCCAAGGTCCAGCGCCTCTACGCGCGGCTGAGCGGGCTGAGGCGACGCGGCTTGCCCGACTATCACGGGACCGTGAGCTCGTGGCAGAACTCGACCTTCCCCGGCGACACGGCGTTCGTGGTCGAGCTGCCGGCGGGCCCGCTGCCGTCAACGGGCGTCCGCCGTCACGCGAACGCAGTCCTCGGCCTGGCTCGCGCGGTCGCGCCGCCGCGGGTGACGCAGCGGCCGATCCCGTTCGGCGCGGAGCGCAAGGCCGACATGCGCGCCTACGCGCAGCGCCACTACGGCATCGACGACTACCGGCTGCGCCGGCCGAAGGTGATCGTCGAGCACTACACCGTCACCGATTCCTTCCAGCCCGTATACGACACCTTCGCCCCCAACCGGCCCGACGTCGAGCTCAACGAGCTGCCCGGCATCTGCAGCCACTTCGTCGTGGACCGCGACGGGACTATCTACCAACTGGTGCGCACGACGATCATGTGCCGCCACACGGTGGGGCTCAACTACACGGCGATCGGCATCGAGCACGTCGGGCGCAGCGACGCGCAAGCGCTCGCCAACCCGCGCCAGCTGGCCGCCTCGCTGCGGTTGACGCGGATGCTCCAGGGCCGCTACGGCATCTCGACCCGCAATGTCATCGGCCACAACGAGAGCCTGTCGAGCCCCTTCCACCGCGAGCTTGTCGCGCGGCTGCGCACGCAGACGCATGCCGACTTCCCGAAGAGCGCGATGGACGTCTACCGCCGCCGGCTCGCGCGGTTGCCCGCCCCCGAGAGCCTGCGATGAGCGCGCTGGCGGGCTTCGTGCGCAGCCACCTCGCCTCGAGTCAGGTCGCGCGAGTCATCTACGGCGCGATCATCGGCCTCGCGCTGGTGGTGGCACTCGAGGCACACCCGCCGCCGGCCGGCGCGGTGGTCGCCTCGCTGCTCGGCACGAGCGTTGCCGTGGCACTCGCCGAGCTCTACAGCGAGACGCTGGGCACCGAGGTGCGCACCCGCACGCGGGTCGGGGCGGAGCGCCGGCATGCGATCCGGGAGGACATGGTCGCGGTCGCGTTCGGAGTCAGCTTCCCAGCCGTGTTCTTTGTGCTGGCGGCGGCCGGCGCCACCGACGTGGACACCGCGTTCGACCTCGCCAAGTGGTCAGGCCTGGGGGTGATCGGCTTCTACGGGTTCTGCGCCGCTCGCCTGTCGGGGACGGGGCTGACCATGGCGCTCTTCAAGGGAGGCGCGGCCGCGCTGATCGGGGCGTTCCTGATCGCGCTGAAGGCGCTCCTCCACTGAGGTCACCCCGGCCGGGTGACGCAGCATCACCCGGCCGGGCGCGACGCTGGACTCCACGTGACGCCCACGGATTACGAGATCCGCGTCAAGGGGCGGCTCAGCGATTCCCTCACCGGCGCGTTCGAGGACTTTACGACCGCTGTGAGGCCGGCCGAGACCGTCATGCGCGGCGAAGTGCGAGACCAGTCCGAGCTGCACGGCTTGCTCGAGCGGATCCAGTCGCTCGGGCTGGAGCTGATCGAGGTACGCCGGATCGAGGCCGACTAGTCCCCATGGCGGCCGGCGAGTGAGCCTCGCACCACCCCGGCTCGGATGCCGACACCCTTGGCAGCGCCGGGCGGCCCGGGGAGTCTGAGCAAGTCCCGACCAGGAGGCCAGATGCCCATCGCAGCCGACTACCCGTTCCTCGACGTCTTCTGGACCATGATGGTCTTCTTCGCGTGGGTGATCTGGTTCTGGCTCCTGATCACCGTGTTCGCCGACCTGTTCCGCCGCCACGACATCTCGGGGTGGGGGAAGGCGGGCTGGATGGTGCTCGTGATCGTGCTGCCCTATTTCGGCGTGTTCGCGTACCTAATCGCGCAGGGCAAGCACATGGCCGAGCGCAAGTCAGCCGACGTGCAGGCCAGCCGCGCGGCGTTCGACGACTACGTTCGCGACGTCGCCTCAAACGGCGGGCCGACCGAGCAGATTGCGACGGCGAAGCAGCTGCTGGACAACGGCACCATCGACGCGGCCGAGTTCGATCAGCTCAAGCGCAAGGCCCTTGCGTAGCTCCATGGAGGCAACGCGAGTGGTCGCTGCGTCGCTGGCAGACGAGCAGCTCGACGAGTTGCTCGACCTGACCGCCGACTGCGACAGCGTGGAGCTGAAGTTGACCGTCCCCGAGGAGCAGCACTACTCCACGGCCCGCGCTCTCGGGCTCGATCCGCTCGGCGCCCAGATTCGTCAGGTCTACTTCTTCGACACTCCCAGCCTGGCACTGAACAAGCTCGGGCTCGTGGTGCGCGCTCGTCGGGTGCAGCGCAAGAGCGGCGGCGACGCGATCGTGAAGCTCCGGCCAGTGGTTCCAAGCGATCTGTCGATCAAGCTGCGCAGCTCGCCTGCGTTCAACGTCGAGGTGGACGCCATGCCCGGCGGCTTCGTCTGCTCCGGGACGCTCAAGCGCCGCGTCGGCAACGCCGACGTCCACGAGGTCGTGAGCGGCGAACGATCGCTCAGCTCACTGCTCTCGCGAGGCCAGCGCACCTTTGTCGCCCGGCACGCGGGGGAGGACGTCGGGCTCGACGACCTCGCAGTGCTCGGCCCGATCCTCGTGCTCAAGCTGAGGTTCGAGCCCGAGCGGCTGGGCCGGGAGCTCGTCGTCGAGCTCTGGACGTATCCCGACGGCTCGCGAGTCCTCGAGCTGTCGACCAAGTGCGCGCCGGACGAGGCGTTCCAGGTCGCCGCCGAGGCCAGGACGTTCCTGTCGCGTCACGGGGTGGACCTCTCAGGCGAGCAGCAGACGAAGACGCTGAAGGCGCTCAAGTTCTTCTCGGCCCGCGCCACGGAGGCGGCGTAGTGACCGTGCCAATCGAGGACTATGCCCTCGTCGGCGACCTTCAGTCCGCCGCGCTGATCAGCAGGCACGGGTCCGTCGACTGGTTGTGCCTGCCGCGCTTCGACTCACCGGCCTCCTTCGCGGCCCTGGTGGGGACGCCCGAGCACGGCTGCTGGCGCCTGGCGCCGGCGGGCAAGGCGATCTCGGTCAAGCGCCGCTACCGGCCGGGCACGCTGGTGCTCGAGACCGAGTGGGAGACCAGCCGCGGCAGCGTGCGGGTGATCGACTTCATGCCTCGTCGAGGTGATGCCGCGCCGCGCCTGATGCGGATCGTCGAGGGCCTGTCCGGTCGCGTCCCCATGCGCATGGAGCTGGTGCTGCGGCCCGACTACGGATCGATCAGGCCGTGGATCGAGCCGGCGCCGGACGGAGTGGTGGCCACGGCCGGGCCGGACGCCTTCCGGCTCTCCACGCCGCTCGCACTGGAGTGCGAGCACGGCACGGTGCGAGCGGAGTTCTTCGCGGTCGAGGGCGCACGGGCGCGCTTCGGCCTGAGCTGGTGGCTCTCGCACGAACCCTCCCCGCCGGTGGAAGACCCCGACTCCGCGCTCGCCCGCACGGAGCGCGCGTGGGTGGACTGGTCGGATCGCTGCAGCTACGAGGGCGAGTACCGCGAGGCGGTGCTGACCTCGTTGCTCGTGCTCAAGGCGATGACGTCGGAGCCCACGGGCGCGGTGATCGCCGCGCCCACGACCTCTCTGCCTGAAGACATCGGCGGGGTGCGCAACTGGGACTACCGCTACTGCTGGCTGCGGGATTCGGTGCTCACCCTCCAAGCGCTCTTGACCGGGGGCTACACCGAGGAGGCGCTCGGCTTCCGGGATTTCCTGCAGCGGGTCGCCACGGGTGAGCCCGCGAAGATCCAGATCATGTACGGCGTCGGCGGCGAGCGGCGCCTATCGGAGTTCGATCTCCCGGACCTGCCCGGCTACGAGGGCTCGGCGCCGGTGAGGGTCGGCAACGCGGCCTCGGATCAATTCCAGCTGGACGTCTACGGCGAGGTGCTGGCGGTGGCCTACATAGCCGCGCTGCGCCTGGGTTTCGTCGAGGAGCGCCTCTGGCCGCGCTGGCGCGCGCTCGTCGACTACGTGGAGACAATCTGGCGCGAGCCCGACGACGGGATCTGGGAGGCGCGCGGCCCTCGCCGCCACTACACGTACTCGAAGGTCATGGCCTGGGTGGTCTTCGACCGGGCGGTTCGGCTCGCCGAGCGCTTTGGGCTCGAGGCGCCGACCGAGCGCTGGGCCAACGTCCGCGACGAGATCCACAGGGAGGTCTGCCAGCTCGGCTACGACGCGGACCGCAACACTTTCACGCAGTACTACGGCTCGCGCGAGCTGGACGCCAGCACCCTCAACATCCCGCTGGTGGGTTTCTTGGCGCCCACCGACGAGCGCGTTGGAGGGACGATCGACGCGGTCTGGCGCGAGCTCGGCTCCGATGGCTTCGTCGCCCGCTACTCGACCGACGAGACCGACGATGGGCTGCCCGGCGGAGAGGGCCAGTTCCTCGCCTGTTCTTTCTGGCTCGTCAGCGCGCTGGGGCTCAGCGGGCGCGCGGAGGAGGCCCGGACGCTGTTCGAGCGGCTGTTGGAGCTGCGCAACGACCTGGGCCTGCTGGCTGAGGAGTACGACGTCGGCCGGGGCCGGCAGGTCGGCAACTTCCCGCAGGCGTTCAGCCACCTCGCGCTGATCGAGGCGGCGCAGGCGATCTCGAAGGATTCAGCGGACCGCTTCCTGCGGACGCGTGCGGATGGGGCGGAAGGGAGCGATGCGGCGCTTGAGGACGCGCCGGCCACCGTCGGTCGCTGACTCGGGGCCGAGCGACGAGTTCGAGCCCCAGGACCTGACCGGGCTGTTCGCGGCGCCGGCCTGGCTGCGCGACCTGGGTGCCACCTCCTGGCTCGCGGTCGGGGTGACGCTGGCTGTCGTCGCGCTCGTCTGGATTGCCGCCCTCACGCAGACGATCGTCGCGCCGGTCATCACCGCCGCGGTCATCGCCGCGGTGGTCGCGCCGCTGGTTGCCCGCCTGCACCGGCTCGGCCTGGCGCGCGGCCTGGCGGCGGCGCTGATTCTCGTGGCCGCGGTCGCCCTGGGGATCGCGGTGATGCTGGTAGTGGTGGGCGGCGTCACCGGCGAGGCCGACGCGCTGCGCGACGAGCTCGGCGCGGCGAGGGACACGCTGGTCGGCTGGGCGGCTGATCTTGGAATCGACCGCGGTGCCGCCGAAACCGCCGACAGCGACGCCTCCTCGGCCGTGAGCGACGCGCTCCCCGCGCTGCTCAACGGCCTGGCCGTCGGCATCAAGCACCTGTCGTCGCTCGCGTTCTTCCTTGCCCTCACGGCGCTCAGCCTCTTCTTCCTGCTCATGGACGGGCCGCTCATCCGGCGCTGGACGGAGGGCCACATGCGCGTGCCACGACCGGTCGCGCACCAGATCAGCGGACGCGTGCTGGAGTCGCTGCGGGGCTACTTCCTGGGCGTGACGATGATCGCGCTCTTCAACGCGGTCATCGTCGGCGTCGGGGCGCTGATCCTGGACATCCCGCTTGCGGGAACGATCGCCGGTGTTACCTTCATCGGCGCCTACATCCCGTATCTGGGCGCCTGGAGCGCGGGCGCCTTCGCGGTCCTGCTCGCGCTTGGCGGAGCGGGTACGGACGCCGCGGCCGGGATGATCGTGATCCAGCTGCTCGCCAACGGCATCCTCCAGCAGATGGTGCAGCCGATCGCGATGGGCGCGGCGCTCGGCATCCACCCGCTCGCGGTCCTGATCGTCACGATTGCCGGCGGAGCGCTGTTCGGCGCCGTAGGGCTGATCCTGGCGGCACCGCTGACGTCGGCGGCCACCAGGATCGCGGCCGACCTGGCGCGCGATCGCGAGGAAGCCGCTCCGACGTAACCGCCGCCGGGGCCCGGGGGTTTGCCGGGTCGCGGACCACCGCTCGAAGTAGCGTCGTCGGCGAGGTACTCTCTGTCGATGGAGCTCGCGGCTCCGGGGACTCGAGGGGCCCCGGAGCACTTGGACCGACGGGTCGTCGCCACCGTCTCAGGGGCGGTTGGCGCCTTCCTGATCGCGGGCAGTGCGGCCGGGATCGCGGCTGCCGCCGGAGCGGGCGAGCTCGTCGTCCTGGCCCGCGCGCTGATCGCGGGCGTCCCCGCCGCCGTGGGACTGCGGACCCTCGCGCATCACGACAACCGCCGCTTCGGCCTCGCCCTGACCGGGGCCGGCGCGCTGCTGGCCGTGACGACGCTCGCCGAGTCGAGCGACGAGCTCGCTTACAGCACGGGAAGGGCCGCCGGCTGGTTGGTCGAGCTCACACTCATCTACCTGCTCCTGTCGTTCCCGACCGGGCGCCTGCCGACCAGCACCGATCGCGCCCTCGTGGGCCTGACCTCGCTGGTCATCCTGACGCTGTTCGTCCCGCGGCTCGCCCTCGCCGAGCATTTCGAGGTGCCCAGCCCGTACACGGGCTGCATGCACGACTGCCCGGGCAATGCGTTCCTCCTGCTCGATCACCAGCCGGCGCTGGTCAACGGCGTTCTGCGGCCGGCGGGCGCACTCCTCATGCTCGCGGTCGCGGTCGCGGTGGTGCTGCGTATCCGCGAACGGCTACGCGAGTCCACTCCGCTCGCGCGCCGGATGCTCGTGCCCGTCCTGGCCGTTGGCGTCGCTCGGATGGCGTTGCTGGGCGTGGGCTTCGTCGCACGGCAGGCCGACGCTGGCGCCTCGCCGGTTGAGGTCATCGCATGGACCCTCGCGTTCTCCGCGCCCGTTATCGGGCTCGCGTTCCTGTTCGCGCTGTTGCGCTGGCAGCTCGACGCCAGCCGCGGGCTCCAGCGCCTGGCCGAGTGGGTCCGCGAGGTCCCCGACGCGGGCGCGCTGCGCCTGGCCATGGCGGACGCGTTCGACGATCCCCGCCTCCGCTTGGCGCTGCCGGCGGACAACTCGGCGGGCGCCTGGGTCGACCCCGAGGCACGTCCGGTCGCCCTGCCCGGCCCCGACGGGGGGTTGGTGGTCAGCGAGGTGCGCGACCACCATGACGTCGTGGTTGCCGCGGTCATCCATGACCAGGCCCTGCGGGCCAGCCCGCGCTATCTCGAGGCCGGCCTCGCGATGGCCGGGGTGGTGCTCGCGAACCAGCGGCTGGTCACCGAGGCCGAGACAGCGACGCGCGAGGTGCGCAGGTCGCGTATGCGGATAGCCGCTACCGCAGAGCGCGAGCGGCACCGCATCGAGCGCGACCTTCACGACGGCGCACAGCAGCGGCTCGTCGCCCTCCGCATAGAGCTCGAGCTCACCGAGGAGCTGGTGCGCACCGACCCGATCGGCGGGATCGGGCGGCTGCGCGAGCTCGGACACGATGTAGACGAGGCGCTCGAGGAGCTGCGCTCGCTGGCCCACGGCGTCTACCCGCCGCTGCTTGCCGACCGCGGCCTCGACGAGGCGATTCGGATCATCACCGCGCGCTGTCCGATCCCGGTGCAGGTGGACGATCACGAGGTCGGGCGCTACAAGCCAGAGGTCGAGAGCGCCGTTTACTTCTGCGTCATGGAGGCGGTTCAGAACGCGCTCAAGCACGCCGGAGGCGCTCGCCGGCTGGTCGTCCGCGTGGACGGCGGCTTCCCGACCCAGCTGCGCTTCAGCGTGCGCGACGACGGGGCCGGCTCGCCCGACGACCGGATCATCGCCGGCGCCGGGGTCACCAACATGCGCGACCGGCTGGACGCCGTCGGCGGCGAGTTGACGATCACGTCGCTGCGCTCCGTCGGGACCGCCGTGCGTGGTCGCATACCCGTGGTCACCCTGCGCGCCGACTAGCCGTTGCGCCGCTGGGCGCTCCACAGCTGGCGCAGCGTCCGCGTGGACAGGTCCTGCTTGCGCATGCAGGCGGTCGCGCCGGCGGTCGAGGCGGACGCCGGGATGTCCTCGACCGAGATCAGTACGACCACCACCTTCGGGTCGAGGCGCGCCAGCCGGCGCGCCGTCTCGATCCCGTCCATCCCGGGCATGCGGACGTCCACAAGCGCGAGGTCGGGTTGGAGGCGGGCAGCCAGCTCGATCGCCTCCGGGCCCGAGGCGGCCTCGCCGACTTGCTCGAATCCAGGAGTCGCTGCGATCAAGCTGCGGGCAACGCGACGGAAGATCGCCTGATCGTCCACCGCCAGCACGGTGACGTTCGGCACTCCCACAGCCTCCCCCCGGACGCGCCGCACGGCAATGGGGCAGACACGACACCTCACGGGGGGGTTGACGCTCGAATCTGGCCGCCCATACTCCCGGGGAATGGGCGAGCAACGGATTCGGGTTGTCCTGGCCGACGACAGCTATCTGGTCCGCGAAGCGGTCGAGCATGTGATCAGCGCCTCCGACTCGATCGAGGTCGTGGCCGAGTGCGACGACCTCGACTCGCTGCGGAAGGCCATCGAGGCCGAGCGGCCGGACGTCGTCGTCACGGACATCCGCATGCCGCCGTCCGAGACCGACGAGGGGCTCCAGGTGGCCGCCGCGCTGCGCGATAGCCACCCCGGGATGGGGGTGGTAGTGCTCAGCCAGTACGCCGAGCCGAGCTACAGCCTGGCGCTGCTGGAGCGAGGAGCGGACCGTCGCGCCTACCTGCTCAAGGACCGCATCCAGCACCGCGGGCAGCTGACCTCGGCGATCCACGCGGTGGCGAACGGCGGGTCGTTGATCGACCCGAAAGTCGTGGAGAAGCTGGTCGAGGCGCAGACGCGCGCGGAGCGCTCCCCGCTCGGGGAGCTGACCCCCAGGGAGCTGGAGATCCTCTCGTTCGTCGCGCGCGGGCACGACAACCAGGCCATTGCGGATGAGCTGGTCCTCACCAAGCGCGCGGTCGAGAAGCACATCAACGCGATCTTCCTCAAGCTGGGGCTCACGTACGCGAACGACGTCAGCCGGCGCGTCAAGGCTGCGCTGATGTTCCTCGCCGAGCGCGACCAGCGCTGAGCAGCGGGGGGATGCGTACCCCACCGGCGGAGGCCGGTGGACCGGCTTGTCCACCGCACGTCCGCGGCCGAAGGTGTGAGCGTGCCGGTCTGGAGTCCCGAGCGCCCTCGGCTGCACACGGTGCGCCTCCTGCTCGCGTGGGTCTGCTCCGCGCTGGGGCTCCTGCTTGCCGCGGGGCTGGTGCCGGGTGCGGAGCTGCGTGGCTTCGGCGGCGCGGTGGCGGTGGCGGCGATGGTCGGCTTCCTCAACGCCGTGCTGCCCCCCTTGATTGCCGCGCTGAGGCTGCCGTTCACGGTGGCGCTCGGTTTTCTGCTGGTGCTGGCGGTGGACGCGGCGATTCTGTTGCTCGCCGCCGAGATCACGCCGACCCTGCTCCACATCGACGACTTCGGCGCCGCCTTGGCGGTCTCACTGATCGCGACGGCGATCAGCACTCCGCTCGGCGTTGTGGTCGGGATCGATGACGACGACGGGTACACGCTCCGGGTAGCCCGCCGGGTGGCCCGCCGCGCCGGCCCACCGACCCGCACCGACACGCCCGGCTTCCTTTTCCTCGAGATCGACGGGCTGGCGCTCCCGGTGTTGCGCCGCGCGATTCGTGACGGCAACACGCCCAACATGGCGAACTGGCTGGCGGGCGGTGACTACAAGCTGGTCGGCTGGGAAACCGACTTGTCGTCCCAGACAGGCGCGAGCCAGGCCGGGATCCTTCTCGGCGACAACGAGGACATCCCGGCGTTCCGCTGGGTGGACAAGGCCTCCGGCCGCATCGTGAGCTGCTCCAACCCCGGAGATTGCGCGGAGATCGAGCGCAGCCGGGCGAACGGCGCCGGCCTGCTTGCCGACGGCGGGACGAGCCGCGGGAACCTGCTGTCGGGCGAGGCGGACGCCTCGATCCTGACCGCGAGCAGGGTGGCCGACGAGAAGCGAGCCAACCCCGGCTACCGCGCCTTCCTCGCGAACGGGTCGAACGTCACACGCACGCTGGTGCTGGTCTTCTGGGAGGTGGTCTTGGAGCTGATCGCGGCCGCCCGGCAGCGCCGTCGCGACGTGCGGCCACGCGGCCACCGGGGCGGTACCTACCCGCTGCTTCGCGCCGGCATGTGCGTGTGGGTGCGCGACCTCGTCGTCTTCTCGGTGCTCCAGGACCTGTTCCGGGGCGTGCCCGCCGTCTACGCGACGTTCGCCAGCTACGACGAGGTCGCCCACCACTCCGGGCTGGAGCGCCCCGACACGCTCGAGGCACTGCGAAAGCTCGACCAGCGCTTCGGGGCGATCGAGCGCGCGCGCCGCTACGCGCCGCGGCCCTACGAGCTGGTCGTCCTGTCCGACCACGGTCAGACCCAGGGCGCCACGTTCAAGCAGCGCAACGGCTACGGGCTTGCCGACCTCGTGGAGCGATCGCTGTCCGGCCGAGGTGTCGCCGAGATCGACGCGGGCGACGAGAACGCCACCGGCGTCGGCCGGGCGCTGGACGAGGCCACGGGTCGCGGCGACAAGCCGGCCAACCTCCGGAGCGGCGAGGCCCCCAAGCAGAACACGATCGTGCTCGGGTCGGGCAACCTCGGGCTCGTCTACCTGATGGAACGCCCCCACCGGCTGGCGCTCGAGGAGATCGCGCGGCTCCACCCGGGGTTGCTGCCGGCGCTCTGCTCGCATCCGCACATCGCGTTCGTCCTGGTGCGCAGCAGCGAGCACGGCGCGGTCGCGATCGGAGCTCGCGGCACCCGCCGGCTGGCCGACGGCGAGGTCAGCGGGGAGGACCCGTTACGTGGATTCTCGCCCAACTGCCAGCGCCACCTGCTCCGCACGGACGGCTTCGCGCACGTCCCCGACATCCTCGTCAACAGCTTCTATGACCCGGTCACGGAGGAGGGCTGCGCCTTCGAGGAGCTGATCTCCTTCCACGGCGGCCTGGGCGGCTCCCAGACGGAGCCCTTCCTGCTGTACCCCGCCCACCTGCCGGTACCGGCCGCCCCGCTTGTGGGCGCCGAGCAGATCCACCGGATCCTGCGCGGCTGGCGCGCGCCGTCGTCGGCGCGCAGCGCGTCCCTTGGGATTGAGAGGAGCTCATGACCGCGTCGTGCTTGTGCTCTGCGCCATCGCAGGCGCGGCCGTCCTCGGCTACGTCTTCGGCGGCAACAGCCGCGACGACGACGTGAAGGCGGCGGACGCCCAAGTGGCGTCCGCGCAGGAGGAGCAGACGCAGGACCAGCAGGCGGCGGAGGCCATCAAGACCGGCTTCGAGGACCTCGGCAATGCGATCACGCTGTCGGATCTCAAGGGCAAGGTCAACAAAGCCGTGGGCTCGGCGGGATCGACGAAATGACCCAATCGATGTCGTGCGCACACCCCCCTGGGCCGGAAGCGCGCGCCATGGACAGGGGTCAGTCCGGCCGGAGAAGCTCCCGCTGATGGCAATGGACGTCCCTGCCGATCGCCCGGTCGCCGCGCCACCCGCCCGGGTGGCCCTGGTCAAGCCGGCTTACATGACCTGGCTGACGCTCGCGTTCATGACCACGGCGTCGGTCGCCAGCCTCCGGAGCGCGCCCACGATGGCCGTGTACGGCCTGACCTGTGTGTTCCTGTACCTGATCCCCGCGATCGTGTTCCTGATCCCCCAGGCGCTGGTCGCTGCGGAGCTCGCGTCGGGCTGGTCGGGCGGCGTCTTCCGCTGGGTGAGCGAGGGTCTCTCGCCGAGGTGGGGCCTGCTGGCCGTCTGGTGCCAGTTCGCGATGACGATCTTCTACTACCCGACGCTGCTCGGCTTCGTAGCGAGCACGCTGGCCTACATCTTCAACCCGGACCTCGCCGACAACGGGGTCTACACCGGCGTGGTGATCGTGATCGTCTTCTGGACGGGCGTGTTCCTGTCCGCCCGCGGCGGGGCCGGGGGGATTGCCAAGCTCGCGTCGAGCGGCCTTCTGATCGGGACCCTCATCCCCGGCGCGCTGCTCGTGATCCTCGGCATCGTCTACCTCCTGCAGGGCAACCCGTCGGTCGCGCCAATGGACGCCGACCACCTGATCCCCCAGTGGACC
>Ga0126311_10000682_pt1 | contig 15729 bp, 13 predicted proteins | sample Plot61_FD_92539 | JGI IMG/M metagenome (GOLD analysis project Ga0126311, IMG submission 92539) | Serpentine soil microbial communities from UC McLaughlin Reserve, CA, USA - Plot61 | ecosystem: Environmental > Terrestrial > Soil > Grasslands | place: USA: UC McLaughlin Reserve, Lake County...
ATTCAACATTATTGATTATTCTAGGGTTCGCTGATTTATAATGGAAACTAAAAGATTTTATTATTACGATAATCCATCTTGATATCGGGAGCTTGTTGTGGAAATTCGACAATTGCGGGCCTTCGTGGCCATCGCCGAATCAGGCACGTTCACTGCCGGGGCGTTGCGAGTACACGTGACGCAGGCGGCCATCAGCATGCAGATCAGACAATTGGAGACGGAAATCGGCGCGAAAGTGTTCGTGCGCGCGCCGCGTCACGTGATTCTGACCGAGGCTGGTGAGCAGCTTTTACGCCGGGCCCGGCACATCCTTCGCGAACACGATGCAGCGGTCGATGAGATCGCGGAGCTGGCAGGCGCGGAACGAGGCCGGCTCAGGATCGGCAGTGCGTCGGCCATGGTCCTAACTGAACAGTTGCCTTCGATGCTCAAAGAGTTGCGCAAACAGCATCCGGCGGCTGAGATCGCGGTCACGTCCGGCACGAGCGAGGTGCTGGTGGACCAGATACTGGCGGGCGAGGTGGACGTCGCGTTCGTTTCCCTTCCCGTTGACGTGCGCGGCATCAAGACTGAGAGACTCAGCCAGGACCAGCTCGTGGCGATTGCTTCGCCGCGACACAAGCTCGCAAAGCAGAAAACTATCAGCGCCTACACACTCGCGGGCGAGCGTTTGATTCTCGGCGAGCGCGGCGGCAACACGCGTCGTCTGATCGATCAGTTTTTTGCGCAAGCCGGCGTGACGCTGCACGTCGCGATGGAACTCAGCCGCCAGCAGGCGATCAAACGAATGGTTGAGGAAGATATGGGTGTCGGTATCGTGCCGTTGCAGTCAGTGAAAGAAGAAGTTGATAAAGGACGATTGATTCGCTGGTGGATCGAAGGCGCCCAGATCAATTGGGAGCTCGGCATCGCGCAGTTGAGCAACGGCTACGACTCACCAATCATGCAGAAGTTTGTATCGCTGGCCCACAAGAACTTCGGAGATTCAACCTCCAAAAAAGGAAAGAAACCCATCCACAGATTACACAGATAAGTCAGTGAAATCTGTGTAATCTGTGGATTAAACGGTCAATATCCTCATCGTTGTTGAAGAAGTCGGTGGCCACACGAAAACCCTGTGGCTTTTCTGTAACCAGGATCTTTTCTGATGCAAGTCTCTTAACGACTTCGGCAGGATTGTCCGCAGCAACGAGCGTTTCCGCAGATCGATATCTCTCATCTTCAAGCGGCGACAAGACTTTCCACCCAATCTCATTCAATCTCGCCGTCAACGTGCGATTCAGTTCGAGCGCGCGTGCTTCGATGTTCGCCATGTCGATCGACTGCATCAACTCGATCGACGCATCCAACGAAAAGATACCTGCGAAATGAGGACAGCCAAGCTCCGCTCGTGCCGATACGTCGTGACGCAGATGCACTTCGTCGTTTCGGGTCGCATAAGGATCCTGAACACTAAGCCAACCGATTGTTCGCTGCCGCGCTCTCTCCTGAAGTTCCCTGCTGATGTAAACGAATCCGGAGCCGTATCCTGAGAGCATCCACTTGTGACCAGTCGAACACAACGCATCGATCTTCATGCGTTTCACATCGATATTGAAGACGCCCGCCGCCTGGCTCGCGTTGACCACGAGGGCGTGCGCGCCTTTGATGCTTGCAAGCTCCTCGAGATCGGATCTGAAACCATTCGAAAACTGCACGTAACTCAACGACAAAATGCCCGTGCGCGTATTCATGGCCGCGCGCAAATCCTCCGTCTTCACGATACCATTTACCGACTTAACCAAATGCACCGGAATGCGCCTGTGCATCCACGGAACCGTCGTTACTGGAAACTCGAGGTCGCATGAGATCACTTCACCATGTTTCTCGAGCGCATCGACGATCAGGTTCATGCCGCTCGACGTGTTAGTCGTGAATCCGATCTCGTCAGGCTCGGCATTGATGAAAGCCGCAGCGCGCGCACGCACTTCTTCACAACGCGCAAGCCAGTGGTCCCAGTGAACGTCGCCGTCGTCTCTCATCTGTTCGTAGTAGGCCGAGCCGGCTTTTGCAGTCGACTCAGCGAGCGGCCCGGCCGCGGCCGTATTGAGATAAACGCTCCTGGTCGTGACGGGAAACTTCGCGCGAACTTCAGCCCAGTTGATCATGTTATGACAAAATACAGGAAACTCTCTTTTGTAAGAAAGTGGATGGACTTCACTTGAGTTAGAATTAATCAGAGATGGAAGCTAAAATCAGCAAAACCCAAATTGATCGACTTGGCGAACGCCTGCGAAAAGGAAGCATCACCGACTTCGATCTGCGGCTTCTGGACGAGTACCGTCGCTCGTTTACCACCGCTTACGCAATTGTTGCAGCAGGTATTCGTCGCCAGTTAGATCTGGAACCAACTGGCAGGCCGGCAAAATCCACGACCTCTATAGCAGAGAAATTGCGGCGAGAAAGCATACGTTTAAGTCAGATTCAGGATATAGCCGGATGTAGACTTATTGTATCTGACACGACCGAACAAGATCGCGTTGTCGCGTCGCTTGTTGAACTCTTCCCCGATAACACTGTCGTTAACCGAAGACAAACGCCAAGCCATGGTTATCGAGCAGTTCATGTGATTGCGAAGGTTGAACAGAAGGGAGTAGAGATTCAAATCAGGACGACTTTGCAACAGCTATGGGCTGAATTATCTGAAAAACTCTCAGATCTGATAGAGCCAGCAATTAAATATGGTGGTGGTAATGAATCCACCAAAAGACTTCTCACCTCGGCATCTAAGGTGGTTGCTAGGCAAGAGGCTACTGAAGTAATACTTTCGGAAGCACAGAGCGCCACGTCGGGCCTCGGTTCTGACTCGGCCCTGACACAACAAACTACTGAGGCTATAATAAGCGGGGAAAGACAAGTTGTGAGATCTCGAGAAGAGATGATCGAAATGCTTCACATACTAATCGAAGATGCGGCTCGACTAAAACAGAAAGAATAAAATGCTGTTTTTGATTGAATACGATCGGAGTAGGGGGAAAATCGTCACCTTCAGAGGATTTGGCGGCGAAGAGTCCCGGTCTGCGGAACAGGCGCGCCTCGAAATGGAACTCGATTTAAACCGACGCGGCGTAGAGCGAGAAGTGGTCCTTTTAGAAGCTGAGAACGAAGAGGCGCTGAGGAGGACCCATCGTCGCTATTTCGAGGACTTAGCGCAGCTCGTCTCCTAAACTCACCTAAATCGATTCCTTGTACGTCTCGAGGTTCTGCTGGATCTTTTGCAGTAGCCGCGACTTGAGTGTGTTTGATTTGAGTTTTTCAGGCGCCACTGGTTGCCACTTTCCGGGGATTAAGACCTGCGAGTCGATAAAGGCGTCGAGCGCTTCCTGTAAGCCGTCAATTCGCATCTTGCCTTTCATCGCAATCACTTCTTCGATGATCCACGTGACCGCGTCGCCGGTGATGCGATGCCGGTGATTGATCACTGCCGAGCGTTCCTGAAGTGTCTTCAACACCAGGTCGAATGGACCACCAAGCGCGGCGACGAGACGCAGGTAACATTCCTGAAAGCCTTTCACCTGTGCGGAGACAGTAGGCGTTGGCTTCAAATCACTTTTGCCTGCGTACGATGCCGCCATGATACGGCAGAAAATGTCGTCTGGCATGTAACCGCTCGTGTCGTCGAAGCGGCTGATTGTTTGGGCCACGTAGTAAGCGGGTAAGAGTCGCAGCAGGTTGCGGATCAAAAAGACGGGATTGTGAGTAAAGCCGTCGGGAAGTTTTTCGATGCCTTTGCTGACCTTGCGATCTTCGAAGTAACTCAACGATCCGTCGAAGTCTCGCACCTTTTTGCGCGCGTTGGTCATCAAGTAGCTGATCTTTTCCGTCGTGAAACCCATTCTCCAGAGCATTCGCTGATCTCGTTCGTTTGCGAACGCTTCGTCAAACACGCGCAGGCATTCGGCGTTCTTGAAACTGTTCAGAGCCTCCTTCGTACCTGACTGGATGAAACCCATCACTTGCGCGAAGACCTGGACCAGCGCTCTGGCCCAGCCGCGCTGTTCGGCCAGTGAAGCCGAATAACGATCGACGTCTTTGAAGCGATACTTGTCGTGCTTGGCGGCAAACTGCCGGATCGAGCCGTAGTCGAGCACGGCGCCGCTGGCGAGCATGTTGTCGCCGTCCCAGGAGAGCCAGTTGAAGATGTATTCTTCTTCGAGTAGCGCAGCGAGTTTCGCGTAGGAGCGTGCGAAGTAATCGAGCGCTTTCGTATAGCGTGCGTTTCCCGCCGGCACTTCCCAAAAACCGTTTTCGACTTCGCGGTCGATGAAGTAATCGACTGACGCTTTCAGTTCCTCGTGACGTCCTTGTTTGAGATAGCGAAAGATGTGAGCGGGTCTGATCAGGTTGGGCGCGCTGCGCACGCCGATCGCGGTTGTATCCGGGAAACCGATGACGGCGAGACAGCGTTCGGTTGGAATTCCCTGCCGGTAGAAGATCTCCGACATCACCGCGCTGCCGAGCATCTCGTCGAGATTCGCGAGGCCTGATGAATAGCCGTAAGTGTTATCACCGGTTGCGACCAGGCCGTCGTTTGCATGCTGCGCGCCGGGACTCAGGATTGTAGCGCCGGTGCCGCGACTCGAAATATCAAACGTAAGATTTTCAGTTTTGAGATAACCATTCCAGATGCTTCTGCCGTCGCCCGCCGTCTTGCCTTGCCGGCTGCGATGCTGGATTTGAAGATAACGCGTCGCCATGTACGGGTGAGGCTTGATGGTCTCGAGGGGAAACTTCTTACCGCGCTTGATGTCGTATTCGTTGATGATCTGGAGTGAGAAAGTATCGAGGATTGCTTGTTCGAGTTCTTTATTGATGCTCGATGGATGATCAGACGGGATCAGTCCCATCTCTTTCGCGAGCGGAAAGTTGAAAAAGAGGACACGACCATGCGGGCGATAACGCGCCTGATAGTCGACATAGCCATCAGGACTCACGCTCCGCCAGGGATGTCTGCCGTCCAACTCTTTAAACTTCTCATACATATTTCGCAGTATGAGAATGGCAACTGGAGAAAGTTTGCCACAAAAAGGCACATAAGGCACAAAATAATTACTGGTAGTGGTTATCTTGTCTGCGCCTTGACAGGATAAGGAGCAAAGTTTTATTCTCTCTGCTGGGAGAAACCTCATGATTTACATTCAGATACCTGAAGACAATGGCATAGGATTCGTCGCTTTAGCCAAGAGCGGGACCTCAGTCTTGTGCCTGCCTGACGATACTTATGGCGTCTCGCCTGAACACTTAAAACTACTTAGACGAAAGCGCATTCCTTTCAAAAAATTGAAAGCCAACACTGTTCGTCTGCCACGACCTCACGATGAAAAAATACGACATTTACTTACCATTGAAATACAACGACGGCAGCGACATCGAGCTTGAAAAGCTAAAAGAAATCGAAAAACAGTTAACTGCAGTTTTTGGCGCAATCACGATTAGTCCTCTGTCTGCTCCGTTTCAAGGAACATGGCGTTACGGTGGCGTTGAGTTCGTTGATGACATTATAAGGATTGAGATCATTACCGACGAAGAGGTTTACTTCTTCAAGAATTTTAAGCGACAGCTAAAAAGAACGCTTCGTCAACTTGATATCCTGATCACGGTTCAGGATATTAAGACGATTTAGCCGCACAATTTACTTAAGTGGTTTGCTGGTGGTGGATTTCTTTGTGCCTTTGTGTGGCCGTTTTCGGTTTGTGCTTTTTTGTGTGGCGAGCCAGAGGGTTGTGAGGGGTGGGAGATCGAGTTCGGAATTGTTAATAGAGACGGAGTCGCTGCCGCCGTAGACTGGGGCGTCGGTGTTGATGATGAGTTCGTAGTGGCCTTCCCTCAGCTGGGGAAGGCTATAAGCTTTCTTTGGCACGGTGGAGAAGTTGCACACACAGATGATCTCACTGCCGGTTTGAGGTGAGCGGCGGAGGAAGGCGACGATGTTTTCCAGAGAGTTGTTGACGTCGATCCATTCGAAGCCGGCCGATTCACCGTCGGCTTCCCAGAGCGCGCTCTCTGGTCCATACACGCAGTTTAGATCTCGAACCAAACGTTGCACGCCATCATGAGGCGGTTCTTCGATCAGATGCCAATCCAGGCTCTCAGTCTCCGTCCACTCGCGCCATTGCCCAAACTCACCGCCCATGAACAACAGCTTCTTCCCCGGATGCGCCCACATGTACGCGTAGAGCGCGCGCAAGGTCGCAAACTTCTGCTCTGTCGTTCCCGGCATTTTATTAAGTAGCGAGCCTTTCATGTGGACCACTTCATCATGCGAGAACGGCAGAATGAAGTTTTCACTCCACGCGTAGACCAAACCAAACGTCAACGCGTTGTGATTGCCGGCACGAAACAATGGATCGGTCTGGAAGTACTTGAGCGTGTCGTGCATCCAACCCATGTTCCACTTGAAATCGAAACCCAGGCCGCCGTCATAGATCGGACGACTCACCATGGGCCATGCCGTCGATTCTTCCGCAACCATCATGATCCCCGGACACGCGCGATGCGTCGTTTCATTCAACTCCTTCAGAAACGCAAGCGCTTCCAGATTCTCACGCCCGCCAAACTCATTCGCCACCCACTGCCCTTCGTTGCGGCTGTAGTCGAGGTATAGCATTGACGCCACTGCATCGACGCGCAGACCGTCGACGTGAAACTCGCGAAACCAGTAGAGCGCATTCGCAATCAGAAAGTTGCGCACTTCATTGCGGCCGTAGTTGAAGATGTACGTGCCCCAATCAGGATGCTCACCTTTGCGCGGATCGAGATGTTCGTACAACGCGGAGCCGTCGAAGCGGCCGAGTGCCCACGCGTCTTTCGGAAAGTGGGCCGGCACCCAGTCCATGATCACGCCGATGCCACGCTGGTGCAGGTAATCGATCAAATAACGAAGATCATCAGGCTCGCCGTAACGGGCGGATGGCGCGTAGTAGTAAGTAACCTGGTATCCCCATGATGGACCATACGGATGTTCCTTGAGCGGCAAGAACTCGACGTGCGTGAAGCCCATCTCAGCAACGTAGTTTGCGAGCGGCTCGGCCATCTCGCGATATGTAAGAGGACGATTGTCTTCTTCCGCGTTTCGTCGCCACGAGCCGAAGTGGACTTCGTAGATCGAGAGTGGCTGGCGGAAGTGTTCGCGGCCGGCGCGATTCTTCATCCACTTCGCATCGCGAAACTTGTACCTGGAATCGTAGACAATCGAAGAAGTGTCCGGCGGAGCTTCTGTGTACTGCGCGTAAGGATCTGCTTTGAAAAAAGACTGGCCGCTCGGAGTGCGGATTTCAAACTTGTACAGGCAACCGGCTGTCAGATTTGGGATGAAGAGTTCCCAGACGCCTGAGGTTCCGAGCATTTGCATCTGGTGCTGGCGTCCATCCCAGCCGTTGAAATCACCAACAACACTCACGCCCGCAGCTTGCGGCGCCCAGACGGCAAATGCGACGCCTTTATTGCGGCCGACTTTGGTGACGTGCGCGCCGAGTTTTTTGTAGATCTCTTCGTGACGCCCTTCGCCGAAGAGATGAAGATCGATTTCGCCAAGCATTAGATCCGTGAAAATATATCCGCGCCGTTTCCTTTTTCGGGGCGGTTGCTCCGGGCTTCCAACAGTATTTCGAGAAACTTCTTTCGCGGCGGGTCAAGATCTAACTGGTCCATGAGATCTATTACTCGCGCGGCGTAACGCAGCACCTGAACCGTCTCAATCCCCGCGAGATCAGAAAAGAACCAGCCGCAACTCGTAAACATCAGCAACGCACTTCGCTGCATCTCCAGAAGTTTCACCACATCTGCCGCAGCGCCCAGTGAATGCCGTCTCAAAAACGACTCGCGCGCATGCGGATCCAAAACAACGGAAATATAGTCGTTGCGTGCGGCCCACGGGTCGCTTAATAATGCGCCACCCGCGTTCTCAAACTTACTCGCCGCATCGTCGCGCAAAAACTCGAGCGCTGCGCGCAACGGCTGTCGCCACTTCTGATTCCAGGCCGGCTCACCACCAGTGTGACAACCACAATCTCTCGCCCAACGCGCAACACCGTGCACACAACTCCACGAACTGCCTTCACCGTCCGGCCCGTTATCAATCTCAACTGTCAACTCGGGCGGATGCTGATCGAGATACTGCGCATAGTTCGTGATCCAAAAGCCTGCCCCCTTAGCTTCAACTCTTAACGCATGGGCCAAACCGAGATCACCAAACTTGAAGTGATGCCCGTAAGTCTCGCCATCAGTGGCAACATTCACCAAATCCCCGAGCTTCGCCGCGCTCACAAAGCTTTCCACCAAACCGCGGCTCGACGATAAAGCACCCTCGAACGCAATCGCACGCGCGAGTGGTCCATTGTAGAAAAACACTGCCAGCGAACGTCCCGATCCATCAACGTGACGAAACAGGTAAGGTCGTGAAACATCAATCTCTTTTTTAGCCTGATTCGGAGCGAGGATCACGAAACGCATTCCCTGCTCGATCAACAACGAGAGCACCTCGTGGTTCGCGGCGGTTTCCGGCAACCAAAGCGCCTCCGCTTCACGACCAAAACGAAAACGAAAGTCAGCGAGACCCCAGACAACCTGCGTCAGTCGATCGCGCTCATTACAGAGCGGCAGAATCGCGTGACCGTACGCCTGCGCAATCGCGTTACCGTGACCACCGCGCACCGCGACGCTCTCCCTGTCTGCCGTTAATATCTTCTGGTAAGTGTCAGCGTGATGTTCGGCGAGCCACGACAGCAAAGTCGGACCAAAGTTAAAACTGATGAGCGGGTAGTTATCGACGTTGGGAGCGTAGCACTCGGCGTGAATGCGCTCGTTCCAATCATGAAAAGGCGCAGCGCCCGGCTCGGTTTCGACTTCACCTGTCCGTGGGTTCTCGCGCGGTGGTTGATAAAAGTGGCCGTGAATTACGAGAGCGGTCATATCAAACTAGTCTGCGCCAGCCGAGCAGCACCAAGCAACCCGGCATTATCGCCACACTCCGAGCGCGCAATCTTCACTTGCTGCGCAGTGGTGCGAAACGCGCGTTCCTCAACCTGCCGGTACATCTCACTCGCAAACAGGTCCCAACCGTTCGCAACGCCACCCGTAATCACGATGATCTGCGGATCGATCAAGTTGATGATGTTCGCTAAACCGATGCCGAGATACATCCCGAAACGTTTAAATACGGCAAGCGCAAGCTCATCACCCTCTCGTCCCGCCTCGTAGACTCTTTCCGCAGTCAGCTCACCACTCGTTAATCTCGTTTCCGGAAACAGCGACAAACTCTCGCGCGTCATGCGCACAATCGCCGTCGCCGATGCAAACAACTCGAGGCATCCGGTATTGCCACACTTGCACTTCAACCCACTAAACGGATCGACAGTCGTGTGTCCAATCTCTCCCCCGGACCCATGCGAACCGCGCCACAGTTTGCCATCGAGAACCATACCGCCACCCACACCCGTTCCGAGGGTGACGCTCATCACGTCACGACAACCACGCGCGGCGCCGAGCCACATCTCTCCGACCGCCGCGGCATTCGCGTCGTTCTCGAGAAAGACGGGCCAGCCGAGTCGCTGTTCCAATGCTGCTTTTAATCCGAAGTTGACTAAGGAAGGAAGGTTTGGCGCTTGCAGCACGACAGCCTTGTCGCTGTCGACAGCGCCCGGCACCATTATTGAGGTTGCAACTACGCGTTCCTTCTCATCGCCCCACTGCTCCGCGGCATTCGCGAGTGCATTGATGATGCAATCAGCGGAATCTCCTTTCGGAGTTTCCTGTTTCAACTGCTTGACGATTGTTCCGGTGTCATCGACGAGAGCTACTCGTAGGTGCGTGCCTCCCAGATCTACGGCAAAGACCAAGCTGTCACTAGACTGATTCTTCGGCATGTTCAAGTGGGAGCGTCTCGGCGGCCATCTCTCCGCGCGTAAGATTCCTTGAGATAAGCACTCCTGCCACGATCGCTATAGCCAAGTATAGCAACCCGGTGCCCCATTCCTTGAAGATCAGCTTACCGATACCAAACAAAGATCCATAGATCATCGCGCAGCCGAGTATCCAATTGAAAATTTGCAACGAGAGGCGGCCCTGCGCGTGCTCCTGGGCGAGCTCTGCCTGTGCGGCAATGCCGTTCCAGCCTGGTCCTTCCGGCCTGACACGTCGATAGAACGCAACGAGTTTATCGACTGGCTCAGGCTGCGTGAAGATCGTTACCGTAATCCAGACGACAGTCGTTATTCCAACCGTTACGAGCATCAGGTAAGCAAACTGGCGAGGCTCATCGCTGTTCCACTTCAAAACCACTTGCAGAAAAATGGAAACAACCGCGGCGGTAATCATTGCCGATACTTCAGACCACGCGTTGATTCGCCACCAGAACCATCGCAACAAGAGCACTGTGCCTGTGCCTGCGCCGGTAACGAGCAATAGTTTCCACGCGCCTCCGATCGATTCCATATAAAACGTGACGACGAGCGATGCGATCATCAGTAACACTGTGACCACTTGAGAAGCGATGACGTAGTGTCTCTCACGCGCTTCACGTTGGATGAAGCGACGATAGAAGTCGTTGATGACGTATGAAGCGCCCCAGTTGAGTTGCGTGCCGATGGTCGACATGTAAGCTGCCGCAAATGCCGCGAGCATGAAGCCGCGCAGGTACGTTGGAAACACGTTCGGATCGAGCAAGGTCTTGATGTAACCCGATTCTTTGTCGACGAGAGTGGGATAAAGAATCAGTGAAGCGAGCGCGGTCAGGATCCATGGCCACGGACGCAGAGCGTAGTGCGCGATGTTGAACCAGAGCGTCGCGAGTAGTCCGTGCTTTTCGTTCTTGGCGGAGAAGATGCGCTGGGCCACGTAACCACCGCCACCCGGTTCCGCGCCGGGATACCAGGTGGACCACCAGATAACACCGAGATAAACAAACAGAGTGATCACCGGCATCCAGGCTGAGTCGTATTCCGGGAAGAACGCGAGTCGTGAACCACCGCCGGCGGCTGCGTCCATCGCACTAATCTGCGTCTTCAGTCCATCGATTCCGCCGACTGCCTTGACAGCGAGGATCGCAAGCACGATCACCATTCCCATCTTGAGTGCAAACTGAAACAGGTCGGTGACGAGAACGCCCCAAAGACCTGATATCGCAGTGTAGAACGCAGTAAAGAGCAGCATGCCGATCACGATCATGATCGCGCCACGCTTGTTCACTCCTAAAGTGATCTCGAGGATTTTCACCATTGCCAGGTTTACCCAGCCAAGGATGATGCAGTTGATCGGCAAGCCGAGATACAAAGCACGAAACCCACGCAGAAACGCGGCGGGCTTGCCGGAGTAACGCAGCTCAGCAAACTCGATGTCCGTCATCACGCCGGCGCGTCGCCAGAGCCGGGCGTAGAGAAAGACCGTGAGCATGCCGCTCATAACAAAGTTCCACCAGAGCCAGTTACCCGCGATTCCGTTCCTGGCGACGAAGCCGGTGACGGCGAGCGGTGTGTCGGCCGCGAAAGTGGTAGCGACCATCGACGTGCCCGCGAGCCACCACGGCACATTGCGCCCGGAGAGAAAGAATTCGCTGGTGCTGCCGGATGCTCTGCGGGCGTAGTAGAGGCCGATACCGAGGTTGAAAAGGAAATATGCGGCGATTACCGTCCAATCCAATATTGAAAGGTTCATCTCTGTCCTTACTTTGTCGGTTTGAAAAGGCGGTTACTCGGGGGCCTATCTCACGGCATACGAGCGAATCTGTCAAGTAAAAACTACTTATGTCTCAGCGGTCTCTGCGTATCTTTGCGGCCTCTGCGTTAAAAAGCCATTTCAACGCAGAGGCCGCAAAGATACGCAGAGACCGCTGAGGACATTAATTGCGCCATGTTTTCAAAATCTCAGGCAGACGTTAGGATGAACCTTAATGGGTGCGGAATCATTAGTCGCGGGTCTTGCGATCATCGGCATAGTCATCATTGTGTCGGCACTCTTGTCGGGTCTCGTCGATCGGAGTGGTCTGCCGCAGGTGGCCGTATTCATTTTTATCGGCGCTGCTCTCGGCCCCGCAGGGTTCGGAGTCTTCGATGCGACACTTACGTCTCCGGTGTTGCGCGTGGTGGCGACGCTGAGCCTCACGATGGTGTTATTTACTGACGCCGTCACTCTCAACACGAAAGAAGTGCGACGCCGCGCGGGTCTCGCTTTTCGCATGCTCGGACCGGGAACGATTCTCTGCGCCGCGCTCACAGCCGTCGTCGCCTGGTGGCTGCTCGGCATTCCGCCCGCACTCGCTGCGATTCTCGGCGCCGCACTCGCTTCAACCGATCCCGTATTACTTCGCGGACTGTTGCGCCGTCGCGACATCTCGCTCATAACACGACAAGCCCTGCAACTCGAAAGCGGACTCAACGACGTCGTCCTGCTGCCGGTCGTCGTCGTCGCGATTGCTTTGACCGGTCAACACGACCTTCCGACCACCAGTTTTCCGAAGATCGGTTTCGGACTCTTTATCCTTGGCCCGGGCGCCGGCATCGCGATTGGATTGATCGCCGTCGCCGCACTCGACTTAATCCGCAAACGCGTCGGTGTGCGACGCGACTACGAATCACTCTACTCACTCGGCGTCGCGTTCTCGGCGTATGCGGCGGCCGAAGCAGTGCACGGCAGCGGTTTTCTCGCAGCGTTCGCCGCCGGACTGACGATTGCCGCACTCGACGTTGAGCTCTGCGACTGCTTTATCGAATACGGCGGCGTCACAGCGGAGATGCTCCTGCTCTTCACGTTTGTGATCTTCGGCAGCTCTTTGATCTGGACCGGCTTCACCGGACTCGATACGCGCACAGTGATCTTTGCGATCTTCGCAATCCTAATCCGCGTTCCGATCTATCTCGTATCATTGATCGGCTCAGACGTGGATAAGCGCGGCCGGCTGTTAATTGCGTGGTTTGGACCAAGCGGACTCAGCTCTTTGTTGTTGATACTGTTGCCGGTATTTGCAGGCGTTCCAGGCAGCGATCAACTGTTCCGCATTTGCGCGCTCATCGTTATGATCTCGGTGGTCGTTCACGGTTCAACGCCGATGTTATTCGCGCGACTACTGGGCCAACGTGAGCCGGAAGCACCACCCGTACCTGAGCCTTCCAGGGAGCCGCGATCACTGCCGGTGCTCGAACTCGTGCAACCCGTGGGTTCGCAAAGCATCACGCTCGAAGAATTGGACCAACTACAAAAATCCGGAGATCAAGTCATTCTTCTCGACGTGCGCACGGAACGAAGTCGCGACACGAGCGACCTCGAGGCCGAAGGGTCGGTTCGACTGCCACCCGAAAATGTCGTCGCGCAAGCTCGCGAGCTCCGGCTGCCCAGGGAGGCATGGCTCATCGCCTACTGCGCTTGACCAAACGAAGCTACCAGCGCCCGGGTGGCGCAGGAACTTCGACAAGCCGGATGGACAAAAGCACGAGCACTCATTGGAGGTTGGGACGCGTGGCAGAACGGCAAACGCCCGGTCGTTCCGAAAGCGGCCTAGACGAATGAAAAAGCTCATCGCATTATTGCTACTTCTGATCATGACTTCTTCCGCGAACACGCAAAACAGACCGCGCGCGCGTGAGCTCGGCGTCATAGTTGGCATCCTGCCGACCGGCACGCTCAATGCCATCACCGATGTCGACGGCGTGCTCGTCGGCCACACCACGATCGTGCGCGGCGACAACATCCGCACCGGCGTCACTGCAATCCTGCCACACGGCGGAAACCTGTTTCGCGAGAAAGTGCCCGGCGCGGTCTTCGTCGGTAACGGCTTTGGCAAACTGGCCGGTTCAACGCAGGTAAACGAACTGGGCGAGATCGAAACACCGATAGTTTTAACCTCGACCCTGAGCGTCCCGCGTGTCGCCGACTTTCTGCTCGATTACATGCTTGCCGTGCCGGGAAACGAAGAGGTCCAGTCGATCAATCCCGTCGTCGGTGAAACAAACGACGGTTATCTCAACGACATTCGCGGGCGTCACATCACGCGCGACGACGTTATGGCCGCGATCAAAGGTGCAAAAAGCGGCGCTGTCGCGGAAGGTTGTGTGGGCGCCGGAACGGGAACCATCGCCTTTGGCTTCAAGGGTGGCATTGGCACGTCATCGCGTAAGCTGCCGCAGCGCCTCGGCGGTTTCACGGTGGGCGTTCTGGTCCAAACCAACTTCGGCGGCATTTTGACAATCAACGGCGCGCCGGTCGGACGCGAGCTGGGCCGCTATTATTTAAAGGACGAACTCGCCGCACCGCCCAGCACTCCGGACGGGTCAGTCATCATTGTGATCGCGACCGACGCCCCCGTCGACGCCCGTAACCTTAATCGCATGGCCGCGCGCGCGATGATGGGCCTCGCAAGGACCGGCGCCGCGGCGGGCAATGGCAGCGGTGATTATGCCATCGCCTTTTCCACTGCGGCGGACCTGCGGATCAAACCTCTTAATCAAAACGAGCGAAACTCACCACGCAATCAGAAAACAGTTGCCAACGATGCAATGTCGCCAATCTTCCTCGCCGTGATCGAGGCCACCGAGGAAGCCATCTATAACTCACTCTTCAAGGCCACAACCACGACCGGAAGAGGCCATACAGTCGAAGCGTTGTCATTGGACCGTACGGCCGAGATCCTCCGCCGGCATGGTCTAATTTCGCCTTTTCGCTAGTCGCACTATCACGACATCTTCACGGTGGTCTAACCTTTTCATATTGAAGAGAAAACTGTTTGACACGCCGTTAGTCGCTGCATAGAATCCGTATCGAACCCCCATACATTTCAAACTCGTGTTGAAGGGAGTTAACGATGGCTACCAGACTCAATGTTCGTGTCAATAGAAAACGACCGGAGTCAATGACTCGTCAGATTCGCGAACAACTCAATGATTTGATCGAAGCGGGGGAGTTGGCTGCGGGAACCTTGCTGCCCAGCGAGCGTGAACTCGCCGAGACGTTGAAGGTCGCGCGCAACGTTGTTCGCGGAGCTTACGAGCAGCTAATGGATGCGGGACAGTTGCGGAGCGAAGGTCGAAAGGGTCGAACGGTCAGCTCTAGTCGGGGCGGCGGCGGAGCCAAGAAAAAATCGAGCGGCGGCAAAGCTACGAAGAGCAAATCGCGCAAGAAATAATCGCTCTTACTCGCGTCAGACTGTTTTCCGCTTTTTTGGACCACGCCTGGAATCTTAATCACTGGCAATCGTGGTTTCTTTACCGAGCGCGATGATCTCGTCCCGTATCGCGTTTCGTTCGGCGAGTAGTCTGACAAAAAAGCGTCTTCTTACGAGGAAAAACATCAACACGCGCACACCGGCGATCGACTTATCGAGTTCCTCGAAGAAGACGATCGCCACATAACCCGCAAACGGAATTATCACGAGCGCAAGTACCGCGACGATCCAGCCAAAGTACAAGTAGCCAAGCATCGTGAAGACAACCCAGGTAAGTGGAAATAACAGCATCGCGGAAACGATCTTGACTGTGGAGATCACGTCGTCCGAGTCACGCGAGATCCGCGTCGCGAGATAGCCACCGAGCTTGTAGGCAGGATAGTGCGCGAGCATACCGATGACGGCTGGTCCAAGCATCAACAGGAACAGGATCGACCGGCGCACGATGGTTGTAAACACCTTCGCGGTTGACGTGGGCGGCGACAATTCATGCGCGTCGACTCCCGCCTGGTTCAACTCCTCTTCGAAGCGGAGCATTCTGA
>Ga0126311_10000683_pt1 | contig 15725 bp, 13 predicted proteins | sample Plot61_FD_92539 | JGI IMG/M metagenome (GOLD analysis project Ga0126311, IMG submission 92539) | Serpentine soil microbial communities from UC McLaughlin Reserve, CA, USA - Plot61 | ecosystem: Environmental > Terrestrial > Soil > Grasslands | place: USA: UC McLaughlin Reserve, Lake County...
TACACCTACCGCATCCAGTTGCCGCACCGCACGGGCCAGTTCGCCAGGGTCGCTGGGACGATAGCAGAGGGAGGAGGCCTCATCGGCGACGTGACGACCATCAACGTCGGCAGGGACGCCTCCATACGCGAGATCACGCTCGAGGTAGAAGACCGCGAGCAGGCCGAGAACATCGCTGAGATGCTGCGTTCCCTCGAAGGCGTCCAGGTATTGTGGGCGCGCGATAGGGCGCTCCTCAAGCACGAGGGGGGGAAGCTAGTGATCCAGTCCGTGCAACCGGTGAGGACGGTGCAGGACATGCGCGACGTTTATACCCCAGGGGTGGCGCGGGCGTGCGAGGCCATCGTCGAGGACCCTGCCCTCGCTGGCGAGCTGACCATGATCGGGCGCAGCGTCGCCGTCTGCACCAACGGCACGCGGGTTCTCGGGCTCGGCGACATCGGACCAGTTGCCTCGATGCCTGTGATGGAGGGCAAGGCCGTCTTCTACCAGCAGCTTGCCGGCGTCTCCGCGATGCCGATCCTCATAGACACCAAGGACGTCGAGACCTTCGTGGAGACGGTGGTGCGGATAGCCTCTGGGTTCGGCGGCATCCACCTCGAGGACATCTCGGCGCCTGAGTGCTTCGAGATCGAGGCGCGGCTTATAGAGGAGCTTCCCCAACCCGTCATGCACGACGACGTACACGGCACGGCCGTCGTTACGCTAGGGGCCGCGCTCGTCGCCTGCCGCAACGCAGGTCTAACCCTGCAAGAGGAGGTGGTAGGACAGATCGGGCTCGGCGCAGCGGGCTTCGGGATCGCCGCGCTGATGGCCGACGCCGGGGCCAGCAGGGTACTCGCGACGGACCCCAATCCAGCCTCCCACGAGCGCGCCGAGGAGAAGGGAATCGAGGTCGTCGAGATGGAGACCCTGATGAGGGAGGCCGACGTCGTCGTGGCGACTACGGGGGTGCCTGGCCTCATAAAGCCCGAGGCGGTGCGGGAGGGGCAGGTGATCCTGGCGCTCACAAACCCCTACCCCGAGATCGAGCCAGAAACGGCGCTCGAAGCCGGAGCCGCCTTCGCCGCAGACGGCAAGAGCGTGAACAACGTCCTCGGCTATCCCGGCATCTTCCGCGGCGCACTGCTCTCGGGGGCGAAGCAGATCAATCCCGAGATGAAGATCGCCGCGGCAGAGGTCATAGCAGACCTCACCCACGAGTCGGACCTCGTCCCCGATGCCCTCGACCCCGGCGTGCACCATAGAGTCGCCGACGCCGTGCGCGCCGCGGCCGTGAAGAGCGGCGTCGCCCGCCTCGACCTCGCACCCAAAGTGCTCTGAACCGCCGAGCAACAGAGCCTCCCCGCACGCAAAGAGGAGGAGCCTGGTCAAGATGCCAGGCTCCTTGCCACGCTGCTACTTCGGAATAATCGTCAGGCTCTGGTCTTGAACCACCAGTAGACGAAGTTGCCTCTCTCGTCCACCAGGTAGTTCCCGCCCTCAGAGAGGGAATCTCCCGTGAGGTCAGTGATGCCGTCCGTGCCTTTCCAGAGCGAGACGTAGTACCACCTTCCCGCCTTGAGTCTGGTCGTCGGCTCGAGCGTTACCGACCTGCCGTCGAGGGCCGGCGTTACGGTGACGCCCACGGGCGTCGCGTCGGTCCTGTAGACCACGGACGCTCCGTCCGGTCCGGGGAGGTACACTCCGGCGAACAGGAGCGCCAGCATGAAAACCCTTGACAGAACGACTACCCGCTTCAAGATCATCCCTTCATACGGTGTTGAGAGGTGCCTTCCTGCTTTATAGTAGAAGGCGCCGCGGGCTCTTCACATACGCCAGATGGCCACTTCTCATGTGCCAGGTGGCCATTTGTCGGGGCGGGTCTTGCGTCAGGCCCGGTCCGACTGCCGGTGCAACCGGCGGGCGCGTTCGCGCAGAGAGGCGCGGTCAACCTTCATGCTTCCTGCCTCTTCGGGCAATCCGTAGAAGGAGACCGGGACCTTGAACCGCGGCAGAGTCCGCTCCAGAGCCCGCGCCAGGGTCTCGGCGGAGGCCGAGACGCCGGCCGTCCTCACGAAGGCTACGGGCCTGAACCCGAACTCCGTGTCGGGTACGGGCACCACAACGGCATCGTCGACGCCATCAAGCCTGCAGAGCGCTTGCTCTATCTCCTCTGGCTGCACGTTCTCGCCGCCCGAGATAAAGAGGTTGTCCTTGCGACCCCGCACGAGCAGGTAGCCCTCGTCATCCAGCTCCCCAAGGTCCCCAGTGTGGAACCAGCCGTTCGCGTCAAGCGATCGATCTACGGCGTCATTCCTCACATAACCGCTGAAGAGGGTCTCCCCCCTCACCATTATCTCTCCAGCTTCGGAGATGGAGACCTCACGGTGGGGCAAAGGGCGGCCCGAGGTGCGTAGCTCCTCGCGGGAGGCCTCTGGGGGCGTCGCGGTGACCTGCGAGGCCATCTCGGTGAGGCCGTAGCTCGTGTGGATGGGGAGGCCGCGGGCTATGGCCTCGTCCAGGAGCGAGGGCGGGATCTGGCTTCCCCCGAGCAGGATCGCTCTCAGCCCTCCCGGGTCGAATCCCTCCTCATCGAGCAGCCGCGAGAGCTGGGTGGAGACGAGCGAGACGTGGGTTGCGCCGGCGGTCGCCTCGTCGAGCGGCGAGCCCGGTTCCGGCAGCGCCACGCTCGCCCCTGCGAGCAGGCACCTGAAGACTATGGAGAGCCCGCCGACGTGGTAGAGCGGCAGCGAGTGCAGCCAGCGGTCGCCCGGTCCAAGCGCGATGTTGGCGTTGGATCCCAGCGCGCTGTAGTAGTGGTTGCCGAAGGTGTGCAACGCCCCTTTCGGAGCACCTGTGCTCCCCGAGGTGAAGACGATGGTTGCGGGTAGATCCAACGCGTGGCTCAGTGGCTCGGAGGGCTGCCCCCGCGCCGGCTCGTCCGCGTAGAGGGAGGCGGGGTGCAACTTTCGGACTTCCGTTGCCGCGAGGACCTCATCGTCGCAGGAGATGAGCGCGCGACAACCGGCCTTCTCGAGCAGCGGCGCGGCGCCCCCAGGGGGCAGGCGGGTGCTGAGGGGACAGGCGACGCAACCGGCCCGGATCAGGGCAAGGAGCAACACGAAGTAGACCTCATCTTTGGGAAGGTAGAGGGCGACGCGAGCGCCAGCGCCTAAGCCGAGCCCTGTGATCTGCTTCCCTGTCGCTCTCACGCGGAGATCCAGCTCCGAGTAAGTGAGCGTAGCGTTCGGACCGACGACGGCGGGGGCGTCCGGGGAGGATATCGCGGCCGTCCGCAGGGGGCACGGTACGCGTGTCGCTCCGTCGTTCACGGGCTCATGTTACCCGAAGGGCGCCAGCAGGCGGCGGTCGATCCGGCGGCCGGCAGCCGACAGCGTCCGAACCTCCACGCGAGGCGCGGGAAGCTCGAGACGCGGGCTGAGAACGTCTGCAGCCAGCCTGCGGTAAGTGTCGAGGCCGGCCGGGACCTCCTCTCCACCGACCCCAGCGGCGAGCGCTACGAGGGCGGCCGTCCCGATACCGGTCTCGTACGCGGAGCTTATAACCGGTCTCGCGCCGATGCGCGAGGCAACACCGGCGAAGCGCAGCGCGCGCGAGATGCCGCCGAGCAGGGTGGGCTTGAGGACGACAGCCCGCGCGTACCCGTGGTCCTCCAACTCCTCCGGCGCCATGCCGATGAGAGACTCGTCCAGCGCCACGGGCAAGCCGTGTTCCTCTGCGAAGTCAGGCAACGACGACGGATCAGCGAGCGGTTCCTCGACATACTCGAAGCGCAGGCCGGCCGTGTCGCGGGCGAACCTCTTCGCTTCGTCAAAGCCCCACGCCCGGTTCGCGTCGAGGCGCAGGGCGATGGCGCCGTCCAGCTCCTCGCTCACCGCGTGAACGAGCTCGACGTCCTCCTCGACGGCTCCTCCGCCGACCTTGAGCTTCACAGCCTCGTAGCCGGCGTTCCTTGCTCTGCTGGCCTCTTCGATAACCCTTTCGGGCTGAGCGGAGATGAGGGCGTTCACAGGTACCGATGCCCTCGGGCTGGAGGTTACGAGCTCGGCCAGCGGACTTCCGCGAGAGGCGGCGTACAGGTCCCAGAGGGCAAGCTCGAACCCGAAACGCGCTGAGGGAGCGAGGTCCATCGAGTCCAGCTCGCGGCCGAAGGTCCCGTCAGGGTCTATCCAGTCGTCCGCTACCTCGCGACCTGTTACCGAAGACGCCAGATCTCGCAGCTGCCGCGCGCACTCCTGCAGGCTCTCGCGGCTGAAGCCGGGGAGCGGCGAAGCCTCGCCCAGGCCGATCCCGCCGTCATCGCTCGCCAGCTCGAGCAGGAGACCCTCGCGTGAGCCGAGGACCCTCCCCTTCAACTCCAGGGGCTCGGAGAGGGGCAGCTTGTAGCGGTAGATGCCGAAGCCTGAGAGCTTCGCGGCGGCCATCGGCTCAGGGCCGGTAAGGGAACTTCGAGAAGTCGGGCTTGCGCTTCTCGTTGTAGGCGTTGCGGCCCTCCTGAGCCTCCGCGGTCTGGTAGAAGAGGAGGGTGGCGTTGCCTGCGAGCTCCTGCAGGCCGGCCTGGCCGTCGCAGTCGGCGTTAAGGGCCGCCTTGAGGCACCGGATCGCCATCTGGGAATTGGCCAGGATCTCGCGGCACCACTGCACGGTCTCTTCCTCGAGGCGCTCGAGGGGGACGACGGTGTTGACGAGGCCCATCTCGAGGGCCTGTCCGGCGTCGTAGGGCCTGCAGAGGAACCAGATCTCCCGCGCCTTCTTCTGGCCGACGATGCGGGCCAGGTAAGCTGCTCCGTAGCCGCCATCGAAGGAGCCGACCTTGGGTCCTGTCTGCATGAAGCGAGCGTTCTCCGCAGCGATGGTCAGGTCGCACATGACGTGCAGGACGTGCCCGCCTCCGACCGCCCACCCCGCGACCATCGCTATGACCGGCTTGGGGCAGGTTCGGATCTGGCGCTGAAAGTCAAGGACGTTCAACCGCTCGACGCCCGTACCCTCTTCCGAGTATCCGGCTTCCCCCCTGATGCGCTGGTCTCCACCGGAGCAGAAAGCTTCAGGCCCCTCGCCCGTAAGGATGATCACACCTACCTCGTGGTCGTCGCGGGCGTCGTCGAGTGCTCTCTGCATCTCCTTGACGGTAAGGGGCCTGAAGGCGTTTCGCACCTCGGGGCGGTTTATTGTAATCTTGGCGATGCCCTCGGCCTTGTGGTATCTGATGTCCGTGAACTCTCCTGCTTCTTGCCAATCTATGCTTGTCATGGTGAGAGATTATATGGCCTGGAAGAGATCCTGCAGTAGTTTCAGATACACCTCCGGGGCCTCGAGGCGGACGTTGTGACCCGCGCCTGGGACGACCGTGGCGCGGACGTGCGGGCTCGCCGTCTGCATGCGGCGCGAGATACCCGCGAACTTCCCGTCCAGCGCTCCGGCAACGGCGATCTTCGGGACTGCAAGCCCTTCGAGCTCGCCCCACAACGAGGGTTGGTTGCCCGCTCCCATCCCCCGCAGCGAGACCGCTAGCTCCTCAGGACGGTTGCGCAGCCTCGCCTCGATGGTCTTGTGCACGAGACCCTCGCGCCGCGCGAGCGATGCGAAGAGCGGCTGCCCGTACCAGTCCACGAGGAAATCCTGGAGATCATCCTCCTCCAGAGACCTCGCCCGCTCCTCGTCGGCCTCGCGCCTCGCCCGCCGCTCCGCCGCACCTTCGATACCAGGCGAGGCCGACTCGAGGAAGAGGCCGGCGCAACGCTCTGGATAGCGCAGGGCGAGGTACAGCGCCAGCCGCCCACCCATCGAGTAACCGACGATGGTGGGGCGTTCGATGTCTAGCTCGTCGAGGAGGTCCAGCACCCTCAGAGCCGCACCCTCGAACGTGTAATCCTCCCGCGGCAGCCCGACCGAACCTCCGTGCCCCGGCAGGTCAACGGCGAGACAAAGATATCGCTCGTCGAGCGCGGCCATCGTGCCTCTCCAGTCCTCCGCGGAGCCCATGAAACCGTGCAGGAAGAGGACCGCAGAGGCACCGGCCTCGCCGGAGAGGGTGTAGTTCAGCTTGCCCACGGAGCTAGGAGGTGATCTCGGAGGAGATCATCGCAGGTACGTGTGACCGCAATCCATGGGTTATTCGGGCCAACGAGCCGACCTGGACCTCTCAGCGATGAGGTCGCCGACGAAATCTCCCGCCTCAGCTTCCGACAACCTCGGCAATGGACCAAGCAGACCTGGTAACTCGGCCAGCGGCTTCCCTGCGGACAAAGGCCTCAGCTCAGCGACAGGCTTGTTGCCAAGCGTCAGCACGAAGCGCTCGCCTTGATCGACTACCCTGCCGACTATGTCGGCACAGTGTTGCGCAACTTCAGCGACGGAATGAGCCTCATTCATAATCAATCCTCTCTGAAATCTTGGTGTGTCTAGCCAATGATCCTATCGTAGTCGGCGCGGCTACCGATCTAGAACCACAGTACCCCGCCCTCGACTTCGACGCCAAACGCCTGATGCGAGAGCCCTGCACGTAACGAGAAGAAACGGCCAACCCGCTTGAATCCTGTGTAACGTCCCGCTATCCCTTGTAGCCGATCGCGGCTCGATCCAGGTGTCGTAGAAAACCTACGAAGTTGACCGCGTAGATAGCCGCGAGTGCCACTACGAAGGTTGCCTGGGTGATCCTGTCCGCGCCGTAGCCAGCCAGGATCAGGGCTCCAAGCAGCGTGGCGAGCAGGCCGTTACCGAGCTTCGCCCCCACCCCTATCGCCAGTTGTTCCTCACCGCGGTTCCTTACCCTGTAGAGACGGTGAAGCATTACCAGCACGCCCGCGAGGTAAGGTTGCAAAAGGACTGCAAGCCACAGCCTGTCGGCCAGGGCCGATACCAGCAGCGCGTCCCCAAGGCATACGGCCCCGAGGCTGGCCAGGCAGGTCGCTCCCTTGCCGTACCTCAAGAGAAAAGTAGGCTTGCCGTAAGCTGCGTCGCCCCTACGATCCCTGAAGTCTTTCAGGACGATCCGGCCCGTGAACAGCAGGTAGAGGGCAGCCAGCAGGGGGAGATCCGGCACCTGCACCCTCTCCCCTACCGTCACGGCGCCGAGCCAGTATGGGATGCCGACGTATGCGACGGCCAGGGTCAGCGGCGCCATGAAGGTCCTGTAGGAGAGCTTCACCGGCGGCAGGGAGTAGAGCGCGCCTACCACCAGCGACAACCCCATTATGCCGGCTGCGGTAGGACTGACTGCGAGGGAGAAGGCCAACGCCAGCGCCCCGGCCACACCGGCTACCCGCCAGAGGTCAGCGGTACTTGCTGCGCCCGTTATGAGAGGGCGGCCGCGGTCGCCGGGGTGGTTGATCTCGTCTATCTTTTCGTCGGCGATGTCGTTGAGGCCAGTAGCGCAGACGTAGCTCGAGGCGAGCGCCAGCACGGCTACTATCACCGGCCAGCCTATGGTGGTCAGGCCGTGGTGCCAGGCCGCCCCGAGCAGCATGAAGAGGACGATCATCACCGCCACACGGTAGCGCAGCAGCCTCCAGTACAGAACGAGCATCACTACTTGGGCGTGTAGGTCTGGAACGGCCAGATGCTGACCAGCGCGAGCAAGAAGACGGCCCACATAGCGTGGTAGAGCAGGATCAGGACCAGCCCAAGCCAGAAGAAGTTGGCCAGCAGGGTGGCCTCTCCGAGATGGACCGCCCGCTTCTCTACCTCGTCGAAGGCCTTGAAAGCGAGGATGGCAGCCAGAACCAGCGCGAGCGCGATAGCCGCACCGAAGGACGCAAAGACGTAAGAGAGATATTGCAAGGCGGGCAGTGCAACGAAGAACACAGGCAGCCACCACAAGGCGAAGCCGAGGATCGCAACGCTCGCCACGACCAGCAACGGTACAAAGAGGCCTCGACCGGCAGGCTGGCTGTTCACCCGTCCCGCTGGCGTAATATCTGGCTGTGATTCCGTCCGCTGTCGAAACCGCTGCCTGAAGTGCCGGTACATCATTCGAAAGACGACCGCGTAGAGGATAAGCACCGCCACCCCGGCTCCGGTGTAGAACATTGGGCTATTCGGATCACTCATAGAGGCATCGAAGGTCTGCTCCTGATTTGCCTCGTAGAGCGCAGCGGGGGCCAGACCTAGCTTCACCGCGGCTATAAGGGAGTTGTAACCGGCTGCCAGCACCAGCGCCGTCCTGCCGTACCCCATCCCGAGCCTGCCGATGTAACCGAAGAGGACAGCGGTCAGGGCGATGACCGCTACCCCGGCCATAAAGAAGAGCGTGATGCCTGGCGCCGGGGAGCCGGCAAAGAGGTGAGGCAGCGTCACCGCTATCGCGGAGCCTGACAGCCCGAAGAGCACGAGCGCCGTAGCCAGCGTCGAGAGGCTCCTGGCTCCTGAGGTCATGTGTCCGAGCTCCGGCGATCGAGGTCCGATATCTCCTCGAGCAGAGTCCTGTGCAACGCCACGTTCTCCTCGCGGTCCGTGCGGACCTCGATCAGGGTAGGAGTATTGCGGGCGCAGGCCGCGCCATAGCTCTCGATGACCTCCGTCTTCGAGAGCGGATGTTCGTAGTCGAGGCCGAACATCGCCGCCGCGTGCTCGAAGCCCAGTCCTTGCGGGGTGCCGAAGTAAGGCTCGAAGAATGCTCTGTTGCGCGCCACGGGCAGGAAGGAGAAGATAGCGCCACCATCGTTGTTGAGGACCACGACGACGAAGGGTAGATCCCTGACCATAGCGAGCGAGTTCAGGTCGTGCAGGAGCGCGAGGTCGCCGATGAGTAGCGTGATGGGCCTCCCCGAGCCGCGGGCGAACCCCGCGGCCGTCGCGACGGTCCCGTCTATTCCGCTCGCGCCCCGGTTGGCGGCGACGGGAACCGACGCGCCGTCCGGCGCTGCGTAGCTATCGAGGTCCCGTATCGGCATGCTGCTCGCGACCACGACGGCGTGCTCCTCTGGAAGGTTCTGTGAGATCAGCCGCGCCACGAGCGGCTCGTTCAGTTCCTCTGTGCCCCCGAAGGAGCGATCAAGGTAGACACCCACCTTCGCGGTCGCCTCGCGCCAGCTTCTCGTCCATGAAGAACCCGCGCGCGCCTCGCCGCCCGCTGCCTTCGCGAGCGCGGCGCAGAAGCCCGGAATGTCGGCCTCGACGCTGTGGGTCACCCTGTGGCCCGGGTCGATCCGGAAGGGATTCTCGCGCACGACGACGTAGGGATCAGGACGGCTCCTGATGAGGAACTGCTCGAGCCGCTTGGAGACCGCGCGGCCGCCTAGATGGAGCACGGCCTCCGGGGCATGGGCCTCCTTGAACGGCTCGCCTGCCAGCAGAGTGTCGTAGTAAGGGATGAGGTTCTCCGAGATCGCGCCGAGCCGGACCTGGGACCCGACGTCGGGCAGTAGCGGCCAGCCGAGAGCCTCGGCCAGTGCCAGCGCTGCCTTACCCTGCCTCCGGGAAGAGAGCCGGCCGGCGACGACGAGGCCGCGCTCCACGGGGCGGAGCGACCCCCAGAGGCGTTCGATCTCGGCGCGGTCCACGGCTGGCCTGGTAGGAGCGTGACGAGTGTATGGCTCGCCGCTCTCTGACCAGCGCGCGGGGGCTGAGACACCCTCTTCTCCCTCCTCAGGGATAAAGGGCTCGCGGAACATCAGGTTGAGGTGGACGGGGCCGCCTGGGGCGCGGCGGGCGCGGTAGACGGCCTGATCCACTGTGGTGAGCACCATCGCCGGGTCCACGGCCTCGTCCGGGGCTGGCAGGTCGAAGCGCCACCTCACGTAGTCGCCGAAGATGTCGGGCTGATCTATGGTCTGGTTGGCCCCTGTCTGGCGAAGCTCGGGTGGACGGTCGGCGGTGAGCAGTACCATGGGTACGCCGTCGGTAGAGGCCTCCGCAACGGCTGGCATCCCGTTGGCGACAGCCGTGCCGGAGGTCGTGATCCAGGCCGCAGGGCGTCCCGTCGCGCGCGCATAACCGATGGCTGCGAACGCCGTGCCGCGCTCGTCGAAGTGGATGAGGCTCTCTGCCTTTTCATTCGCGGCGAGCGCCGCGACGAGGGGGGTCGAGCGCGAGCCGGGCGCGACGCAGAAGAAGTCAACGCCGCTTCGCACCAACTCCTCGACGATAAGGGTGGCCCAGAGGCGGTTAGCGCGCGGCGTGTCGCCCCGGGTCAAGCCCGAACATCCTGGTGAAGTCGCTGATCTTCTGCTCGATCTCAGCCCACTCGTCCTCGGGTGTTGACCCCGCGACGATCCCTGCCCCCGAGAACAGCGCGAGCTTGTCCCCCCGCACCAGCCCGGAGCGGATCCCGACGGCGAACTCGGCGGCGTCGGTCCCGATCCACCCCACCGCTCCGGCATACCACCCGCGATCGAAGGGCTCGAGAACCCGGATCTCCTCCAGCGCCTTCTCCCTCGGGTACCCGCCGACGGCTGGCGTGGGGTGCAGCGCGCGGAGCACATCGGCGTCGGTCACGCCCTCACCCAGCGTCCCGCTCACCCTCGAGACCAGATGGCGCCTGCTCGCGAGCTTCATCTCCGAGACGCCCTCTTCAATCTCGAGGTCATCGCAGAGCGGTGAGAGCGTCTCCCTGATGCCCATACGTACGTACATGTGCTCGGCCTTGTCTTTCTCGCTCCCGAGCAACTCGTCGCGCAGCTCCGCGTCGTCCGCCTCCGACGCGCCGCGGGGTCTGGTTCCCGCTACGACCTCGCTCTCGATGTCTCGCCCCCGGCGGCGGAAGACCCGCTCGGGGGAGGCGCTGACGAAGGCCGTTCCCTCCTCCGGCTCGGCGTAGAAGTGAAAGCAGTCTGGGGTCAGCTCACCAAGGCGCTCGGCGACCAGGGTCGCGTCCAGGTCGCGCGGAAAACCGAACTGCGCCCTGCGAGCGAGCACGACCTTGCCCAGACGCCCCTCGGAGAACGCAGCGAGTGCCTGCTCCACGTTGCGCCTCCAACCATCTTTATGCGGGTGGTCAGTGCGCGACACAGGGGCCGGTATGGCGTCGTCGCGGGCGTTCTGCGGGAGAGAGAGGCTCTCGATCTGCTCCAGGATCTCCGCGTGCCGCTCCGCATCGCGTGGCAGCACGAGATTGCAGACCAGCGTCGCTTCAAGCGGCCCTGCGTGCAACTCGAAGCGCGGCAGGATGAAACGGTAAGCGCCGAACGCCAGCCACTCCGCGTCCGGCTCCTGCAGGGGGTCGAAGCGGATCCCCCCGTAGTAGCGTACCTGGGGTTCACCGGTCAGAAGCGCCGCAAGACGCTTGGGGAGCTCGCCCACGCCTTCGAGAGCGTCGCCGTGGTGCACGTCCGCCACCCCTACGGCCGCGATCCCAGATACCTCACCGCGCCCCGACCAGTACAACCTGGGAAAGTACGACTGACTCCGCAGCCACCGGAACGGCCGGACCGGTTCCACGGGAACCGCGAGACGCACCACCCGCCCGGCCTGCTCGGTGCCAGGGACAACCTCCGTGTTCGAGAGTGCCAGGCTCACCCTCTCCGCAAGAAGCCATCTGGCGCGAGCCAGAGAGCCGGGCTCGCGCGCGGCGCCTTTGCGTTCCCTACTCAACAAAGTGCGTACCGTCTCTTCATCTCGATACGTAGTGTAGCAAGGAGTATCGAACGGGGAGCGGCTTCTCTCACAAACGGTCCCTACCCGTACAGCTTCGGATAGAGCTCCCTGTAACGTGCGTATGCAGTCTCATAGGCATCCCCCTCTGGCTGCACTACCAGGTCGGGGTCGGGAGCTGGGATGACATCCGCCGTCTGGTAGACGCCCGAGGCTACCGCGGCCAGGATCGCCGCGCCGCGGGCCGAGGCCACGCGGGCCACCGCCTCTGGCAACACCTGCAGCGGGCGGCCTAGCACGTCCGCCAGCATCCTTCGCCACGGCTCGCTGGCCGTACCGCCGCCGGCCAGGCGGAGCTCGGGGACCTGTGTTCCCGCGTCCTCGAGCGCCTCGAGGCCCTCGCGCAGCGCGAAAGCGACGCCCTCGAAGGCTGCGCGCAGCAGATGTCCGCGATCGTGGTCAAGGCCGATCCCGCTCCACGCCCCTCTTGCGTCGGGATCGAAGCGCGGCGTCCGCTCCCCGCTCAGGTAAGGCAGGAAGACGACGCCCCCCGCTCCCCGGGGCACCGCGAAGGCCTCCTCGTAAGCCTCTTCCCAGGAGACCCCAAGGGTCTTGCGAACCCACTCGAGGGCGAGGCCGGCGTTCTGGATCGCCGCCATCGAGTACCAGAGCTCGGGCGTGGCGGCGCGGTAGAGGTGGGTGCGTTCGCGTGGATCCGGCTCGGGACTACCCTTCAAGGCTACGATCTGGCCTCCCGTCCCGACGGTGAGCTGGACCGCTCCCGGCCGCGAGAGCCCGCAGCCAAGCATCGCGGCCGCTGTGTCAGCAGCCCCGGCCGCGACGGGCAGCCGCGCCCGCAACCCGAGGTCTCCCGCGGCCTCGCGGGTGAGCGTACCTGCAACCTCAGCGGAGGCGACCAGCGGAGCGAGAAGATCGGGGCGCAGGCCCAGGTCCTCGACCGCTGGATATGCCCAGCTATCCGAGCGGAGGTCGTAGAGCAGGGTGGCCGAGGAGTCGGAGGGCTCTGCCGCGACCTCCTCCGTGAGGCGCAAACGGAGCCAGTCCTTGGGCTGCAGGGCCCACATGGCGGACGCGTAGGTATCCGGCTCGTGGTCGCGCAACCAGAGGAGGCTCGGCCCAGCCATGCCGACCGCGATGGGGTTTGCGAGCCTCCTCCTGGCGTCTTCGTCGAGCCCCCGGTAAGCGGCGAGTTGTTCGCCAGAGCGAGCGTCGGCCCAGAGGATCGCTGGCCTCGACGGGAGCCCGTGCTCGTCGACGAGGACTACGCCGTGCATCTGGCCAGAGAGCCCGAGCGCCGCTACCTGGGCGCCGTGCCGCCCTACGGCAGCCCTGGTGGCCTCGACTACGGCTCTCCACCACTCCTGCGGGGAAGACTCGGCCCATCCTGGCTGTGGTGACCTGACGGGGTATGAGGCCGATCCCTCGCCCGCAGGATCGCCGCTCTCGCTCAAGAGCAGGGCCTTCACCGAGCTGGTGCCGAGATCCAGGCCCAGAAGCACCCCGCGTGCTCCCCTCTACCCTATAAAACCAGAGGGCCGGGGCATTCTCACCCCGGCCCTCTCCGCCGATATCCTTGCTATCGCAGGCTCTCCTGTCCTACGCCTCGTCTATCCCCTTGAGCTCACCCCTCACGAGGAGCCGGTTGGTGTAGTCAGGCAGGGTGCAGGTCTGGAGAGTCACTATGTTCTTGCCGTCCACGGGATTGAGCACGGAGAGGTTATCCGGCGTAGCGATGAACTTGTTGAAGACCTGGTAGGTGTACTTCCTGCCCTTGGAGTCCGTTATATAGAACTCGTCGCCCTCCTCGAGCTTGTTGAGGTCCCAGAAGGCGAGGTAGCTGTTGGTGTTCTCGTAGCCGAGGCGGTGACCCGCTATGTAGACGTTGGCCTCCTCCTCCCAAGGGAAGCCCGTGTTCTTTATGTGGACGGCTGCGTAGTCGTGGAACAGCGTCTCGTCGGTGCCGAGCCCCGTCGGGATCTCATCGTTCTCGATCTTGTCCATCTTGGGGATCGTGAGCTTCATCATGTCGTTTGGAGGAGGCTGGATAGCAGCCTCCTTCGGTTCATCCTGCTGCGCGCCCTGGTCGGGAGCGACCTGACCCTCTTGAGGTTTCTGCTCCTGTCCCTGGTTCTCCTGGCCGCCCTGATCTCCCGCCGACTGCGCGCAGGCAGCCACCGCGAACACCGTCGCCACCGCCACAAGGATCAGTATCAGGTTCTTCAAGCGCATCTCATCACCTCTTGCCATCCTAAAAACTCTCCGGTCCTACTATGAGAGCATACCTACCAAAAATAACAACATGGTTACATTTTGATCAAAGGTCCGTTACACCGCTTCTCCAGGATCTCAAGCTCCGCGTTCTCATGGCCTACAGACCCAGAGCCCTCTTGAGACCGATATATTAAGTTTTATGATCCCGAGTGTAAAGCCCCTTTGCCTTTACGACAGCGCGGCGGCCCGGACTCGCCGCTCAGTGAGCCTTACTACGCCGAGCACGGAAACGCGCAGAAGGTTTGCTGGCAGGTACCGTTTACGCACCCATACTGCCTCGAAAGAGTTGCGCAATCCGCCCCGCTAGTGCACAGTGTTCCGCTGCCAGCGCAACCGCGGGTGAATACACACGTAGCGTTTTCTGGGCAATCCGCTTTGCCCGAGCACGATGGGGCAGGCGCTGGGTCAGTGGGACCGGCAATGTCGCCGACGCAAAAGCCTCTACCACCGGTTTCTACAGTCTGCATGCAAACGCAGGACTTAGAGCATCTGTCATAGCAGTTGGGCCGCAGCACAGTAGCCGCGGTGCTCGAAGAAGCCTTGGACGTCCTTCGTCGTAACCGCCTCCAGCGCCCAGCCCATCGCCTCGATCAACGCCTCGCGGGTGCGCGCCCCGGCTTTGCACAGCAGCGCCTTTATCTTGGCAAACGCTTCTTCTATGGGGTTGAGGTCGGGCGAGTATGGCGGCAGGTAAACCAGCTTGCAGCCCCGCTCCTCGATGAGCTCCTTGACCCTCCCACCTTTGTGAGATGAGAGGTTGTCCATCACCACCACTTGCCCAGCCCTGAGCGAGGGTACCAAGACTCCCTCCAGGTAGGTCTCAAAAACTTCCCTGGTGGTCGGGCCTTCGACTGCTAGGCACGGACCCATCCCTCCCACACTCATGCTCCCCAGCAAGGTGACGTTCGTCCCCCAGTTGCGTGGCACCAAACAAAGTGCTCGCTCTCCTCGTCGAGACCAAGCGTAGAGGGGTGCCAGCGAGGTGTTGGTCGAGCACTCATCCACGAACACCAGCCGCTCGGTGTGGATCTCCCCGGCGACCATCACTCGCCAGGCCGCCCTTAGGAACTCGTCTCGCTCACTCGCACCCACCGATCTTTTTTTCGAGTCCATCCCATGCGCTTTAGGAGCCTGGAAACCGTAGAGTCGCTGACCTCCACTCCGCGCACCCGCCACAAGAACTCGCGCCTCTGTGGCAAGGTCGCCGCCGGACGCTCCTCGAGGTCGGCCTCCAGCAGCCTACTGGCACCTTCGTCTATCTTGGGCTTGGAACCGGGTCGCTTCTTCGGGGCCAGTGATCTCCCCTGGCGGTAGGTCGCCACGTAGCGCTTGAGCGAGGAGATACCCACACCGAAGGTACGGGCGGCCTCGATCTTGGGCATCCCCCTCTCCACAGCCTCGACTATCTTCTTGCGCAGGTCTTCTGAGTAAGCGTTCATCCCCTCATGATGCCCGACAGTCCAGCTGCGTTGCAAGGTGCTCTAGTAAGTGGCGTTCACGGACTACTGCTACTTCACGCGACGTGCTCGTTGCTCGAATATGACCGCCAAGACGGCAGTGCCGTCGTCCCGAACGGTAGAAGCTATGCGAGACAAGCTCCCAGTCGCTGTACTCCTCTAGGCCGCCCGCCAGGGGGAAGCGCCTCGCTCCTTCTCCGGCCAACACGGGGGCTAGGGCCTCCGCCGGTATCAGCTCGACTACCAGATGGCGTACGAGTTCCCTTGGCATACGGCTACCAGCTCCTCCTTACCAGATGGACTTTTACCTGCCAACCGATAGTTCGACGCTAAGTAGTTCAGCACCCCTATCGCGATGGCTTATTCACCGAAGATCGTAGTAGTGGCGTATCCCGGAAAGCAGGGCTCCTGGCTACTCCGGCGAGTCTCCGGGTTCATCTA
>Ga0126311_10000685_pt1 | contig 15721 bp, 9 predicted proteins | sample Plot61_FD_92539 | JGI IMG/M metagenome (GOLD analysis project Ga0126311, IMG submission 92539) | Serpentine soil microbial communities from UC McLaughlin Reserve, CA, USA - Plot61 | ecosystem: Environmental > Terrestrial > Soil > Grasslands | place: USA: UC McLaughlin Reserve, Lake County...
CGGGAACAGGTTCAAAAGAGTCTTGCCAAACGGATTCGCGCAGGGCCCGAGATTGTTGCCGGGAGCCGCGTCACCGGCGTTGTTGTTGTTGGGATCACCAGCCACGCCATTTGCGGTGCAGCCCGCCGGAACGTGGATCGAGCCTGCGGGTGACTCACTGAAATCGCCCTGCCGCTCTTTCAAAGTCGGCACGCGGAACAGGTTCGAGCCCTCGTCTACCTGTTGGTAATAGCGCTCGTAGCCCACAAAGAAAAACAGCTTGTCGCGGTTGCGGTTGAAATTGGTCCATGGCAGGAGCACCGGTCCGCCGATGTTGCCGCCCGGATAGTTGTACTTGCTGTTCGGTCGCACCACCCCGATGATGGTGTTCGAGCGATCGTTTGCCTGGAAACGATAGTTGCGCAGGTAGTCGTAAACCGTGCCGTGGAAATCGCTGCTGCCGCCTTTGGTCGTCGCGCTGATTTGCACTGCGCTCGAGCCATGTTCGGCCGCATAGTTGCTGGTCTGGATCTTGACTTCCTGGACCATGTCCGGGTTGGCAGTGATCACAGTGCCGTTATTGGCGCCGATGTCGATCATGCGCGATCCGTCAATCGAGATGTTGTTCTGTTCACCGCGCAGGCCGTTAACGTGATACTGGCTGTTGGCGTTTGCGCCATTGCCAAACCCGATGCTTTCCAGCGAAGTGTTGTCAGGCGCTACCACGCCCGGAAGAACGCGCAACAGTTCGAGTGAACTGCGGCTGATGATCGAGAGGTTGTCGATCTGTTTTGCGGTGATAGTGTTTTCGCGTGCGCCCGTTTCTGTTTGCAGTGTTTCGCCGACGGCAGTAACAGTCACCGTTTCACTCGGCTGGCCGATCTCCATCGAGATGTCGAGACCTTTTGTGTCACTGGTCTCGATCGCCACGTCGGTTTGAGTCATCGTCTTGAAGCCGGGCGCTTCAACTTTGACGGTGTAGTTACCGGGCGAGAGCGCAGTGAAGGTATAGGTACCGTCTTCGCTCGACTTTGTGTGGCGCTCGTCCCGGGTGCGCTCGTTGCTGATGGTCACAGTCGCATCACGGATGATTGCTCCCTGCGGATCTTTGATGGTGCCGCGCATCGTCGCGCTACCCGTGGTCTGGGCGGCAACCGGCTGCACGTTAGCCAGCATTGTCAGGGAAAACACAAAGACGGAAACGATTAGCGTCGCGTAGAGCCTGCGCATGCTTCGTAGAGTCATACTCTCCTCCAAACAGCTTTGGCAAACTTCTGTCAAAGAAGTTCGCAAAGGGCTCGCTTCAAGTAGTCAACGTAGGACCGAGTTTGTTGTACGACCGGACAAAAGGTCGCGGCAAGCTAACTCTGGTCTAATTCAACTAGCCAAAAACAGCTTTCAATTCACAATTACGGTAAGAAGGTTTGTTGCACGACCGGACAAAAGCCTTAGTACTACCGGATGAACTCTTTGTCAAGAGTTTTTATAGCCGAGTTAGTTTTCTTTAATGCTTTCGTCAGTCGAGCTTACTGGGGGTTGCAGTTCCCGAACTCGCTTAGGCAACACCGATGCCGCGATTGCAGTTTTGCGAAAAGCTGAGGAATGCGCGAAAGTGGATTCGCTCATCCGCGCCACTTAATCAAATTTTCGGGAAGCCCTACAAAATTCTGAATCGAACTTGGATGTTAGGCGGGTACGACGGAGGCGAACTTGCTCGCGAGGACCAAACTGAGCGCGCCCATCAAACGCGTATCGTCGCCGAGGGTGGAGGCGAAGACGGGCGCCAGAGGTAGACCACTGCAAATCGTATTCGCTGCGAGCGTGCTGCGCAGCTCACCGGAGATCAACGGCCACGCGCGTGCGATGTCGCCGGCCAGAATCACAACCTCAGGACTCAACCCCTTCGTGAGATTTGCGATCCCCAGCCCCAGGTAATACGCCGTCTCGAGCAACGCCTCTTTCGCGGCCTGGTCTTGTGCAAATGCCTTGTCGATCAACTGAAGGAACGTGATCCCATCACCATCAACGGCGCGTCGCTGCTTGTAACGCGCGAGCGTCGCGCGTTCGGACGCAAATGCTTCCCAACACTCTTCACTACCCGCAGCACACGCGACCGGCGCTCCCTTTCCAATCGTCATGTGACCAAACTCACCTGCCGCTCCCGCAACTCCCTGATACACCTGACCATCAAAAATGATCCCCGTACCCAACCCCTCTTCAACCAGCACGAGAATAAAGTCGCGCACGTCGCGAATCTCAGGCCGGCCCAACCACAACTCAGCGAGTGCCGCCGCATTCGCGTCGTTGTCAACGGTCACTGGCAAGTCGGTAGCCTTACGCAACTCAGACGCGAGCGGCCAATTGCGCCACTTGAAGTGCGGAATAAAAAGCGCCGTGCCAGTTTCCGGATCCACCAACCCCGGCACGCACACGCCGATGCCTTCAATGTTCCGGTGAATCTTAATGAACCGCTGAACACTCGAAGTCACGCGACGAAACGTCGCTCTCACGTCCGTGTCAGTCGGAAATTTTTCTCTGTCGACCACTCGACCAACAAGATCAGCAACAGCGATCGTCGTTTGGGCCGTACCAACATCAACTCCGATCGCCATCCAACCAGCCGCACGCAAACGAAGCAGAGTCGGCGGACGCCCGCCAGTCGACTCGCCTTCGATCTCGTAGATCAAACCACGCTGCTTCAACTCATCGACGATGAGCGAAACTGTCGATCGCTGTAGCTCTGTTTCCTGTGAGATCTCAGCGCGTGAGATAGGCTCCTTCTCACGCACGTAGTTGAGCACGATCTGGCGATTGATATAGCGAATGGTGTCTGCGCGGGCGACATTCGCTTTTTTGAGATTTATGCGTCGCAACGGCTTTGGTCCAAAGTCAATGTAAGCCTCAACGCGTGTTGATGACAACTGAAGCCGACTGCAAATTGTTTGAAGTTGCCTTCAAAACGATCTGCCCGCGTTTTTGTTTCGCCTGCACGATCGCGAGGGCCGTACCGTGAAAAGCCTTGCGCTGTTTGCCTTTAAACCCTTCGTGATCGATCTGATGGCCATTATCGACACCCGCAATCGATCCCGCTCCAGTTAGTTCGAATTTGATCAGGTTATCAGCCGCGGGTACGACCGTTCCATTCGTGTCGACGACGTTCACCGTCACAAACGAAAGATCGGAACCATCGGCTTTAATCGTTTTTCGATCGGGAACTAAAACGATTCGCGCCGGCTCGGACGCAGTGCGAACCTCTTTCGTGAGCACTACGCGCCCATTCTTTCGCGACACTGCTTTCAACATGCCCGGTTCGTAAGCAAGCCGCCAGAACACATGCATGTCGCCGCCCTGTTTTCGTTTGGTCCCTTGCGAACGGCCGTTCAGGAACAGTTCGACTTCATCGGCATTGTTGTAGTACGCAACTACATCAACTTTCTCGCCCTGCTTCCAGTTCCAGTGCGGAAAGACGTGCAACATCGTCTTGTTGGTCCATTCACTCTGGTAAAAATAGAACGGATCTTTCGGAAACCCGGCGAGGTCGATGATGCCGAAGTACGAACTGATCGCGGGCCACGGAAACGGCGTTGGCTCTCCGATGTAGTCCCAGCCGGTCCAGATATACATTCCCGAAAAGAAATCGTGGTTCTTAACGAGCTTCCACGTTTCTTCATGCGCTGACCCCCAATTCGCAGTCGAATTGTCATACGCCGAACACTCGTAAATCGGCGAGATCTTGAGAATGTCTTTCTCTTCCCTGGGCCAGCGCAGGATCTCGTCGGACGGCATCCGGTAACTGCCGCGTGTGTGAACCGACGAATTCGTTTCAGTGCCGATGATTGGACGTCCCGGAAACATCTTGGCAAACTCCGGAAGCTTACCGTGAGCGTAGTTTGTGCCGACGAGATCGAGATCGCCTTCAGTGAGCACTTTGTTATCGCGGCTCACGCCATTGCACGCAGACGTGATTGGGCGAGTCGGATCGAGTTTGCGAACGATTGCGCCTAACTCTTTCGCGATCGTGCCGCCCGTAGGATTTTTATCCCACTGCTCCATCACCTCATTGCCGATACTCCAGATAATCACGCTCGGATGATTGCGATCGCGCAGCACCATGTCTTCCAGATCTCGTTTGTGCCACTCATCCCAATCGAGGTGATAGTCAAACTTGGTCTTCGCGATCTTCCACATGTCGAACGCTTCATCCATCACGATGAAGCCCATTCGATCGGCGAGATCGAGCAGCTCAGGAGCCGGCGGATTATGCGACGTACGAATACCGTTGACGCCCATGTCTTTCAATATCTGCAACTGCCGCTCGATTGCGCGCGTGTTGATCGCAGTGCCCAACGCACCGAGATCGTGATGATTACAAACGCCGCGTATCTTCACGGGTTTGCCGTTCAGGAAAAATCCCTTGCTCACGTCGAAGTGAAACGTGCGAATGCCCAGCGGCGTCTCATAGCGATCGACGAGCGTTCCGCCCTGGTCCAACTGCGACACAACCTTGTAAACGTATGGTCGCTCGTCTGACCAGAGTACCGGCGACGAGACTTTCAATGTTTGACTGACTTCCGCGTGCGAGTCTCTCGCTGCGACTGCTTTTGCGGTGTCTCGAGCCAGTTCCCTTCCGCTCGCATCCTGAATAATCGTAGTGAGACTCACCGGCGCTGCACTATTCGAACCGTTATCCACCTGAGTCTTGACGACGACTGTCGCTGACGAAGTGTTAACTTGCGGCGTCGTCACGTAAGTGCCCCAGTGCTCGACGTGAACCGGGTCGAGAGTTGTCAGCCAAACGTTGCGATAGATACCGGAGCCGGAATACCAGCGGGAATTAGGTTGTTGTGAGTTGTCGACCTTGACGGCGATTACGTTTGGACCACCACCGTAAATCAGATGCGACGTCAGTTCGTATTCGAAGGTGCTATATCCATATGGACGTTTACCGAGATAGTGACCGTTGATCCAAACCTCGCTGTTGCGATACACACCGTCGAACTCGATAAACGTCAACTTCCCTTTTGAAGAAAGCGGCACAGTAAATGTCTTACGATACCAACCAATACCACCCGGTAACGCGCCACCGCCGGTCCCAGACGGCGCGTTCTCATTAAACTCGCCTTCGATACTCCAGTCGTGCGGCAAATCGAGTTGCCGCCATTGCGAATCGTTCAGATCTGTGTCCTGCTGTCCGTTTTGGACCTCGCCAAGATTAAAACGCCAGTTCTGATTGAACGAAACTCTCTTCCCGGGCCGGGAGTTCGCGAAGCCCAGCGACGCCGCAAACAGTAAAAAACAAAGAACACTCAATTTTCTTTTCATAGTTAGATCCGCGTTTTTAATCCGTGTTATCCGTGTTACTTCATTCCAAGCGCTTTCAACAACTCCGGATCCTCTTGCGCCTGTCCGTTCGTCTTATTCACTGCGGCAAAACCACCCGCATAGTCCCACATGGTCCAGCCGATGCCGTGCTTCTCGAGCGCCACACGCATGTCGTGAACCCACACCACTCGATCTGCGGCGCGCGCAAATTTCCGAAACGCGCCAAACTCATTACACGTGATGTATACGCGCCGTTTCGCTGCCCACACAGCCGCCGCTCGCAACTCGCGGTCGATACGCGCGGCGTTCCAGTTATCCTCGCCGTAACGCAACAGGTTATACCTCGCCGGCTCATCCTCAATCGTATTGAGCAGCGCTTGCACAGCTTCCGGCGACGACGGATAAGGCACGTTTTTATAAAACGGCAGGTTTGGACCAGCCCACGTCGCGCCCTGATGCGTGAACGCAAATGGCTCGTAAAAATGAAAGTTGTAGATCACATTCGCATCGGCATACGGCTCGAGAAAAAGCATTTCCGACAGCCCTGACCAGCGATGGCCACTGGCGATTATCGTGTGGTTCGGCGCCCCCGCCCGCATGGCTGCGATCAGTTTTCCCTGTATCCCGTACCAGCGATAACCGTCCTCAACCATCGGCTCGTTAATCACTTCGAGAAACACAAACTCCGGATCTCGCTTCGATAAATGCGACGCGAATGTGCGCCAAAACTTCGCGAACGACTCAACGCCGCGCTCGTCTCGATTCATTCTCAACTTGAACTCGTCACTCGGATGAATATCGATAACGACAGCCAAACCCGCGCCGAGAATCATGTCGAGAGCGCGGTCAACGTACTGAAGATAAGTAGTGTTGAGTATCGAAGGATCGGGCGTATCGGTAAGTAACGGAGCGGGTTCGATAGGAAAGCGCACGTGGTCGAAACCCATCGACTTGATGAGCGCGATATCCGCGGCCGTGGTGTGACTTTCGAGACGTTCTTTCGTGTAATTGGGCGCCTGCGAGAACCAATGACTCAGGTTAACGCCGCGACGCAAACGCCCAAATCGCGCCGCAAGATTCAACGGCTTTTCCTGCGATAAACTCGCAAAAGCGCCATCGAAAACCGTTGCGCCAGTCGCGACAGTTGACAGATGAGTCACAATAGCGAGCGTCAAAACGAGCGTGATTCGCTTCAGCACGCGCATCTTTTATCAGGCGCGAATTCAGTTTGCAAAATAAAAATTTTTTGGAGACGCATAGCATTGAGCACAAAACTCCACTGGTCGCTTTGTCCGATCCTGCTCCTCGTGGCGCTTGTTACAGAGAACGCGCAACACGCGCGCGTCGCTGCCGATCGCGGCAAAACAGTCATGCAAATTAACAACGGCTGGCAGTTTCGCGAGGTCGGAAAAACCGATTGGCACAACGCCACCGTGCCCGGCTGCGTGCACACGGATCTGCTTGCAAACAAGCTGATTGACGATCCGTTTTATCGCGACAACGAGAAGAAGCTACAGTGGATCGACAAGAAAGATTGGGAATACCAGACGACGTTCAAAGTCACGCCAGCAACCCTTTCACACCAACGCATCGAGCTGGTCTTCGAAGGTCTCGACACTTACGCGCAGGTATATCTCAACGAGCGCCTGATCCTGAGTGCCGACAACATGTTTCGCACCTGGCGCGTCGATGCTAAACAAGCGCTGCAAGCAGGCGACAACAGCTTGCGAATCGTTTTTCGTTCGCCGATCAACGAGATCCTGCCGGTGATGGCGAAGTTCAACTACCAACTCCCCGCGTCGAACGATCAAGGCGAAAAGACTTCGCCTTTCACACGCAAAGCTCCATACCATTACGGCTGGGATTGGGGACCGCGTTTCGTAACCAGCGGCATCTGGCGTCCGGTTTCTCTCGAAGTATGGGACGCGGTTCGCATCAACGATCTTCAGGTCGTCGTCAAAAGCGTTACGCCAACCGCGGCTGACTTGACCGCGAACATCGAAGTCGAAGCAACGACTGCCGGCACTGCGACGATCCTGCTTGAAAACCTGCGCGATAAACTCGTCGCCGAGAAGAGACAAGTCAATCTCACGCCGGGAATCAATCGCGTCACATTCAACTTCTTCGTCACTCGTCCGGCGCTGTGGTGGCCCAACGGCCTCGGCGCCCAACCGCTCTACAGTTTCCGCGCGCGCAGTCTTGTGAACGGACAAGTCGTTGACGAAAGAACTACGCGCACCGGCATACGAACTCTCGAACTCCGGCGGCAGCGAGACGAAGCCGGAGAGAGTTTCATGTTCGTAATCAACGGCATTCCCGTGTTCGCAAAAGGCGGCAACTGGATTCCGTCCGATAGTTTCGTAACGCGCATAACCAAAGAAAAATATCGTTTCATGATCAACTCAGTGCGCGACAGCAACATGAACATGCTGCGCGTTTGGGGCGGCGGCATTTACGAAGCGGACGAGTTTTATGAGTTGTGCGACGAAATGGGAATCCTCGTGTGGCAGGATTTCATGTTCGCTTGCAGTATGTATCCGGGAAATCAGGAGTTTCTCGATAACGTTCGCGCCGAGGCGATCGACAATGTGAAGCGGCTCAGAAATCATCCGAGCATCGTGCTGTGGGCGGGCAACAACGAGATCGAAACCGCCTGGATGAACTGGGGTTGGCGACAAAATCTGCCGGCGTCGTTGTGGGACGACTACAAGAAGATCTTTCACGGCGTGTTGCAGGAAGTTTGTGCGGCCTACGATCCCACGCGAACTTACTGGCCCAGTTCGCCGCACGGCGGTCTCGACGACGATCCTGATTCCCTGCATAGCGGCGACACGCACTTCTGGCGCGTCTGGCATGCGGCTGAGCCGTTCAGCGATTATGAAAAACAGATGCCACGGTTTATGAGTGAATACGGGTTTCAATCGTTTCCGAATATCGAAACAGTGAAGGCGTACACGGTTCCTTCCGATCGCGATATCGAGTCGCCGGTCATGTTGGCCCATCAACGACACCCGCGCGGCAATCAGCTCGTGCGCGAATACATGTTGCGCGACTACGCACAGCCGAAGGATTTCGAATCGTTTCTGTACGTCAGCCAGGTTTTGCAGGCGGAAGGCATACGCATCGGCGCCGAGCACCTGCGACGCATCATGCCGCACAACATGGGTTCGCTTTACTGGCAGATCAACGATTGCTGGCCCGTCGCATCGTGGTCCAGCATCGACTACTTTGGACGTTGGAAGGCGCTGCAATACTACGCGCGACGTTTTTACAGCGAGATGCTGATCAGTCCGACAGTGCAAAAAGGATATTTGAAACTGTTCATTGTTTCGGATCGCCCGAAGCCTGTTACCGCAAAGATCAAAGTCACACTTATGAATCTCGATGGGGCTACGTTGAAGAGTTTCGAGCGCGATGTGAGTGTGGAGCCGTTGACGAGTCGCTCGTATTTCGATATGCGCGTGGCGGAACTTCTCGAAGGAACTGACGATAAGAATGCAGTGGTTTACTGCGAGTTGCTGGTGAATGGAAAACCTGTTTCGACTCACGATTACTTCTTCGCTCCGTTTAAGGAACTGAAGTTCTCAAAGCCGGCCATCAACTCCGAAGTGGTCCGAACACGCGACGGTTTCAGCGTGAAACTAACGACCGATAAATTTGCGAAAGCGGTCTATCTTGCGGTTGCGGAACACGACGGCTTCTTTTCGGATAATTACTTCAATCTCGCGCCGGGAAAAGAAGTGTCGGTGGAGTTTCACTCGCGTGAGCCACTGTCGTTGGAACAGTTAAAGGAGCGACTACAGATTCGCTCCGTGTTTGATGCTTTTTGATCATGATCGACAAAGTTCGCTGGGGAGTTTTAGGCACTGCGAAGATCGCGCTGACGAAAGTCATACCGGCGATGCAGCTCAGTCCCCTGTGTGAGATCGTCGCCATTGCATCGCGTGATTTCGCAAAAGCAGACGAGTCGGCGGAACGACTAAACATTCCCACCGCGTACGGCAGTTACGAAGAACTGCTCGCGGACGAGTCGATCGAAGCAGTCTATAACCCACTGCCAAATCATCTGCACGTTCCGTGGACCATCAAAGCCGCCGAAGCCGGCAAGCACGTGCTTTGCGAAAAACCGATCGCGCTCAATGCTGCCGAAGCAAGAACGCTCCTCGACGTGCGCGATCGCACGGGCGTGCGGATACAGGAAGCGTTCATGGTGCGCACTCATCCGCAGTGGCTGGAAACGCGCAGATTGATCCACTCGGGCAAGATCGGTTCGTTGCGATCGATTACCGGGTTCTTCAGTTACTTCAACGACGATCTCTTGAACATTCGCAACCACCTCGAGCTCGGCGGCGGAGCGTTAATGGACATCGGCTGTTATCCGATCACCATCTCCCGCTTTATTTACGGAACAGAACCTCGCCGCGTGCTCAGTCTTATCGAACGCGATACGAAAACCGGCACCGACACCCTGACCACCGCAGTGCTCGACTTTCCCAATGGGCACTCAACCTTTACTTGCAGCACGCGTCTCGCGCCTTATCAACGTATGATCTTTCACGGCACAGAGGGACGAATCGAGGTGCTCATCCCGTTCAACGCGCCCCACGAACACCCGACACAGATCATGCTCAACGACGAAACAATTGAGTTTCCAATTTGCGATCAATACGAGATTCAGGGAACGCTCTTTTCTCGCGCCATTCGCGAAAATCGCGAACAGGAGATCCCGCTCGAAGATGCTATCAACAACATGAACGTGATCGATGCGGTTTTTCGAGCGGCAACGACAGGCCAGTGGGAGGAACTACAATGAAATTGATTGCTTCTTTAATCGTTATCGCGTTGCTTGCGCTCTCAACTCTCTCGCAAGAGGGCGGCGACAAGTTTATCTATGCGGACTTCGAGAAGATGGAGAGCGGAAGACCTGTCAGCTCTAATGGCGGCCTCGTCCAGATCTACACGGCGCAGGAATCCGTGCCCGTGAAGTTCAAAGGATTGGCGAATGCTTCTCCCGGCGCTCCGGAGTTGATCGTTTTGAAAGACGCACCGCAAAACCATCTCGCGACGTTTGAATACAATCTTGTTGGTCCAAATCAGTGGGCCAACGTGACGCTGGAAGTTCAGGGACGTCCGATGAAAGACGGAAAGCCTGTCGCAGATGACGTGAGTGGTTACAAACAGATGGCGTTACAACTTTACGCAACCGGTGTGGATTCGTTGCGCGTGGAGTTCATCAGCCACGGGCAGGGCATCAACCTCACCGCTGGTTTTCCGCAATTGCCCATACGCCTCAAGTCAGGACTCAACACGTACGTGATTCCGTTGAAAGGGTTGTCACAACCTTCGTGGGCGGAGCGAGTGGATCCGAAAGAGGTGTTGAAAAAGTTAACCGCCATCAGCGTCAGCGCGTATTGCGAACAATGCACGCCGAAGAACGGCATGGTTTTAGTTGACAACATCGTGTTCCAAAAATAGATGAAGAGACAATTGGGTTTAATCTGTGGATTGCTCCTGTTTGCGGCAGTCGCTCACGCACAGGAGCAACAGTTCGCAAACATCGGTGACCTCAAACTTCAAAACGGCGGCGTGATTCGCAACTGCCGTGTTGGCTATCGAACTTTCGGCACGCTGAATCGCGATAAATCGAACGTCGTAGTGTTTCTTACCTGGGCCGGCGGCACAACCGAACAACTCAAGTCGAGCATTGGACCAGGCAGGCTGATCGACAGCACTTCGCATTTCGTTGTGACCATCGACGCACTCAGCAATGGTGTCTCGTCATCGCCGTCAAAAAGCCGTCTGCAACCGCGCATGCGTTTTCCGATTTTTTCCCTCCGAGACACGGTTGAATCTCAACACGAGCTGCTGACTAAAGTTTTGAAGATCGATCATGTGAAGGCAGTTGTCGGCATCTCGATGGGCGGGATGCAGACGTTTCAGTGGATCGTGTCGTATCCGAACTTCATGGACAAAGCGGTTCCGATCGTCGGTTCACCGCGTTTAGCGCCTTACGACCTGATGCTGTGGGCAGCGCAGATCGAAGCGCTCATGCGAGACCGCGATTGGAGAGGTGGGAACTACGTCGTAAACCCTGCGCGCGCGCTGGACTTTGCTTTTGGTGAGTTACTGCTTACCACGCCCACCGACTACAACCGGCGCAAGACACGCGAGCAGGTGTTCGCCGATCTCGAGAAGGCGCGCAATGATGTGAAGCGGTTCGATGCGAACGACAAGATTCGTCAGACGCAGGCGATGATGTCGTTGGACGTTTCGCGCGATTTCCGCTCAGTGAAAGCGAAGGTGCTGGTCGTCGTCGCGAAATTCGATCATGTCGTGACACCTGGACCAGCAACTGAGTTTGCGAAATTAATTGGCGCAAAGCTAATCGATCTCGACGGCGACTGCGGCCACCTCGCAACCTCCTGCGAATCCCGTCGACTCAATGAAGCCGTCACCAAATTTTTAGCCACGGATGACACGGATCATTAAAACCGATCTACACGGATGGTGGCGCCGCGCTTGAGATGTAAGCTTTTCGTCTGAGTCCGGTAGCGGACCCGGCAGCTGGTGCCGGTGATGCTTTTAATTGTGGCGTGGTCAAGGGCGCCATTCTTCCAGACGATATCAACCTCGAATCCTCCGCGAGCGCGTAGACCTTTAATCGAGCCGTTGGGCCAGGCAGAGGGGAGGGCCGGCAGTAGTTCGATCTCGCCAGTGTGGCTTTGCAGAAGCATCTCAACAATGCCCGACGTCGCGCCAAAATTTCCATCGATCTGAAACGGTGGATGTGCGTCAAACAAGTTACGATACACACCGCCACCGCCACCGGACTCTTTCGCGTAAACGGGCGTCAAAGCTTTCTGTAGCAACACGTATGCGCGATCACCATCTCGCAGCCTCGCCCAGAAGTTGATCTTCCACGCCAAACTCCATCCCGTCCCGACGTCACCGCGTAGTTCGAGTGTTTTTCTCGCGGCTGCGAAGAGCTCCGGCGTGCGTGGCGTGATCTGATTGCTGGGAAACAGACCATACAGATGCGAAACGTGACGGTGCTGGCGTTCGGGCGCTTCGAGATCCCAGTCGTCCAACCATTCTTGCAACTGACCTGCCTTACCGATCTGCATCGGCGGCAAACGCAGTCGAGCGGCTGCGAGCTGTGCAGCGAAGTTCTTATCAATGCCCAGAATTTCCGCCGCCGAGGCACATTGGTTGAACAGATCGTGAATGATCTGCGTGTCCATCATTGGACCAGCGCAGATCGCGACGTTAGCAGGGTGCTTGTTCTCAGGCGAGATTGACGGACACGTCACCAGCCACTTGTATCGCGGCTCTTCAACCAACGTATGGAGAAAAAACTCCGCCGCGCCTTTCATGACTGGATACGCGCGCGTAAGAAATCCCCGATCATTCGTGAATTGATAGTGATGCCAGAGGTGAGTGCATAGCCACGCGCCGCCGGTCGGCCAGAAGCCCCAGAGTGGTCCATCGATCGGCGCTGTCTGTCGCCACAGGTCGGTGTTGTGATGACAGACCCAACCACGCGCGCCGTATTGAACACGCGCCGTGCGCGAGCCGTTCTCAACCAGCTCCGACACCATGCGCAGCAACGGTTCGTGACACTCCGAAAGGTTCGCAGTTTCAGCGGGCCAGTAGTTCATCTCCGTGTTGATGTTGATCGTGTACTTGCTTTCCCACGGCGGCGTCATCAAGTGGTTCCAAATGCCCTGAAGGTTCGCGGGCTGCGTGCCGGGGCGCGATGATGAGATCAACAAGTAACGCCCGTACTGGAAATAGAGCGCGGCAAGATGCGGATCGCGACCTTGCATAAACTGCGCCGGCCGCTGGTCTGTTGGAAGCTCTGCGGCTGTCGTTCTTCCGAGGTCTAGTTTGACGCGGTGAAAGAGTTGCTGGTGTTCGCGCACGTGTGCTGCACGTAAACTAAAAAACGTTTTTTGGCTGGCCAGTCTTATTTGTTCGCTGACAATTGCTCTTGGATCTCCGCTGGTGTCTTTGTAACTGCGATAACTCGTTGCGGCCGCGACGAACAGCAATGCAGCGTATGCATTACTGACAACGATTCTTTCTTTTTCGGCAACAGTTTGCCCGCCTTGCGCCTGGACCAACACACGCGCCTCAAACTTCAGGCCCCCTTTGATGCCGGATGAATCTCCATTGACACCGCTCAGGACCAGCGTGTCCTTGCTTGTAGTTGAGACTGTCGCTTTTTGTGGCGTCTCGAACGTCACGGTGAAGTTCAACTGGCGCAGACGGTCGGCGATGAGACACACGACGATGACCTGGTCCACCGGACTCGCGAATATTTCTCGCTTGAAAGCGGTTGCGCCGATCTCGTAGGTCGTTGTAGCGATCGCAGTGTTGAGATCGAGTTGCCGGCGATAGTTACTGACCTCTTCGTGATCGGGGAATAAGAGCTTGAGACTGCCGACTGGTTCATACGGCATCTGCTTGATCGGGTGGGCCATCATTTTCGCGCCAACCAGGTCGTGCGCCTCTTTGAATTTACCTTCGAAGATCAATCGCCGCGCTTCGGGCAACGCTTTCAACGCTTCGGGATTGTTTGGGTCGTAGGGAGAACCGGCGTAAAGCGTGTCTTCATTTAGCTGGAGCTGTTCACTTGCGGGACCGCCGAAGATCATCGCTCCTAACCGTCCGTTACCAACGGGCAGCGCTTCAGTCCATTCACTCGCAGGCTTGTCGTACCACAGAAGCAGAGATTCATCAGTTGCAGGTGGAAACGCGTTCGCAAGCGGAATACTCGCTGCTGCAAAACCCGAAGCTGATAAAAACTCACGACGGGTTATCTTCATCGTGTGAGAGGCTGCACGTTGACTGCCCACTTCACTTTGCCCGCCTGCGGATCTTCTCGTAACGCAAACGTGCGCCCGCGCGGGACAAGCGACAACCTTTGTACACCGCCGTCGGGTCGTGTGAAGAGTCCGCTCACCGCCGCGCTGTCAGTGCTGAAGACACGCAGCTCCACGTTATTCCAATCCATGTCCTTCGTGCTCTGCGCGACTTTGATATGCGGCAACACGGAATGATTCTTAACGAGCAGAACAACCGGAATCTCGCCTAACGCGATGTCGTGCCACTTCGCTCCTTCGTAAACACGCCCGCTCTGATAATCAATCCATTCTCCCGGCGGCAGGTAAACCTTGCGCTGCTCGCCACTCGCAAACATCGGCGCTACGAGCAAGTCCGTTCCAAACATGTACTCGTCGTCGATGGTCCATGATCCCGGATCGTTCGGATACTCGAAAAACAACGGACGCACCATCGGAAACCCGCGCGCAGACGAATCCTTCGCGTGGGCGTAGATATACGGCATCAACGAATACCGCAAACCTAACGCGCGCTGAAAATCTTTCGTCAACGCATCGTCGTATTCCCACGGCTCGCGCGGCGGCGCGCCGTGCGCTCGCGTGTGTGAAGTTAGAACTCCCCACGCCAGCCAGCGACGATAAAGATCTCGCGGCGCTTTTTGTAAGAACCCGCCCGCATCGTGACTCCAGTAAGTAAATCCCGACAACCCGAATGAGAGACCGCCGCGCAACTCGCCCGCCATCGCAGAGTCGGTATTCTCCGCATCGCCACCCCAGTGCAACGGATAACGTTGGCTGCCGGCCCATGCACTGCGCGCCCAGATTACATTCTCACCCGTGACTTCTTTGGTCACGTCAGCCACAGCCTTGTTGTAACGCAGCGGATAGAGATTGTGTTCGTACCAGCCGCTTAGACCCGAAGCGTATTGACCGGTGATTGGCGCGCCCTCACCGAAGTCGACTTTGATCGCGCCAACACCGAGCTTCAGCAGATCCCGGAGTTTCCCCTGGTACCACTTCACCGCCTCAGGATTACTCATGTCGAGCGTCGCGTCTTCGAATGGAAGCTGTCCACCTTCATTCTTCACGTGGTAACCCTTCTCGACCATCTCCTTCCAGAGATCGTTTTTGCTGGTGAAGTAAGTGTATTGCCAGAGACTGATGTGAAAACCCTGCTGCTTCAGATCCGCGATCATCTTTGCCGGATCGCGGAAACGCGAAGTCGAGAAACGATAATCGCTGCGCCAATCAGTTTCGAACCAGCCGGTGTCGAGGTGGATCACGTCAGTGGGAACCTGGTGCGATCGCAGTTGTTGGGCCACGTTGCGCACCTGGTCTTCGGAGTTGTAAGTGATCCGGCTCATCCAAAAACCGAACGACCAAAGCGGCGGCACCGGACTGCGACCGGTTAACGCCGTGTACTCAGAGAGAATGTCTTTCGGATCGCCGAGGAAGATGAAGAGATCCAGGTTCTCGTCGCCTGAATAGATGACGTTGTGCGCGTCGTAAAACTTGCCGAAGTCGAACGTCAACGGCGCGCTCGTGTGAACGAACATGCCGTAGCCGTTGCTGCTCAG
>Ga0126311_10000686_pt1 | contig 15717 bp, 14 predicted proteins | sample Plot61_FD_92539 | JGI IMG/M metagenome (GOLD analysis project Ga0126311, IMG submission 92539) | Serpentine soil microbial communities from UC McLaughlin Reserve, CA, USA - Plot61 | ecosystem: Environmental > Terrestrial > Soil > Grasslands | place: USA: UC McLaughlin Reserve, Lake County...
GCTTGAGGTCGGGGGTCTGCAGGAAGATGCTCACTACCAGCAGGTCCAACGACAAGGGCTTGACCGGCACGGCGTAGCACATTGTGAGTACGAATATCTGGACCGTATCGGCGAGGCAGATCAACGCTCCTAGCAACGTCGTGCGCGGCAGCAGCAGCAGCAAGCCGCCCATCATCTCCGCGCAGCCCGTGAAGATTTCGAAGCCCTTGGAAGCCCCGACGAACGCCCATAGCAGTCCCATAGGAGAAGATTCGCCGTAGGGCTCAAGGAGCCGGGTGAGCGACGGGGCGGGCATCTGGATCGGGAATATCTTGAAGGCCCCGTACCCTATCATGGCGCTCGCCAGGTAGAAGCGCAGAAAGAGCCTCAGCCATTGGTAAAGCCGCCCGTAGCCGGGTCGCCTCCGGTCCAGTACCGACCAGACAAGCGCCACAGCGGCAGCCGCCGCCAGAAAACACGCCACTTGAACATAATTGAAGGTCGTGTCTCCGCTGCCGTTCGTGAAGACCGTGATGTCGTAGCTCAGGTGGAGAATATGCCTGCCGACCCACGGAACGATTGCCTGCCAGAGCTCATTATACTTTCCGATCAGGGTGCCGGTGAAAGGGAGAGATTCCAACGGAAAGGGGATGATATACAAAGCAAAGTAGGCGAAGGCGAATCGGAAGGCGACGCGCTTCGCGAGGTTCCAGCGTGGCGCGGCGCTCGCCGTCTGTATCATCTCCGGCTCTGCCTGCCTTTGCATCTGTGCCTGCATTTATTCCCCCTCCGAAGAGCGACCTCTAGCCGTTTGCCTGCATAATAACCGGCTCGTATTACCCGCGAGCGTTCCCGAATGCCTTGGAAACGAAAGACCCTATCGTTCGAAGGAAATTGAAGTCGGAGACGATTTTGCACGACAACGGTCTCTCGCGCAACCATATACCGTATGGTCCGCCGAATTCCCGAAACCATAATATTTTGCCGGGCTGCCGCCGCTTCGGTTTACACTATTTCACACGCGAGCCGCGACGAACCGGAACGTTTTCCTATTCTCCGGCCCGGACATGTTTCAGCCGCGCCCTCAGTTCACCGTGAGTAAGAAGGGTGGCTTTGAGATATAATGGCCCCCCGATCGAACGGGAAGGAGGTCTACCGATTTGCTCAGAGAGCGCAACACCATGAATCGAATTCTTGCCGCACGAAGCGGGCTGATCGCGCTGCTGATTCTGTTCTCTTCGGCACCCGTGGCCCCGGGCCAATCCAGAGATCGCGACAACCCGACACCCTTGTCATCTACGGAGCTTAGAGGAGAACTCGACGGCACCGACACTGAGTATTTTTACTCGTTCGTAGCGGGGCCGGGAGAGTTGACACTAACCTTCGATGTAAAAGCTACAGGGACGAACTCCGGAGCGACCTTTGATCTCTTCGATAAGAACTCCCGGCCGCTTCTGTCTTCCGTATTGGTGCAGGCGATAGACCGGGGCAGCGACCGGTCGGTCCAGACCATCCAATTATTAAGCAGTCAGGCCATCCTGATGAGGATCAAAGGGATCGATTACGGAGGCAGCGGGAACAGGGGCGCGTACCTTGTACGGCTGAATGGGCCAGTCGCTCAGGGCGGGTCGAGCGCGAGGCCTCCATCGACGGCTGGCGGAAATAAAAACGAGCCCGCGTCCGAGCCGCTCTCGAAGGAAGGCAACAGGCCCGCAAACAAGCCCCCTTCCCGCCCGGACAGTTCCGCCGACGCGGCGAAAACGGGTAAGGTCGAACTGATAAACGAGCAAAAGCGGATCGCGCTGATCATCGGGAACAGCTCTTATGCCGACAATCCACTCTTCAACCCCGTAAACGACGCCAGAGACATGGCGCGGGCCCTCCGCGAGCTCGGCTTTGAAGTCATGGCCGGCGAGAATCTCAATAAGAAAGAGATGGAGGAAAAGATAAGAGCGTTTGGAAAGAGGATCGCGGGCGCGGGAGTCGGACTATTCTATTTTTCCGGGCATGGCTTGCAGGTGAACGGATATAATTACCTGCTTCCGGTCGGAGCCCGGATAGAAAAAGAGCAGGACGTGGAGTACGAAGCGGTCGAGGCCGGCCGGGTGCTCGGAGAGATGGACGCGGCGCGGAACCGTTTGAACATAGTGATACTCGACGCCTGCCGCAATAATCCCTTTGCAAGGAGCTTCAGGTCTGTGACGCGCGGATTGGCCGTCATGAGCGCGCCGAGCGGGACTCTGGTAGCTTACTCGACTTCGCCCGGGTCGGTGGCGAGCGACGGTGAAGGAGCAAACGGCCTGTACACTCAGGAGCTCCTGAACGGCATTCGCATGCCCGGGCTAAAACTTGAAGACGTGTTCAAGAGGGTGCGCATCGCGGTGAAAGAAAAGAGCAAGGGCAAACAAATACCCTGGGAAACATCCGCGCTTGACGGAGATTTCTATTTCGTCAAACCTTAATATTGGAAGCCGGTTCCAGCCTGCGGCGATAGAGGATCAGCGCGCAGGCTGGGCGGAGTTTCTGCGGCCATAATATCCCGGCCCGCCCGTCAGGAGGACATATGATCGTTACAAACACACAGGCAGGTACCAACGTTCACGAGATTGCTGAAGGAATCTTCCGGATCAACACCCCGATCCCGGCGGCTATTGCACCGGGAGGGTTCTCGTTCAATCAGTACCTCATAGTCGATGAGGAGCCGTTATTGTTCCACACCGGATTGCGCAAGATGTTCCCCCTCGTTCAAGAGGCGGTGGCAAAAATCATGCCGGTCGAGGGGCTTCGCTATATCGCCTTTTCGCACGTGGAGGCTGACGAATGCGGCTCGCTCAATGAATGGCTCGCCGTCGCTCCGCGGGCCGTGCCCGTCTGCGGCCGGATAGCGGCGCTCACTTCGATCGGCGACCTCGCCGACAGGGCCCCGCGAATCCTCGCGGATGAGGAAGCGCTTCCCCTGGGCCGCCACGTCGTGCGATGGCTCGACACGCCACACCTGCCACACGCCTGGGAGTGTGGCTTTATGATGGAGGAGCACACCCGGACGTTCTTATGCGGGGATCTGTTCACTCAAAGTGGAGCTGATCTTCCGCCGTTGACGGAGTCGGATATTCTCGGCCCGAGCGAATCGACTCGAAAGGGGTTGGACTATTACTCGCACGCCAGAAACACGGGCGAGATGCTGGAAAGGTTAGCATCGATGAAGCCTGAAACGCTGGCCTGTATGCACGGGAGCGCATGGACGGGCGACGGCGCGGGGCTACTGCGGGCGCTCGCCCGCGCCCTGTCTGAGTAGCCGGCAGGGCGCGAGGGCGGCTCAATTATTGATCGGCGCTGACTCGGGTCATTCGTACCTGAGTGCCTCCATCGGGTCTACCTTTGCCGCTTTGCGCGCCGGGATATAGCTTGAGACGAGGGCGACGGCGACGAGTAATAAAGCAACGCCAGCGAGAGTCAGCGGATCGTTAGGGCCCACTCCGTAGAGTAAGCTCGACATAAAAGTCGGGTTGAATGCCCAGCAGCGGGAAGAGAGAAGAAGAGGCTCGGAGGCCCTGGACCCGTTCCGGGGTGTCGATATTCGAGAGGTTGAAATTGCCCCCGACCGCGATGGCCACATCTTCAAAGCCGTCGGCCTGATTCTTGATGTCGACGTATTGAGCGATGGATAGCCAGTCCTGCGGTACGTTCAATCCGGGGCTGCGATTCCAAAACATGACCAGGCGATCCGAGTCTTTGAAGGGCAGAGGGCGAAGCAGCAGCGCATTCACGACACTGAATATTGAGCTGTTGGCTCCGATCCCCAGCGCGAGCGTGAGCACCGCCACGGCCGTAAAGCCCGGCTTCTTGACGAGCAATCGAATCGCGTAGCGCACGTCTTGTAACAGTGTCTGCATAATACTCTCCTTGCGGGATATGGCATCAGGCTTTAAGAAATCCCCGTGCCGCTTCAACCGCCCACGCCAGGCTTTCAGGCTCAGGAGTTTATCGAGGCCTTTCGACGTAGTATGCTACCTCGAATGTCCGTTAGTGGGATAACCCGATCCCGCGACCGCGCACCGAACCGCGCCGCCCCGCGCCCGAGGGCAGTGACGCCCCGGGAGATATGCCGATCAACTCGGAAGGCCGGAACCCTTGCCGGAACCGCCTGTTGATCGCCTGACGGGTTATACGGTATCTTTGCCTTCTGACCGCGCGTGAGGCTGGCAATCATTTTGCGCCATAGGAGCACGTTGACATGAAATATTATGCCGTAGCGGAGACCGACATAATTGACCAGAGCTGGGTACCCGCATACATCCAGAATGTAACGAAGCTTGTCGAAGGGCACGGCGGGAGGTTCCTGGCTCGCACGTCCAATATTGAAAAGATCGAAGGCGAACGGAAGCCGCCACAGATTCTCCTAATCATCGAGTGGCCTTCATGAGATGTCGCCGAGGCTTTCTATGAGAGCGAGGAATACAGGCCCTACCGTCAGAGTCGAATGGAAGGGGCCAGAAATGAGTTCGTGCTCGTCGCGGGAGAAGACATCACCGGGACAGCGCGGATTGCCGAGTAAGCCGGTGGACCGGCCCGGTTCAAGCTTTTCTAACACCTCCGGCTCCCCGTTGGAACATGCGGTTAGCTGTGCCGATACCCGCCGCGCAGAATGATTGAAGTCAAAGAGGGCCGTCCGCGATCACTTCTCAGTCAACTTGAAAATACCATGCCCCGAGCTACCTGGTTACTGCTTTCGTGATGAACAGCGGCATACGCAGAGTGTCGCCAGCGGCCGTTTGGAATTCCACCTCGGCCCTGCCGATGGTTTCCGTGCTGCCCTCGCTGAAGTAGACCTCTATTCGTTTGCCGGCGTCATATGTCACGAACTGCGCCGGAATGCTGACCTGCAGCGCAACGCCCGGGGGCGGCGCGGCGGCCCCCTGCGGCGCGTTTGTGTGGAGGGTCGCACTAGTGATCGTCTCCAGAGCCGTGCCCGACCACTCGACCGGTCCGAGATCGCCTTTGGTAAGGTGCGGCGGCCTGGCGGTAACGTCGATGAGCGGCCTGGGCTTTGGTTTGTCTTCACCAGGTATGGGAAGAAGGTAGGGCTCGGCCGTCCCGATTCGCACTATCAGGTTCTGGTATTGCGAAACGACATCGGTCGCCACCTCGAAGCGATAATCAATCGCGCTGGTCTTTCTTAGTTCCGGGCTGCCTTCCTCATAGTCTCGATCGAGCTCCACGATGATGGAGCTTCCGAAGCCGAGAGGATGAGAGATTCGAAACACAGACTTCTGGCCCTCAGCACCCATTCGCGTGACGTTGGGCTCGGAGAAGCTCAAGGGCTGTGAGGCCTGATACTCCGGGCCACAGAACGGGACTCGAAAAGCTACAGACGGACTCCTGGCGAGCGTCTTTGCCGGGATCCACGCTTCGACTCGGAGGTATTTTGCCTGGCCCAGCGGCTCGTTTCCGCCCGAACCTGTCCCCGTCCCCGTCCCCGTTCCCGTCCCCCCGCCCGCCGGGTCCGGGAGGCTCGGGTTAATATCCGAATAGTCGTATGGCATCGGGACCGGCTCGGTCCCTACGAACAAGATAGGCTCAGGCAGATCCTGAAGGGATGCCACGGTGAAGTCCTGGGCTACGCCGTTGGCATCCGTTCCCTTCACGTCGATACTTATGCGGAATGCTTTCGTGTATCGGCTGGGCCGAATCGCCGCCCGGTCGATGTAAATGGCCTCTACCGGACGCCTGTCTTTAGGGAACTCAAGCTTGAACGACGAGCCAAAGCGCCCGCTCAGCACGGAGTCTCCGGTGGCAAGTGACGCAATCTTCGTCTCGAATTCAAAAGCCTGATCGGACTTCAAGGTAAGGTTTTCGGATTCTTCGCGATGGACCGTCCCGCCAATCACGACTTTAGTTCCCGAAAACAGGTTCACTCCCTTGACGATGACGGTGGCGCGGTCCGCCCCGGCGTTCACCCACTGGATGTCCGTGACCTTAGGTACGAGCGCCTGCTGAATTTTTGCAGTATTGGGGACCGCGAGTTCCTGCGTCTCGGAGTCTTGCCTGTTCGAGCCGTCAACCTTTAAAGGCCAGAGGCGCCACCTGGCGCGGCTCGTTTGCTTCTTCCGGTCGTAGCGCCGCCAATAGGAGCGCGTTTTGATCTCTAGGATTACCTCGTCGGGGTCTTCCCGCTCTTCCCTCGGCACAGCGATCACCGCCAGCATCTGCCGCGTTCCGGCCGACACGGTGCTGCGGCCGAGCACAGGCCGAAACTCCCAACCGAATACCGTTGCCACCGGGTCATTGTTGAACAGCGTCGGCTGGCTGCGGGAGTCGCGCTCGAAGGCAATGGTATCGGAGTCGCGGTGGATGAACAGTTGACGCGATTCTCCCTTGCTGCTGAGCCCGATCGTCAATACGCTGGCAACGGCCGAACCCCCAATCGACTGCGCGCTGCTGCTAACCGATTGTGCGTTGTAGGTTTTCTCCTGAGGAATGAGGGCCACCAGTGAAACAGGGGTGCCTCCGTTCAGCACCCGCACGGCGGCTTCCGCGACGGCGACGCAGTTCTCGAAGCCGGCAGGGGGCGTGATTGAAACTTGAAAGCCCAGAACGGTCTGCAGCCGCGAGCGGTCATTGATCAGCCGGTCGCTCAAAGAACGCTCATACAACATCTCCAGGTTGACTATCTGCGATGCCAGGTTGAGCTGATCGGTGAGGATGTCACTCGCGGCCAGCCCCGTTGCCGCCTTCGCGTCACTCTTCGCAGAGCTGGTCGGAGATGCCGAGGCCGAGCCTGACTTCGAATCCTTATCGCCGTCCTTGGACCTGGACGAACTGTCATCACCGGCCGTGCCCGGGCCCGACTTCACATCCAGCGTGAGAGAGCGGCTCGATTCCGAGGATGTCTGTTCCTGGAACACCGAAATATTTTCGGTGGCGCTCTGATTGACCACCTTCAAGGCTGCGAGACCGGCGCTCAGCCGCTCGATTCGTAGCGCGAGCGAGCGATTATCAAACGCCTTCGCGCGGCCGATGGTAATGCCGTTTCCGATCGTGTCCTTCGGGCCAAGTCTGTTTACGGCCCGAAGCTCCAAATAGGCGTAGGCGGCTACCAGGATGACGACTGCTGAGATCGACAGAGCCATCCAGTGCGCCGCCAGGTACTCTAGAATTACTTGCATACGTGTTTATACACAATTGATCCATCCGGCTGCGGTACAGCCTCCCATACCGGACTCTTCCCCGGCGGACAGATGGGGGCGCGTCTTGTCATATCGACGTGTATCGACTTGATATCAAGATTGTGCAGCCCGGCTGCGCGAAGCGCCATTTTTACCAGGTCGAGCACATCATCTTTTCGTGCTTCAAGCTGCTGCTGTAGGTCGAGCTCGTCATAACTCATTTCAGGCACTCCCGGTTGAGACTCAATATATGCGCGTGGCATCGGGCAACATGCCGATCAAAGAACGGCGCGCCGCATGGTTTAGAACCACTCAATGAATTCTATTGAGGCTGGAGCGAAAAGGCTGCGGCGATTGGTTGCAGGCTTGAGGACCAGCCCATTCTGTTGTGCACTGTGACTTCTGCGGAACGGAACATAGCCCATGCTCCGGCTTGAAGTCAAGAGCGGTGGCCAGGCATGCGCGGCTCTGGCAAAGCAAGAATTACCTGCGCGAGATAACGTGAAGCTCGATCAACCAATCTCGGTTTGGCTCTCGCGGCGGAAGTAAATATACTCAACCGGGCTTAACGTTTAGAGCAGGAAAGGGAGGCAGAATGTTTCTTGGAATAAGGACCGTGATTTACCACGTGGATGATCTCGATCAAGCGAAGGCCTGGTATAGCAGTGTTTTGGGGTTCGCCCCATACTTCGATCAACCGTTTTACGTTGGTTTTAACATCGGAGGCTTCGAGCTGGGGCTTGACCCGGATATGTCCGGCGTGTCGAAAGGCAATAATGAGGTGGCCTATTGGGGCACAACGGACGCCGAAGCCGAATTGAGGAGGCTCATAGAGCTGGGAGCAAACGAGTACAAAGGCGTGCAGGATGTTGGAGGAGGTATACGAGTAGCCATAGCCATAGATCCATTCGGCAATCCCCTGGGGATAATCGAGAACCCGAATTTTAAGATAGATGAATAGCGGCCTCTAACAAAAGGGCCTCAGCACCCGGCAGGCGGCTGCGCCCGGGCCAAGCTACTCGATGATGCCGTTCGGCTTCAGCCCTCAGGACCGCGCGCAGAAAGCCTTCCCTGTTATCACAGCCTCGCCCGGCTCGGCTCATCACCTCAGGAAATAGTTATAGCCGACCACCATATTCTTCAGCAGCCACCCTGGGAGCGAGTTCGCCAGGAAGGCGCTAGCCACTGTGTGCGTGATCGCATGTGCAAATAGATTAGGATCGCGTTCGTACTCCCGCGCCCAGATCAGGCCTCCCAGAGCACACACTACAGTGAGCACAGGATTCGGCAGATGCAGGATGGCGAACAACCCGGCGCTTGCGATCACGCTTACCCGCCCTGAGCCGGTAATTACGCGAAAACGCCTGTGCGCGAACGCCAGCAGCATATACTGTTGAAGCAGCGCCCAGGGAGGTACGAACAACAGCATTGAAAAGAACTTCGCCCTCACCCTTAGAGTCCCGGCAACCAGCCCGATCACGAGCATCGACGCGAGGAAGATAAAGAGCGCGGGGGCGACTCGCCTCAAGACCGCGGGAAAGTTGTCTAGCCTGAGGCCCAGTTCCCTCAAGCTCGCGCCCTCGCGAATGTATCCGAACGCGAGCAGCGCCGCTATTAGCAGCACCAGGCCGAAGTACACCGGCCGAGGACTTGAGGCGAAAGGAACTGCCCACATTATCGACTCGATCAGAATCACCAGGCAGGCAAGCTCCGACAGGGCCATAGCGTTGCTCGCGGGTCCCGGCTCTGAAAAGCCGTGCGCGGGAGGTGATCTGTAACCTTTTACCGGTCGGGACATACTGGCTAAACTGTAACCCGGATGCAGGAGCCGATCAATAGACCTCCCTTGAAGCCAATTCCTGACCCGGCACACTCCCTGACCCGCTGATACTATCGATCGGTCCGGCCGTTTGCCGCTAACAGGATCATCTTTATGCCGTAGGCTTGATTATTGATATGGAGGGCGTCCTTTTACAGGCTGATGCCGGATTGCACTTTATTAAACCCTCTCTGCTTTTATAATCTCATTACTATGGGTTCACCTTTACAGCCGATCTACCTTTTTGCCGATAGCCAGCTCCTCTTTTGGATCAATAAAGGTAATCTGTTCCTTAAATCGATAACCGGCCTGATCGACCACCCCTCACCCAAGGCTGCATACATCGGAGCTTCCAATCGAGATGACCCGCAATTCTATTCGATCTTTGAGGCCGCTATGGAAGGCGCTGATATTTCGGATCGCAGAATGATCCTATCAGCCTTTTCATCCGAGGATGAGTCATTCATCCATGAGTCCAATATCATCCTTTTAGCGGGCGGGGATGTCGAGACGGGCTGGAACGCATTTACTAAAGTCGGATTAAATGAACTCGTAATCGAGAGGTATTATGAAGGCGCTCTGTTGATTGGCATCTCTGCGGGGGCTGTACAACTTGGCATGTTTGGATTAGTTGAAGCAGATGCGTCCCTCAATAAGTTGATCGATACTTTCAAGCTGGTGCCCTTCATCATAAGCGCGCATGGAGAGAAACAGGAGTGGAAGAGCCTTAAAGAGACCATCCAATTGCTGGATGGAGATGCCAAAGGTATAGGCATTCCGACAGGCGGGGGATTAGCCTATTATCCGGATCAGAGCATCGAGCCAATCCGGCATCCTTTGTATGAATTTTCAAGAAGCGGTGGAGTAATCGATTCCCGTTTACTTATTCCGCCTCATAAACCATAGAACAGCCGTGGTCGGAAATAAGCTTAAAACTAAGGAGCCGCGTTCCAGGGTGATTTGGGTCTCTCAATTAAACTTACAAGTACGGTGATTAGCTCCGCGGGCTCGACCGGTTTGGGTACGTGTATCTGGTAGCCCGAAGCGAGCGCCTTCATCCTGTCGTCCGCCCGCGCGTATGCGGTGAGTGCCACTGCCGGTATCCAGGCTCCCCTCTCCCGCGTCCACGCCCGCACTCTCTTCATAAACGAGTAGCCGTCTTCTCCCGGCATCCCGATGTCGGACACGATCACGTCAGGTCTCCACTCTTTAACCTGTGCAAACCCCTCCTCTGCCGAGGAAGCCGCTTTGATGTACGCGCCGCTCTGCGTAAGCACGGCGCTTAAGAGAAGGAGCGATTCCTGCTCGTCGTCAACGATCAGCACTTTAACCCCCTCAAGCGTCCGGGAAGGTTGAAAGTCCAGCGCTACATCCCCGTTCACCCCCGGGTAAACGCGTTGCTCGCCCCTCACTCTCGTGTGAGTCACCATCAGGGGAAGCTTGATGGTAAACGTCGTCCCCTTGTCTATCCCCGGGCTGTCGACAGAGACACTACCGCCATGAAGCTCTACGATGTGGCGCACTATGGCGAGTCCCAGGCCCAGGCCGCCGTGTAACCTTGATGTGGAGCCATCCGCCTGTCGAAAGCGGTCAAAGACGTAAGGCAAGAACTCGCGAGCTATCCCCTGTCCCGTATCACTCACCTCGAGCTCTATGTGGGAGTCAACGCGCATGAGTCGCACCTGCACTCGCCCGCCTTTGGGGGTGAATTTTACGGCGTTGGAAAGTAAGTTCCAGGCGACTTGCTGCAGCCTGCCAGCATCGCCTGAAACTGGCCACGCGTCCGGGTCGAGCATCGCTTGCAGCCTGATCCCTTTGGCTTCGGCTGTCGGGCGCACCGAATCGATCGCCTCCTCGATAACGAGCGCAACTTCAAGGGGCTGCGGCTTAAGTCGGAACTTCCCCGATATGATGCGCGACACATCGAGCAGGTCTTCGATAAGCTGCGCCTGGGCCTTGGCGTTTTGCTCAATGGATTTTAGCCCGCGCGCCGTCGTCTCGTTGTCGGACCTCCCGCCGGACAGAAGCCTGGCCCATCCGAGCATTGCATTGAGCGGCGTGCGAAGCTCGTGCGAGACCGTTGCGAGAAACTCGTCCTTCATTCGGTTCGCTTCTTCGGCCTGACGCCGCGCCTCTTGCTCGCTTGCCAGCAACTGCTCACGCTCGGCTTCCGCCCGCTTCTGCTCGGTGATGTCGCGGGCGATTTTCGACGCCCCGATGATGGTACCGGCCTCGTCCCTGATCGGGGAGACGGTTAGCGAGATGTTAATGTATTTCCCGCCTTTGTGCCGCCGCACGGCTTCATAATGATCGATCGTTTCGCCGTTCCTGATCTTTTCGAGAATCCGCGGCTCTTCATCGAGGTACTGCGGAGGAATGAGCATCAAGACCGGCTGGCCGACGGCTTCCGCCGCCGTGTAACCGAACAGCTTTTCCGCGCCTTTATTCCAACTCGTTATAATTCCCTGCAGGTTCTTGCTGATTATGGCGTCGTCTGATGATTCCACTATAGCCGCCAGGTGCGCGCTTGCTTCCTCAGCCTGCTTGCGCTCAGTGATGTCATGGAAGACCAGGACCACGCCGACTACCTGCCCTTCGTCATCCCGGATCGGGGCGGCGCTGTTGTCAATGGCCCGCTCCGCGCCGTTTTTAGAGATGAGGACGGTGTGGTTGGCCAACCCGACTACTTTGCCTTCGCGCAGGACTTTTTCAACAGGGTCATCTGCCGGCCGGCGGGTCTGCTCGTTGATGATGTGGAAGACGTCCGACAGCGGCCGCTCCAACGCCTCGGCCTGGTCCCATCCGGTCAGGGATTCGGCCACACCGTTCATGAATGTCACCCGGCCCTCGGCGTCGGTGCTGATCACGGCGTCGCCTATGCTCGCAAGCATCACGCGCAGCCACTCCGACTGCTTGCGTAAAGCCTCTTCGGCGCGCCGGCGCGCAAGCAGGATGCTCTGGGAGTTCTGTAGGACGACGGAACGAATCCGATCCTCTTCGTTATCTTCGCTCGCCATTAACCACCTCCGAGAATTTCCGCCGCGAGGGCGGTACCCTGAACGCGCGCCCGGATCTTCTCAAAGGCCGTGTCCCGGGTCGTCGAGGTATCGTCGCAGAACGGCGAGAACCCACAGTCGTCCGTAGTGCCCAGTTGCTCGACCGAAATATACTGGGCCGCCTCAAGGACTCTGTCCCGAACTACCTCCGGCGTCTCAACACGTGGGTCAATCGGCGCGACGACGCCGACGAAGACTCGCTGGTCCCCCTTCATGTGGTCGCGGATGATCTTCAGGACGCGGACGCGGTCCTTTTCGCCCGCCAGCGCGATGTAAAAGTTCCCTGCTGTCAGCTCGAACAGGCTGGGCAGCAACTCGGCGTAATCAACGTCCGCGCTGTGCGTCGAGTCGAGGTCCCCGCCCGGGCAGGTGTGCACTCCGATGCGCTTTCGGTCCTCGGCGGAGAACCTTGAAAGCACCAGGTTATTCAGGTCGATGAAGCTGTGGAGGAGGTGCCCGGAGGGGTCGATCTTGACCGCCAGCCGTCCTTCCGTGAAGTCAACCTGCACCTTGTGAGCCCCCTTTTGCAGGCAGGCGCGGACCTCGGTCTCGTGCTCGTGGAGCAGGTCGTTGATGAACTGCTCGCGGGAGTAGCCTGCGATCTCGTCGGGCGGGTACATGAGGCTCAGGGCCGAGGGCGAAATGACCGCCTGCTTCACCGGCACGTGGGCGTAGCGCAACGCCAGGTCCAGGTAGGTGTCCGCGTACCTCTTATAACGGAAAGGGCCACCTGTCAGCCGCGGCATCCGGCGGGTGTGACCGGCTGCGAACGGGATTTTGAAGCCGTCCGGGGCCGTGTTCGGCATTCCATGCACGCAGTACGTCCAGAAATTGTGATACTTTCTCTGCTCGCCGTCGGTGATAACAGGCGAGCTCGTAGCCTCGAACCGCTCGATCGTGTCGCGGATCGCCTCCTCGTAGAGCGGCTCCAATACCGGGTCCAGGCCGTCTCGTGCTGCAAGGGCTTCGATGAGCCCGGGAGGTCTTGGAATACTCCCGATCGGCTCGGTTGGGATTGTCATACGCGTACTCGCTTTTGTGTTCTTTCAAGCCCACGGTGCTGCGCCAACATGATTAAACATCCGTTGATCCGGATGGGGTAAAGTATACCATCTGGCGAGGCAAAATGTTTACTCTCAGGATGGAGCGCCGCTCGACCCCGCGCGACTCTACACCCGCGAGCACCCAGAGCCCCGCCGCGACTTCGGCTGCCGTTTTCACCTTCCTGCGCCGTGTTAATACGATCTCCAAGAACACTTCGCGCGTCGGTGCTTCACGCGAGTGAGGCCGGTATAAATGGCCACTCGGAGCTTGACGTATCTTGACCCACTTGTCACTCTTGTTTTTTCACAGGAGGCCGGAGTTTGACCACTAATATTTTTAAATGGGCCGATCTGCAGTTGTTGAGTTATTTCGCCCTTGCCTCAGGTTTCGCCCTCTCGTCGCTTCATTTGGGATTGTTTCTTCCGGCATTCGGTATGTTATGTAGAATAGAGGAATGTGCAAGACCGCAAATTCAAAGAAGAGCTTCACCGCATGGACCGCCCTTTCGATTTTCAACACCGACTTCAAAAACAAGCTGATCAGGTCGGCGATGATCTTTCTGGTCGCCGGCGTCCCATTGATAGCCGCCGGCTGCTCGAAGGTGAAGGGGAATCAACAAGCCGCAAGCGCGCCGGAAGTCGAGGTGGTGAAGGTTGAGCAGAAGGATGTAAGCCTCTACAGCGAATGGATCGGCACGCTCGACGGCATGGTGAACGCAGAGATCAAATCTCAGATGTCAGGCTACCTGATCGGCAAGCATTACGGGGAAGGGTCTTTTGTTGTTTGAGATCGACCCGAAACCTTTTCAGGCGGCCCTCGATCAGGCAAAGGGAGAGCTCGCAAAAGCCGAGGGGCAGCTTGCCGAGGCAAGCGGACGACTGGCGCAGGCAAACGCGCAGCTTCCGTGCCCGTCGCGATCTTTGGCGCTTTCGCAGGGCTGCTATTGCGAGGTTATGACCTTGACGTGTACGCGCAGATAGGGTTGATCGTGCTCATCGGCCTTGCCGCAAAGAACGCGATACTAATAGTGGAATTCGCGAAGGCTGAGTTCGAGAAAGGGCGCGACCTGGTGGACGCCGCCCTTGAGGGCGCTCGCCTGCGACTCAGGCCGATCCTGATGACATCCTTCGCCTTTATATTCGGCTGCGTTCCTCTATGGATAGCTTCCGGGTCGGGTGCGGCGTCGCGGAGGATACTCGGCACGGTTGTCATCGTCGGTATGCTTGCCGCGACGGTAATCGCGATCTTCCTCATACCCGTGACCTTTTACGCGGTAGAGAGTCTCATTGGCAAAGGCACGGAACGCGGACGCGCTCCGAAGGCCATTCCAGAGGAAGCGCCCGCGCCGGTCGCGGGAGATTGAAGGGTAAGGAGGGCGGCCGGGGTTCTGCGGCGCCTCTCATCCTGTGGAGCGCTCCCGGCCTGCGGCCATTTCACATTAAATGCGGCTGGCGGAATTGACCCGCAAGAGTCGGATGAAGAAGTCTCAGATTCCCCTTATCTAAGGCGACCCGTGAGCAGCAGTATAATGACAATCAATAAAATCACCCCCAGCAGCCCGCTGGGAGCATACCCCCAGCTCCTGCTATAGGAATAACGTGGTATTGAGCCGACTAAGAGCAAGATCAAGAGGATGATGATAATGGTTCCAATCATAGAGTAGTTCTCCTTGGCGCCAATTCTATCACCGGCCTCGGCGAATACAAGAGAGAGGCGGCCAAGATAAGAGTATTCAGCCTGCGGTGTCGTACTTGCGAAACGTTTTCATCAGCTATCGCAACGACACGCCCGATCAGGCAGGGCATATACCCTGACGCGGTTAACGCAGGAATCAATTCCCCCCTGCCCTGTCGCCTTGAACCCGGTTTGCTCTTTGTTCTAGTATTTGGCCTTACAGTCTTTAATTACGGGGACCGACCGCCTGGTATTTGGGCTCTCTCACGGAGTAAATTCTATGGCTAAAGTTAACCTTCTTCTAAACGCTCTGCCCCGCAGTGTCTACGAAAAGATCGCTCCCGACCTGGAGACACTCTCTATCCCTCGCGGCGAGGTTCTCCATAGGGCTGGCGAGACAATCAGCGATCTCTATTTTCCACTCAATTGCCTGATCTCTGTCACCGTCACGATGGAAGATGGGAAGACGGCTGAAACGGGCGTCATAGGCAACCGCGAGGTGGTGGGCATTAATGCATTTATGGGGCGGCAGGGAGACGACGCAAACCGAGTACGTCATGCAGATACCCGGCGATACCATTAGGGTCGGGGCCGACCCGTTGCGCGAAGAGTTCGACCGCAATAAAGAGATGCGCGACGTGATGCTAAAATACTCGCAAGCCTACATCGCGCAACTGTCACAGAACGCTGCATGCAATCGCCTCCATCAAACGAAGCAACGCTTCGCGCGCTGGCTGTTGGAGGCAAGAGACCGGATCGAGTCCGACGAACTGCAGCTGACGCAAGAGTTTATCTCAGAAATGCTGGGGGTCCACCGCCCCGCGATCACTGCGCTCGCAGGCGAGTTTCAAGAGATAGGAATCATCACCACCAATCGAGGGTTGACCAATATCATTGACGGGCGGAGGCTTGAATCTATGTCATGCGAGTGCTATGCGGTGTTGAAGGAAGAGTACAACCGGCTGCTCGGGCGAAGAAA
>Ga0126311_10000688_pt1 | contig 15655 bp, 16 predicted proteins | sample Plot61_FD_92539 | JGI IMG/M metagenome (GOLD analysis project Ga0126311, IMG submission 92539) | Serpentine soil microbial communities from UC McLaughlin Reserve, CA, USA - Plot61 | ecosystem: Environmental > Terrestrial > Soil > Grasslands | place: USA: UC McLaughlin Reserve, Lake County...
AGCAGGAGTGAAAACGTGATTGCGGCCATGATGCCGTAAAGAAACTGTTTGACTCCGCCCATCATCGTCTGGAAGCTCAACGCGAATTCGCGCTCACTCTCGGTCTTTGTCGGAGCATCGGTGTTCGCAAAGACTGAATCGATCGCCTGGCTCACACGCGGCACGTCTTCGGGCGTGTTGGCGAGGATGCTGAAAGTGCTGACCTGGTCCTTGGCCCACGCAGGCAGCAGCTCGTTGAGATAGTCGTAGTGAAAGTAAAGTGTCTTTTCGTCGCTACCGGTGTAAACACCACGAACTATGAACTCAACGCTCTGGTTGTAGATCGGACTTTTCAGCGTGACCCGTTGTCCGGGAGTGAAACCGTAAAGCATGACGAGCTTCCTGCCGACAATCGCTCCCTGGCGGTCGCTGATGAATGCTTGCCAGTCGGCGTCTGACATCTTCACTTCAGGAACGACCTCGCGCAGCTTGCGCGGATCCACCGCGAAGTTTGCAAAAAAGTTCCGCTCGTCTTTGTAAATGCCGCCGAACCAGCTGAACGGCATCGCTTCCTTCACGCCCGGAACCGTCTTGATCTTTTGAAGATGGGCCATCGGGATAACGAACCCGAGAGACACCGCATGCCGCGACACGAGTCGCAGTGGACTGGCTTCATCGGTGCCACGGTCAAACTCGGTCAAGATGGTCGCCAGGCTGATGATCAGGAAGAGCGAGACAACCAGGCTCGAGATCGTGAGCAGTGTCCGTCTCTTGTTTCGCAGAATGTTCTTGAAGACTAGCTTCGCATACTTCATACGTAGTTCACCCTCTTTTAGAACTACTGGCCAGAGATGTGGGCGTATGAGCGATACGCACGTGCCGCTGAAAGGTTCGGGTATTGTAAGCCACAAAAGGCACAAAAAACACAAAAGCTGTGAAGGGCCTTTGTGCTTTTGTGCCTTTTGTGGCAAACGGTCGGGGCTGTGGTTAATGAGAGCGCAGTTGGTGGCCGTCGAGATCCTCTTCCTGGAGGAACCTTACTGCCATTACGCCATACTGCTTCAAACGGCGGTAGAGTTTGCTGCGGTCGATTCCGAGCGCGGCCGCGGCTCGCACCTGGTTTCCACCAAACTGCTGTAAGACTGAAAGAATGTAGCGCTTCTCGATCTCTGCAAGCGGAACGGTGTCGTTCATGTAAGCCTGAAGCACCTGCCTGAAATCATCCGCGCTCGGTTGGGGAGTCGCAGTCAAAATTTCCGGCGGCAGATCCGCAGTGTCGAGCTCTTCGTCGAGACCGATCGCGAGTGCGTACTCGATCGTGTTCTCGAGCTCGCGAACGTTCCCAGGCCACGGATACTCGCAAAGAGCACGCATCGCTTCCGGTGTGAACTTTCTCAATGACTGACCGTTTCTCTCCGACTTCACGCGCAGGAAGTGTTCGACTAACAACCTCACGTCGTCGCCGCGCGTGCAGAGCTCAGGCACGTGCAACGGCAAAACTCGCAGCCGGTAGTAAAGATCAGGACGGAAACGACCTTCTGCGACTGCCTGTGCAAGATCGCAGTTAGTTGCCGAAATGATGCGCACGTCGATCGCGATATTCGCACGTGCCCCGATGCGTCGCACAGTGCGTTCCTGCAACACGCGTAACAACTTCGCCTGCGCCGAAAGATTCAACGCGTCGACTTCGTCGAGAAACAACGTGCCGCCTGAAGCTTTCTCAAAGAGACCACTGCGGTTCTCGTGCGCGCCCGTGAAAGTACCGCGCTGGTGACCGAAGAGCTCAGCTTCGATCAGCGTTTCAGGAATAGCGGAACAGTTGATATCCACGAAGGCGTGATCGGCCCGCGGGCTCAGATCATGGATCGCGCGGGCGGCAAGTTCTTTACCGGTTCCGGTGGCGCCAGTAATCAGTACCGAGGCATCGGTTGGTGCAACACGTTCAATTACGGAAAAGAGTTTTCTCATCACCGGCGACTGGCCGATGAGAGTGGGAGACTTGGTACTGCTTGGGCTGTCCTTAGGGGCGTTAGCTATCGTGGTGGATCGTGCGTGACTGTTCGCCTGGTTAATGGACCATCCATCAATAGCAGTGGGAGTTACTAGGGGCATTAATCAACTAACTCCTTCTGGGTGAATCCTGTGCTCCCTCGCGGTTGAAGGGGTCCTCAACTTCGGAAAGCGGAAGCACTTCTTTCCAAACTGGAATAACAAAACGCCGAAACGCCTCGATCTTCCGAATACCGAGCCAACGCCTGAACAGCGAACGCTTGTTCCGCCCGTTACTTACACGTGTTGGCCCAGGGGCGATAGAGCAAATACTTTGTTCGTAGTAAAGAAAGAGAAACTGTTGAGACCTTAACGGTTTTGGGTAAAGCTCAGGATATTGCTAACTCAAACAGTTCCTTCGTAGCCAATTAGACACTTGAGTTCGGCGTGCTTCTCGCAAGAAAGGGGCCATCGATTCCGATCGTCGTTTTCCTCACAATTCCTCAACAATTCGCTGTAAACAATGTTTGTCGCAGCTCGACTGTCCAGCTTCTGGACTCTCGTTTCTAGAATTTGAACAACTTTCTCTGCGTAATCTCTGCCCTCTGCATCTCTGCGGTGAATGAAGCCGTTAATGAAATTTTCACCGCAGAGACGCAGAGATTACGCAGACTTGACTGGAATGGGTCGCGCATTATTCCTTTAATTCTTCTGCTGAGACAAATGAGGGCACACTATGCGGTCACTTAAGGCCGGCGTCTGCGCGCTTGCAGACAGAGAGCTTTCATTTTTTCGATAGAGGCTAAAACATGCTGGCGATCAGACTTTATATTTCGGCACTGACACTCGTCTTCCTCTTGCTCGTGATCGCCAATCGAGGTTTGGGAATCCTCGAGGCCGTGGTAATTACCTGCGCCATTCTCTATCTGATTCTTGACGTGAGAACTGATCTGCAAACATTGAAACTTGAATTCCGGTTGTTGCAAGAAATCGAGCAACGCGTCTCCGAACTTCAGCGCCAAATTCCATAAACATGAACATCGTCATCGTCAACGCTATCGTCAGTTTCTTCGCCGCGCTGGTCCTGCACGAGTTAGGACATTACTTCGCGGCGCGCATGTGTGCTGTTCCGATCAAGCAGGCGGGATTCGGATGGGGACCGAAGCTCTACGGCGTTCGCGTCAGCCAGGTTGATTGCCAGGTTCGTCTCCTTCCCGTCGGCGCGTACGTGCAGATGGACATGCGCGCGTTGCAAAGTCGACCGTTGATGCAGCAGTTGTTTGTGCTTGGCGCGGGCATCGGCGTGAACCTCGTGCTCGCGGTTTTGACGTGGGGCTCGCTTTTTGGCGCGCTCAACCTCGCGCTGGCGATTGGCAACGTGATTCCGTTTTACCAGCTCGACGGCTGGAAAAGCGGCATGGTGATTTGCCGCCGGATGTTTGGACGACCGAGTCCGCTGGTCGAGTGGATATTGACACTCGGTGGTGGAGCCATCGCGCTCGCAGTTTTAATTCGAGCAATTCTTAACGCGTGAGTTTGGACCGATGAGCACATTGTTTTTGGCAAACCTTGATAGTCGCCGCCTTGCTCGTGCTTACGTGGCGCTCGCCTTTGCGCAGGATGTGGCGAAAGGCTATGCGAAGGAGCATGGATCCTTGCATCCTCTGTTGTCGGCGCTCGAAATGTCTGCGAGGTTGATGGAAGAGATTCTTGAGGACGTTCTGCCGGAAGAAGAAGAGGTCGATCCACAGATTACGCAGATTATGTAATCTGCGTAATCCGTGGATGGTCTTGCTTACATGCCCATGCCGCTCATGCCGCCCATACCGCCTGGCATTGCGGGACTGCCCTTATCATCGTCGGGTAGTTCAGAGACCATAGCTTCGGTCGTCAGCATCAAGCCTGCAATCGAAGCTGCATTCTGAAGCGCCGTTCGAGTGACCTTGGCCGGGTCGATAACGCCAGCCTTTACGAGATCCTCATACTGCTCAGTTGCCGCATTGAAGCCGATGTTCTCGTTCTTCTCGGTTCGAATACGCTCGACAACGACTGCGCCTTCCTTACCAGCGTTCTGCACGATCTGGCGCAGCGGCTCTTCCAACGCGCGCCGCACGATGTTGACGCCGATCTGCTCGTCGGGATCGCCCTCGCCGTCCGCGTTGATCTGGAACTTCTCGAGACCTCGCGCCGCTCTCACCAACGCGACGCCGCCACCGGGAACAATTCCTTCCTCGACAGCCGCGCGAGTCGCGTGCATCGCATCCTCGACACGAGCCTTCTTCTCTTTCATCTCGGTCTCGGTCGCAGCACCGACTTTGATCACGGCTACGCCACCGACGAGCTTCGCGAGCCGCTCCTGGAGTTTCTCGCGATCGTAGTCGGAAGTCGTGTCTTCGATCTGCGCACGCAGGGTCTTGACACGGCCTTCGATGTCAAACTGCTTGCCGGCGCCTTCGACGATCGTGGTGTTGTCTTTATCGATCGTGATCTTCTTGGAGCGACCCAGGTCTTCGAGTTTTACGCTCTCGAGTTTGATACCGAGATCCTCGCTGATGACCTTGCCACCAGTCAGAATCGCGATGTCTTCTAGCATCGCCTTGCGACGATCGCCGAAGCCTGGAGCTTTCACGGCAGCGATGTTCAATGTGCCGCGCAGCTTGTTAACAACGAGTGTTGCGAGTGCTTCACCTTCGACGTCTTCCGCGATGATGAGCATCGGCTTGCCGAGCTTCGCAACCTGCTCAAGCAACGGCAGCAGGTCCTTCATCGAGCTAATCTTCTTCTCGTTGATCAGGATCAGCGGATTGTCGAGCACTGCTTCCATGCGCTCCGGATCGGTGACGAAGTACGGGCTCAGGTAGCCGCGGTCAAACTGCATACCCTCGACGACCTCGAGCGAGGTCTCCATCGTCTTCGACTCTTCAACCGTGATCACGCCGTCTTTGCCGACTTTGTTCATCGCCTCGGCGATGATGTTGCCGATGGTCTGATCGCCGTTTGCGGAAACTGTTCCGACCTGGGCGATGGCGTCGCCCTTCACGGGCTTCGCGAGCTTCTGGATCGTGGCAGTCGCCTGTTCGACAGCCTTGTCGATACCACGCTTGAGCGCCATCGGATTCGCGCCCGCTGCAACAGTCTTCACGCCTTCGCGGAAGATTGCCTGCGCCAGCACGGTTGCGGTGGTGGTGCCGTCGCCGGCCACATCTGAAGTCTTCGAAGCGACTTCCCGGACCATCTGCGCGCCCATGTTTTCGAGCGCGTCTTTGAGCTCGATCTCTTTCGCGACGGTAACGCCGTCTTTCGTGATCGTCGGGGAACCAAACTTCTTGTCAATTACAACGTTGCGGCCCTTCGGACCGAGGGTGATCTTCACTGCGTCAGCGAGCTGATTAATGCCACGCAAAATCGCTGCACGCGAGTCCTCACCGTGAATCACCTGCTTTGCCATTGTTATTTACCACCTTTCTTGCTGCCGCCGCTGGCTGCACCGGCGCGTTCCAGAATCCCGAGGATTTCGTCCTCACGCATGATGAGAAGCTCCTCGCCGTCGATCTTGATTTCAGAGCCGCTGTATTTTCCGAAAAGAACGCGATCGCCCTGTTTCACGTCGAGGGCCTGGCGGGTGCCGTCTTCCTTGTATTTGCCTTCGCCGACGGCAATGACTTCGCCTTCCTGTGGTTTTTCCTTCGCACTGTCGGGGATGATGATGCCGCCCCGCACCTGCTCGCCTTCTTCGATCCGCTTCACGATGACGCGATCATGAAGAGGCCTGATGTTTGTTGCCATGACCTTTGGTCTCCTTTCAATTCTGCTCAAACCTGGTAATTTTTGATTATTAAAACTGCGATATGTAGCACTCACTGAGTAAGAGTGCTAAAGAATAGAGCTACAAGAGCGGGCTTGTCAACCACTCGCAAGACGTCCAGCATTCTATTCATTTCGGGCGGTATGCTAACCATCGCACGATGTCACCTTGAATCTTCGGACGTAGGTCAGCAGCGGCTTTGAAAGATGACCTAAAGTATCCGCTCTCAAAATCCTCAACGCGTCGACGGAACTCATCCAGTAGCGGTTCGCGGTCGACGCCTTTTTTTACGTAAACCAGGATTTTCTCACGATTCTCCTTGCGTGCGACTGAATATTCAAATTCAACAACAGATATTCCATCCGACATTATGTAACCGTAGCGTTCACCAATAATCAGGACGAAGATGTCGCATTGTTCAGCTAATAACGCGCAAACTACTTTGGGAGGATGAGGAACACTCCCGAATGTCTCGGCTCGGAATCTGGTAAGTTGTAGTTCTCGTATCGCAATATCAGCGGCCTCCCTCTCCTCAATAAGATCGTCGGAGGTTGAACTTATCATCACTGTTAATGGAATCAGGAGATTGGACAGCTCTGTTCGCTCTGTACTGTTACCAGGGTTTCGATCCGAGAGCGCTGCAAACTTTTGCTCCGACGGCTGTACTCTTTGCCGCATTTCTGAAATCAAACGGAACCAGGCAATCAGAAGTGCGACACGCCAGAGCGGAAAAGCTAAGTGTACGATTGGAGTTGTGCTGAATAGAGGGAGCCATCGCCACGTCCAAAGCCACTGAGTAAACCCATGTATTAAGAAAATCGCAGCGGATACTTTGCTCAGACGTAACTGCACAATCGAAATTCCAAGGACTATAAAGATTACAGCGGTCGAGATACCCTCAAATGGAGCAACAAACTGAGTAAGCTGTTGAGAGGTTAATAGTCGTGTTGGATAAGCAACAAGAATGGTAGCAACCGAGAAGATTGCTAAAAGAGGTAGCGTCAGCGACTTTCGGGAAAACTGCTTTAAGTGAAGAGATAAAATCGCACTGGCCCAGAAAGCATTTTGTATAAGGGCTAGTGATAAAACATCCACGGGAAGACTAGTCGGAAAGGAGAGGAACGGGCCGGCTAGAATTGCGTATTGCAATATCCAGAGTATCCAGGCGCCTAAAGAAAAATAACCAAAGGTAAAGAGCCTGGCATTGTAGTTAGCAGACGTGTTCCGTAATTCGGAAACTTTTATGCCAGCAAATACAACTGTTACCGCGAAGGTGAGGAGAATGACACTATGACAGACCGTGAAGAGCATTTGTTCCGGAGCATCGGTCAGGTCTTCAAATGATCCTCAGATCACCAAATATTTTGGCGTGGTTTGATTGTCTCGTATTTGCTTATGTGAGCTTTGATCTCTGCTGAAGCATGTCTGGGTCTTGGGAGTCATCCGACTCCATCGCATCATCGAGCATAAGCCTGAATGATCACGGTCAGAACAAACAATGCAAGATAAACAATAACAGCCCCCCACCACGATACGAAGAGGTTAGTTAGCTTGAGCACAACGAACGTGGCCAGCGCGGGCAACACGCTTACCAAAATGCCATAAGCCAACCGAGAAGGCACAGGATTGCGGCCGGACAGTGACGCATAGAGTAGGAGTATAAACACGAAACCAACTCCGGTAGATGCCGCGAGTGTTGCACCCAACGTCCTATTGTTCATAGCATTTGGTCCAGAGCCAATAGGAAATTTTTGCCCTGGATTTTGTGAAGTAGTATTCATCGACATGTTGCTCCATTACATGGATAGGACCAAAAAGTTCCGCACCCACTCTCAGTTGGGCTACAGTTGCCCTCCCTGCAATAACCCGATATCGGGCAATAATCCGACGCCGTGGAGCACTGACAAGCGCTCTGTTCAAGGGCAAAATCTTGCCCGGCAAATCGGTTGTAAGCCCATTGCTTGGAAGGACCAGAGTCACTGAGTGGCTTATAGTTTATGCTCTTCAGCAAAACGGACCTGCTACTGTTCGCCGATTCTGCATCGTCGCCCAGCATCGCAAAGATCTTCGCTGCGTCCGCCAAAGAAAACGCGTTGACTATCTGTTCTTCAAGAGCACGCGAGGGTTCTTGTACCCGTTCGTTCCAAGCAGGATCGCTGGACCGCACTTCAAAATAAGCAGGTGTTGCCAACGCCATGGCAGACAAGATGACGTCTTTCTGCTGTTCGTTTGATTCAGGCCGCCTTGCCAGGAAAAGCGCAAGATGAGTTTTCCAAAGCCCGCTCTTATTTTTTGCTGAAGCGTTCCTAAACGCGGCTTTTCGGTTCTTTAATGGGAGCGCTGATATGTCGTAATACATCTTCAGGATATCTGCTTCAGCTTTTCCGACCATTACATTAGCAAAGAGTGCGGACGCCTGACCGTTCGGGAAGGCACGGAAAGCCCTGCCTCTCAGCAATTCAAGAGCTTCATCTGCTTTGATCTTTTTTGGCATCGTGTCATCAGAGGCCGCGAAGAACTCTGGAGAAGACAGAGAAATGGCGTCGAGAATGATTCGCACCTGGCGCTGATTCAACTCGGGATGCTTCACCAACTCAAGTGTTAGAGAAACTCTCCAGAGAAGACTCTGGTCTGTGGCCGGCAAAGCTTTGAAGGTATTCCTTGGATCCGGGATCGCAACGGCGGAGATCTCTCTGTATTTTTGCGGGAGCGGTCCCCTTTTATACGGCGATACCACCGTACTGAATCCAGCGGTGGCAGATTCTTGAGTTCTACCTAACATCACCATCGATAACACGACGATCGGCAGTAGCAATGCAACACGAGTAGTTTTCAAAATGAACCCTCCGGGGAGGTGATAGGGTTATTCATCAGCCCGACTATTATCCAAGCCAACAGGGCATTATGGCCGCGGATTAATTCACCAGCTCTGTTTGAGGAGGACGTTTCGTATTTCGTGCCTCCCGCAGAGCGTCTGGGGCTTAGAACGATACATGAGGATCGCGGACTCTACAGAATCGACCCGTGCATTTCAGGGCAGGGCATGAAGATGAGGGCTTCCATCATAACTGTCTTTGCGTTTAGAGATCAACGCAGAATTTTACAGCCTGAGGCATCTGTCTAGTCCATTGAACCCTTGAGTTAGCGCGAAGCGATGGCTCTTATGAGCGGGTGTAAAACCCCGGGTGGCCCTGGACCAGACGGCTGACATCCTTTCGCCAGAGAAATGAGGGTATTACGCATTCGAGTTCCTCCTGTTGAGTGCGAGGTGGTTTGATTAGGAACTAAAGGCTTGAAAGAGCGATTTGTGACGGGCGAAACTATACACCAGCCACAAGGGTTGTCAACAACAAAATCACCTTATAATTGGCGAAAGTTGTCGCCCAGTCATACGCAACTGAGTATTGCGGCATTATTCCGCTATGCGGATTTTGATCTCGTGCGGAGTCCGTTATGGTTCAAGATTTGTGTGCCTTTTTGCCGCGATTCCTCGCTTTTATACGCTGCCACGCGTTTGGCGAGGGTGTTGCGGTGGATGCCGAGGACGGCGGCCGTGTTTGAGAGGTGTTGCTTGTGGCGCGCGAGGGCCTTCTTTATATAGAGCTTCTCGAATTCGCAGAGCGCTTCATCGAGAAGGATGTGACCGTCGAGCATCTCGTCGATCAGGCTTTCGAGTTGGGTGCGCATCAAAGCTCTTTTCCGGTCAACAATCGGTACGCTTCAACATACCGCGCAGTCGTGGCGGCGGCGATCTCGGGAGGAATTGCGGGTGCCGGCGGCTGCTTGTCCCAATCGAGTGTTTCGAGGTAATCGCGCACGAACTGTTTGTCGAACGAAGGTTGTGACCGCCCGGGCTCGTATTCATCAGCAGGCCAGAATCGTGAGGAGTCAGGAGTCAGCACTTCATCAACCAGCAAGAGCCGTCCGTCTTTATCCACTCCAAACTCAAACTTCGTATCCGCAATGATGATGCCGCGGCCGCTCGCATATTCATGGGCTTCCCTATAGAGACGCAGCGACGTGTCGCGCAGTAGCGCGGTGCTCTCCGCGCCGATCAACTCGCGCACTTGATCTTCAGTAATGTTCTCGTCATGTCCTTCTTCTGCTTTCGTCGAAGGCGTGAAGAGCGGTGCCGGCAGCTTCGCTGATTCAACCAGCCCCTGGGGAAGCTTGTGACCACATACCGAGCCCGTCCGCAGGTAGTCTTTCCATCCGGAGCCGACGAGATAACCACGCACGACGCACTCAACCGGAAACACTTTTGCGCGACGCACGAGCATCGCGCGTCCCTTGAGAGTCTGCGCGTGACGTTGGACCGCTGGCGGCATCGCGTCGACATTGCTCTCGATCAAGTGGTTCGCGACTACGTGTCCGAGCTTCTCAAACCAGAATTCCGAGAGTGCAGTCAGCACTTCGCCCTTACGCTCGATCGGTGTCGGCAGTATGCAGTCGAATGCGGAGATGCGATCGGTGGCGATGATGAGCAGGCTCTCGTCATCTACTTCGTAGACGTCGCGCACTTTCCCGCGGCGATGCAGTTTCAGATCAGTAAGCGATGTTTGCAGAACAGGTGCAGCACTCATTGTTAGATGGATAGAGGGTCGGAATTGTGCTCGCGGCAAAAACGTTTGTCAAGATTGAGGGTGATTTATCGCTTCACGCAGGCTGCGGATCTGCGCTGCATGGTTGTGCGCGTGCCTGGCGTAGATGGTCAACCAGTCTTCCATCGAGTATCTGCCGCTGTCGGTGTGTGTGCCGGCACGTTGCCAGTCGTCGTCAGTCATCAAGCGAAGGATTTGCAGGTTCGATTCGCGCGCGCTGTGGAATGCATCGAGTGCGGGAGCCATATCTCGCTCGTTGTAGCGAAGCTTGCTGGCGTACTCGTCCTGATCGTAGCCCTGAATGACGGCATTGTCTTCGATGAGAAGTTTTCGTAGTCTTGCGCCTGAGAAGCTTTCACTGTCGCCCAGGTGATGAACAATCTCGCGCGCGCTCCACTTACCGGAGATGGGATGCGCTCCGAGGCTGTCGGCAGGAAAACCGTCGAGGGCGGTGATGACTTCGTCGTATCCGGCGGCGTAGGTGGCGATGAGCTGATTTCGTTCTTCGGGTGTCATTGGTTTTGGTCCTTTATTATGTATGGTGAATCGAATAGCTCGGTCAGAACTGGTATCTTAGTTCATCTTCATCCTGGGAGGAATCACTTTGGGGCTTGAACACGGAACCGCTTCTCCTGTACTATTCGCCCGAACCGAGTTGCGCCAACGACCCCGTGGTGCGTGCCCTCTGAGCCTCCTGCCAGTTTCATATCGATGACGATTCCAATGGCTATGGCTACAGCTACTGATAGACAGAAAACAGCCAAAGAAAATTTCGCGGTGCCCGACTCCGGCGAACGTAAAGTATCGCTGCTGGTAGTTGAGGATGACGAGAATATTTCGACGGCAATCAGCGAGTACTTCTCGCGCGCGGGTTACAACGTCAGAACGGTTGAGGATGGTCTGAACGGCGTCAAAGCGGCTCTGGATGATCCTCCTGACGCAGTGGTGCTTGACCTGATGCTGCCCAAAATGGATGGGCTCGCAGTTTGTAAGGAACTGCGCGAGAAGGTCGGATACCTGCCCATTCTCATGCTCACAGCCAAGGACGACGTGGTCGACAAAGTGCTGGGGCTGGAGATGGGCGCCGACGACTACATCACCAAGCCATTCAGCCTCCGCGAGCTGGAAGCGCGCATCAAGTCAGTACTCCGGCGTACGCGAAGTGGCCCAACGACGGATGGAATGCGTGATGAAGCTCCAATCGTCCGCGGCAGGCTGCGAATCGATTCAGCCAAGCGCGAAGTGACGATTGGTGACCGGCAGGTTGAGCTGACGCCGAAGGAGTTTGATCTGCTTCGTCTGTTTGCGTCGAACCCCGGCCGGGTGTTCCCGCGCAAGTACCTGCTCGAGAAAATCTGGGACTATTCCTACGAAGGCTACGACAGAACTATCGACTCACACATCAATCGCCTGCGAGCCAAGATCGAAGAGAACCCCGAGAACCCGCAGATGGTCCTTACGGTCTGGGGCATCGGCTACAAGTTCAGCGACGAACAGTAACTCATTGCCAATTTGCGATTTCCGATTTCCGATTGAGTCAGACCACTGCAATCGGCAATCGGCAATTGAAAATTGGCAATATCTTTTTTAGCCTACTTATTGTATTCTTCCGCGCAGTTTGTACAACATATGGGCTCGGCCCCCCTGAGTCCTTCCCCCGACGCTGTTTGAAACTGGAGGAGTCGAGAATGAATTGTATTGTGCGGCGGCTTCTGCCGGCTGTGTTGTTAGGGACTGCTGTTTTGACATTCGTTGTGTCCTCGCAAGCGCAAGACGCGAATGTCGCTACTCGAGCAGCCGCGGTCACGGTCCTTGATAGCACGAAGGAGCAGGATGGACTGCTTGGCTCGGTACGTCGAATCAGAACCGAGACCGCAAAGATCGAGCTGAAGGACGGTCGAGTTGTCGAAGGACCACCCCAATTAGTAGAAGTCACCACCTACGGAGTCAAAGGCAATCGCGTTGAAAACACCTCATACCCCATCAAGGGCGGTCTGGTAGGCAAAGAAGAATATAAATACGACGAGCGCGGCAACATCACCGAGATGACCGTGCGTGACGATCGTGGCGCGATCCTCAGCCGCGAAGCCTACAGTTACGACTTCGACAAGCTTGGCAACTGGACGAAGATGGTCACGAGTCTGGTTGTCTTTGAAAACGGCGAGCTGAAGCGAGAGCCGATCGAGGTCACCTACCGGACCGTTACTTATTACTTCGACGACACTGTCGCGAAGATTGTTGAGAAGCCCAAGCCGAAAGCGCCATCGATCCCTGAGCCTCGATCGTCCGTGGAGATCGCTGCTGAACCTGCACCAGGATTTATCCTCGTAAAATCCGTGGAATCCGCGGTAAAACCAACCACGGATAACACGGATGCTTACGCAAACGGATTATTTCTTGCCGGCCGCGAGTTCCTGAGTCTTCAAAAAGATCGCGAGGCCATAAAAGCTTTTAAAGAATCCGTAAAGCTCAACCCCAATGTCGCCGAGGCTCATTACGGTCTGGGTTTTTCAAACTTTCGTATGGGCCGGTTCAGAGACGCCGTTGATGCGTTTAAGAAAGCCACGCAACTGGAGCCGCAGATGGCGAAGGCCCATTACGGTTTGAGTCTCGCTTACCAGGAGCTGGGAATGGAAAAGCAGCTCCTCGACGAGTACAGAATCCTGCAAACACTCGATAAGACGCTCGCGAAGAAGCTGGCCCAGACGTTCCCGCAATTCAACTTCTCGTGTCGCGCGCTTCAAGGCTGTCCGTAGTTGATTTAAGGAGTATCGATGCAGAACGATCGTTTCGTGGTGTTGACCGGACACCTCAGCAATTACCCCCTTTCTGATCTCGTAGGAATTCTTCGTCACCAGCGGAAATCAGGCCGTCTCTTGATCGAGTATGCGAAAGGCCCGGCAACGTTCTTCTTTCACAACGGCGAGCTGATCGACGCACGCATGAACGAGCTCGCCGGCTTGCAGGCGATCTGCGTCGCGCTGGCCCAGCCGGAAGCGTCTTTCAACTTCAATCCGTTGATACAGAGCCCGCGACGCTCGATCGAGTCGTCGCTGCAGCGGGCGGTGGCCGAGCTCTTCGGTTGCTGGGATGAGAGTTTTGCGCAGATCGAAGCGGTAGCTCAGCCGCAGCCTGAAGTGCTGGCGCTGCCGCCCGCGCCATCGGTGCTCGTGCGTAGGCGCTCGTTGGTCCTGCTTGCCGCGGCGATCGTGATTCCCATTGTGCTATCGACGGTAATTGCCGTGACTGGAGCTTTCAGGAACGATGCGGCTGCTGAAGCGGCAGTGCAGGCCAGTCAAACTCCTGTAGCGCCAGTCGCAGTTGAGCCGGAGCTACTAAAAGCTCCAGTCGCTACTGTCATCAAGCCTCACCGCAAAGAAGAGAAACGAGCCAGGCCGGAAACCAGGAGCAAGACGGAGACGGTGGTGGAGCAAGCATCGCAGTCGATCAAGGTTGTGATGCAGATCGAGAATGGGCGTGTGTTGAAAGCAGCAATCGCGAATCCCAAACCGGGCATGGATAATTACGAGGCACTCGCGTTGCGAATCGCGCGGCAGCGTCGTTACCCGGCGACGATAACTGGCGGACAGACCGTAACGATCAATATCAACCGCTAAGAAATACTTTTTGAATCTGAGGTAAAACCCGATGCTATTTCTTGAAAGTAAAACTCTGAATCGCGCGGTGGGTACCGCCGCCCGGACGAAACTGCTCCAGGAACTGCAGGATCGAAATATAGCCCCACTGATCCGCTCGCACCGCCTGCGCTGCTTCGAAGACGTCCTGCTCGGCGTGGACCACGTCAGCCAAATGGAAACCGCGCTTGCGGGTTCAACCGAATCAATGACCGGCGAGCCGTACGTGCGCGGCGACCTGTTCTGCTTTCCGGATCACATCCTGTTCCTCATCTTCGAAGATGATGATCTCATTCGCGCGGGAATAGTCTATGAAGCGCGCACTCCCGAACCCTTCCGCAAGCTCGACTCGTTCTGCAACGACGTTCGCAGCCTTTTGAAATCGCGGGAGCAACAGATCACGATCTCCTTTCCGGAGTGGGAGACGGGCGCTGCGGCCATGCCGCGCGGATTCAGGACGTTCATCGAAAGGCAGGACGCCGACTCGCTCTCTACCAGCCGGCGCAAAGAGACGATGAGTAAACGCATCCTCGCCGCCTCGAACCTTGAAGACGAAAGCGCGCGCGTGTTTTTGCGGAGTGCACGCAATGCGCACCAGGAGGGTTACGCTGCCAAACTGCTCACCGGCCACACCGAATCGCAACAGGTGCCGATTCAACGTCTGGAAGACGCAGGGCTGGTCGAAAGGGAAGTCCAGATCAGTTGCCGCAGGACGGGCCACGCGCTGTTTCGTTTGCCGAATCCACATGCGCTCGCCGTCGTGACGGTCAGTGATGCGACATGCAGCGAGTGCGGCGCGCCTGTGGCTGATGAGAACGTGGAGGAAGTGATTGCGCCGACGCAGCTGGCGTCATCGTTGCTCGAAGACGGATCGTGGCTGGTTAGCCGTATTCACTATTTATTGCGCGAGCTGGGCGTGCCGGAGCGCGAGCTTGCGCTTGGACCGGCGGACGGCAATGGATACGGGCAGTTGATGGCAAACATCTGTGGCGAGTCGTTTTTGATCGTGACACGTGATGGTGACCTGACGCCGGTGTTCGCGCGGTGGGCCATCGATATGGAGATCGATACTGAGGCTGCGCATCTCGTGATCGTCGCGACCGGTCGAATACATAAAGAGGCTGCCGTGTTGCTGCAGAATCATTCGCGGCGTCGCGTCAGCGGTGGACAGGACTTCGAGATGATCATTGCGGACGACGTGGCCACGGCCGGGCGCGAGTTGGAGCAGGCGCTCGAGCGCGTCTCGCAGCGCGTGGTTGGCGAGCAATTGTGTGTATTGGATAACAGCATCGGGTTCTCGGTTAGTCGATTGGTGTTGACGAAGTTTCAGTTGATGCGTACGGCGCAGCCAAAAGAGGCGGAGGTTGTAATTGAGCCTGAGTTTGTGCCGAGTGCCCCACTTACTCTTGCGGCGCATGCAAACGGGAATGGTGATGGATTTGAGCCACAAGTTTAGAGCTCAAGCAGAAACAGTTTCTTTTTCCCGGATGAAGCCCGCTAAAAAATCCCCGGCACGGCGCACCGACGACGAGCGGTGGGCTCGAGATATCGCCACTCTCCGGCAAGCCGCACAAGAACTTGCCGAGCGTCGCCACAAACCACCAAACACTCCATTCGATCAGATCGCCGAGCGCCTGGATGACCCC
>Ga0126311_10000689_pt1 | contig 15647 bp, 14 predicted proteins | sample Plot61_FD_92539 | JGI IMG/M metagenome (GOLD analysis project Ga0126311, IMG submission 92539) | Serpentine soil microbial communities from UC McLaughlin Reserve, CA, USA - Plot61 | ecosystem: Environmental > Terrestrial > Soil > Grasslands | place: USA: UC McLaughlin Reserve, Lake County...
CGCTCTGGCGCCGCGACTTCGGCTTCGTCTACGTCGCCGACCACGTCTCGAACGACCTCCCGACGCCGTACGCGCTCTCGGCCTTCTGGGGCGGCCAGGAAGGGTCGTTGCTGCTGTGGCTGCTCGTGCTCACCGGCCTCGGCTCGCTCGCCGTCACCCTGAACCGCGAGCTGATCCGGCGGCTGCTGCCGTGGACCGTCCCCGTGCTCGGCGCCGTCGCCTCGTTCTTCGCCTTCCTGCTGGTCTTCGTCTCGAGTCCGTTCGAGCTCCAGGCGGCGCCGCTCGACGGCAACGGCCTCGTCCCGAGCCTGCAGAACCCGTACATGATGATCCACCCGCCCCTGCTCTACCTCGGCTACGTCGGTCTGACGATCCCGTTCGCGTTCGCGGCCGGCGCCCTTCTCTCGGGCCGCGCCGACGAGCGCTGGATCATCGTCACGCGGCGCTGGACGCTGCTGGCGTGGACGGCGCTCGGGATCGGGATCCTGCTCGGCGCGAAGTGGGCGTACGAAGAGGTCGGCTGGGGCGGCTACTACGCCTGGGATCCGGTCGAGAACGCCGCGCTGATGCCCTGGCTCGCCTCGACCGCCTTCCTGCACTCGGTGATGGTGCAGGAGAAGAAGAACATGCTCCGCGTCTGGAACATGGTGCTGGTCTCGCTCGCGTTCTGCCTCTCGCTCTTCGGCACGTTCCTGACGCGCAGCGGCGTGATCAGCTCGATCCACAGCTTCACGCAGTCGTCGATCGGACCCTGGCTGCTCGGCTTCATCGCAGTTGCCGCCGCGTTCTCGATTGCGCTGATCTTCTGGCGGCTACCGCTGTTGCGGACGAAGACACGGCTCGAGTCGCTCGCCTCGCGTGAGGCCGCCTTTCTCTACAACAACCTGCTCCTCGTCGCATTCATGCTCACGGTGCTCTGGGGCGTGGCTTTCCCGCTGCTCTCGGAACTCGTGCGCGGCGAGAGGATCTCCGTCGGGCCGCCGTACTTCGATTTCTTTTTGCGCGTGCTCGGATTGCCGCTGCTGCTCCTGATGGGGATCGGACCGCTCGTCGCCTGGCGCCGAAGCTCGCTCCGCGCTCTCGGCACCAGCCTGCTCGGCCCGGCGCTCTTCGCTCTCGTCTGCGGTCTCGCGCTGCTCGCGCTCGGCGCCGGCTCGAGCGTGGCTGGGCTGGTCGCGTACACCTTCTGCGCCTTCGTGCTGGGAGCGATCGTGCTCGAGTTCGTGCGCGGCACGCGGGCGCGGAAATCGCTCGGCGACGCGACGTGGCTCGGTGCCTTCTCCTCGCTCGTCGGCCGCAACCGGCGCCGCTACGGAGGCTACGTCGTGCACGCGGCGATCGTGCTCCTCGCCGTGGGCGTGGCGGGCGGCGCGTACGGCGCGACCAAGGTCCAGCGGTTGCAGCCGGGCCAGACGATGAGCATCCGCGGCTACGACCTCACCTACCTCGGCTCGGTCGTGCACAGGCTGCCGAACCGGACGGAGCTGCGGGCGCGCCTCGCTGTTGCGCGGGACGGCAAGAGCCTCGGCGTCTACGAGGCCGGCAAGAACAACTACCCCGTCGAGCAGCAGGTCTCGAACGAGGTCGGCATCCGCACCGACTGGCTCCGTGCCGAGGATCTCTTCCTGATCGGCGAGCAGTTCGACGGCGGCGGGGCGGTCGTGCTGAAGGTGCTGGTGAACCCGCTCGTCGATCTGATCTGGCTGGCTGGGTTCGTCTTCCTGCTCGGCTCGCTGATCGCGATGTGGCCGGACGAGCAGGAGCAGCGCCGGCTCGCGCGCCGGGCCTCGCCTGTGCCCGTCACTCCGTGACGACGTACTCGAAGGACGCCCAGGCGAGCAGCGCGAAGATCGCGTCGTAGAGCGCCAGGAACCCGAGGTAACGGCCGGAGCCGCCAGCGACGCTCGCCCCGACGCCGCCGATCACGATCGGCAGCGCGAGCGGCAGGAAGAGCAGCGGCAGCAGCAGCTCCCGCGCGCGGCCGGCCGCGGCCATCGCGGCGAGCAGCGTGCCGACCGCGCAGATGCCGAGGTCGGCGAGCAGAACGCCTGCAATCGTCGACCATGAGACGGGCGAGAAGAAGAGCGCGAACGCCGGCACCGCCACCGCCTCGGCGGCGACGAGGAAGGCAAAGGCCGCGATCGACTTCGCCAGCCAGATCGCGCTGCGGTCGACCGGCGCGAGAACGAGGCCGTCGAGCAGCCCCTGCTCGCGTTCGGCCACGAAGGCGCGGCCGAGGCCGAGCAGCGCCGTGAAGACGATCGCCACCCAGAGCAGTCCCAGCTGCGCGAGCTGCGAGGAGCCGTCGGGGAGCGCAAAGTGAAAGACGACGAGGATCGAAAGGACGAACAGGAGCATCGCGGGCAGCGTGTCCCGGCCGCGCACCTCGAGCCGCAGGTCCTTCCGCACGAGCACCGCCGCGTCGCCGAAGTAGCTACGCAAGTGCCAGGCTCCCACTCGCGAGCGGCTCGACGCGTGCCGGATCGTGCGTCGAGACGAGGATCGTCCGCCGCTCTCGCATCCCGGCGAGCTCCCGGTCGAGCAGCTCTGCGCCTTCCGCATCGAGACCGCTGAAGGGCTCGTCCAGGATCAGCAGCTCCGGCTTGTGCAGAACCGCGCGGCAGAGCGCGAGCCGCTGCAGCTGACCGCGCGAGAGCTTCGCAGCGCGCAGGTTGCGCGACTCCCAGAGGCCGAAGCGCTCGAGCAGCATCCCGCTACGCTCGCGGCGCTCCGAGATCCGGTACAGCCGGCCGTAGAGGTCGAGGTTCTCGAGCGCCGTCAGCTCCCGATACAGAAGGGACTCATGTCCGAGGAAACCGACCGCGGCGCGGTCGAGAGCGACCTCCAGCGTGCCGCCGCTCGGGAGCGCCAGCCCCGCGCAGAGCCGCAGCAGCGTCGTCTTACCCGCGCCGTTGGGCCCGGTGACGACGAGGAAGCCGCCGCGCTCGAGCTCGAAGTCGACGTCGCGGAGTACCCGCTTGTCGCCGTAGCGCTTTTCGAGCCCCGACGCCCGGATCACAGGACGTCCAGCAGCACGAAGACGAAGAAGGCGACGGAGATCACGCCGTTCATCGTGAAGAACGCCGTGTCGAGCCGTCGCAGGTCCCCAGGACGCACGAGCGAGTGCTCGTACCCGAGCAGTGCGGCGACCGCAGCGACTCCGATCCAGTAGAGCGCGCCGACCGGCAGCCCGAGCCCCGCCGCGACGAGTAGCGCGACGGTGCCGAGATGGAAGAGCCGGGCGCCCCAGAAGACCCCGCCCTCGCCGAAGCGGACGGCGGCCGACCGCAGCCCCTGCGCGCGGTCGATCTCGAGGTCGAGCAGCGCGTAGAAGAGGTCGAAGCCCGCCACCCACAGCGCGACCGCGCCGCCGAGCGCCCACGCCTCCCACGGCAGCGTGCCGGTGATCGCGGCCCACGCGCCGATCGGCGCGAGGCCGTCGACGGCGCCGAGCCACAGATGGCACGTCCACGTCCAGCGTTTCAGGTACGGGTAGATCACGAACCCGGCGACGGGGATCGGCCAGAGCCAGTGGACGAGCGGGTCGAGCTGGTACACGGCGAGGAGGAACGCGCCGAGCGAGGTGACGCAGAAGGCGACCACCGCCGCCGGCGAAAGCAGTCCCGACGGCAGCTCGCGTCCGGCGGTGCGCGGGTTCCGCGCGTCCAGGCCGGCGTCGATCAGCCGGTTCAACCCCATCGCGAGCGAGCGGGCGCCGACCATCGCCACCGTCAGCCAGACCAGGTCGTGCGCGGAGGGCACGCCGTCGACGGCCAGGAACGCGCCGACGTAGGCGAACGGGAGGGCGAAGATCGTGTGCTCGAACTTGACGAGCGAGTAGAACCGTGCCGGGTACGCGAGCGCAGTCACGTCTGACGATGCGCGGTCGCCTCGCCGGCGAGCAGCGAGACCGCGTGTGCGAGCGCCGGCCGCAGCACCTCGAACCCGTCGCGGCAGCCGCCCGGCGAGCCCGGCAGATTCACGACCAGCGAGCGGCCGCGGACGCCCGCGACGCCGCGGGAGAGGAGCGCATGCGGGGTCTTCGGGAGCGAGTCGGCGCGGATCGCCTCGGCGATGCCTGGCGCGGCGCGGTCGAGCACCTCGGCCGTCGCCTCAGGGGTGACGTCGCGCGCCGCGACGCCGGTACCGCCGGTCGTCAACACCACGGCCGCCTCCTCGGCGAGCTCGGCGATCGCCTCGGCGATCGCGTCGCGGTCGTCGGGCACGACGCGCCGCTCGACCTCGTAGCCCTCGCCGTCGAGCAAGGCGGCGAGCGCGTCGCCGCTCTCGTCCTCGCGCGTCCCCTCGGAGACGCCGTCCGAGACGGTGAGGACGGCGGCCTTCACGACTTCGCCTTCTCCAGCAGCCGCACCTCGGCGACCTCCATCGCGGAGTCGATCGCCTTCGCCATGTCGTAGACGGTCAAGGCCGCGACCGACGCGGCCACGAGCGCCTCCATCTCGACCCCCGTCTGCGCCGTCGTCTCGGCCGACGCGACGATCTCGACGTCCTCGGCGACCTCGATCTCGACGGCGACGTGGGTCAGCGGCAGCGGGTGGCAGAGCGGGATCAGCTCGCTCGTGCGTTTCGCCGCCATGATTCCCGCAAGTTTGGCGGTGGTGATCGCGTCGCCCTTCGGCAGCGTCGCCAGCCGTTCGGCGGTGCCCGGCGAGACGCGGAGCAGCGCCCGCGCGACCGCCCGTCGCCTCGAGAGAGGCTTGTCGCCGACGTTCACCATCCGAACCTCGCCGGCGTCGTCCACATGCGAAAGCTCGTTCACGACCGGAACGCTACCGCCGCCCGAGCCGCAGCACGATGTCTAGTCGCAAGGCGGTTAGCATTGGCCGCGGGGCCGATGGACCGGGACCGACGGATCGAGGAGAACGAGAGGCTCTTCCGAGAGGTGAACGAGCGCGTCGCCCAGATGCACGCGGGCTTCCAGTCCGGACCGGACCCCGAGTGGGTCTGCGAGTGCGGCGACGAGACGTGCTTCGAGAAGCTGACGGTGCCGCTGGAGACCTACCGCGAGATTCGCTCGCACGACGCGTGGTTCGTGATCAAGCGGAGCCACGACAAGCCCGACGTCGAGCGCATCGTCCGCGAGGCCGCCGGCTACGTGATCGTCGAGAAGCCCGGCGCCTAGCCGACGGTCGCACGGCAGCGGTCGAGATCGGCCAGCTGTGTCTCGATCCACCGCGAGACGTCGTGCTCGCGCACGTGCGCGCGGATCGCCTCGAGCCGCGCTCGGCGATCGGCCTCGTCCATCGTCAGCGCGTGATCGATCGCCTCTGCCTGGCCTGCGACGTCGAACGGGTTGACGGTCAGCGCCCACTCGCCGAGCTCGGCGTGAGCGCCGGCGTTCTCGGAGAGGATCAGGACACCGCCGCGCTCGTTCACGAGGGGCGCCTCCTTGGCGACCAGGTTCATGCCGTCGTAGATGGCGTTGACGAAGAGCGCGTCGAACTGCTTGTAGGCGGCGACCGAGGCGGCGAAGTCGTCCTCGATCACGAGCTCGATCGGCGTCCACCTATCCCGCTGGAAGCGGTCGTTGACGCGGCGCGCCTCGCGCTGGATCGCAGCGAGGTACTCGGCGTATTCGGGGATGTCCTGCCGCGACGGGTCGAGCAGCGCGACCATCGCAACCCGACGGTGCATCTCCTCGTGTCCTTCGAGGTAGAGCTCGAAGGCGCGGAAGCCGCGCACGATGTTCTTCGAGGGGTCGGTGCGGTCGACGCGCAGCACGAGCTTCTCCGGCCGGCGGGCCACGAGCTCGCGCTCGGCCACGAGGACGGGCTCGCTCGAGGCGAGCTCGTCGAACTCGCTGGCGTCGACCGAGATCGGGTGGACGGTCGCAAGCGTGCGGTGGCCGGCACGAGCCGCAACCCCGTCGACGAAGTCGGCGTCCGCGTCGGCGACGTCGCTGGCGGCGCGCAGGAAGTTGAGCCGCCACTGGTGGGTGTGGAAGCCGACGACGTCGTTCGCCAGGACGCCCTCGTGGACGGCGCGGCGGATGCGGTCGGGGAGCACGTGCCAGTAATCCGTCTGCGGCCACGGGACGTGGATGAAGTGTGCGAGCAGCGCATCGGGCGCGCGCTCGCGCACGAAAGCCGGGGCGAGGTAGAGGTGGTAGTCGTGGAAGAAGACCGCCGCAGAGGGCTCGGCAGCGAGCTCCTCGAGCACGGCGTCGGCGAACGTCCTGTTGACGCGTGCGTAGCCGTCGTCCCACGCGTTTTGCAGCGCCACGTCGATCGTCGGGTCGTACGCGAGCTCCCAGAGGTAGTGCTGTAGGAACCAGAGCATCGGATTCGCGACGACGTTGTAGAACCAGTCGTAGGCAACCTGGTCGTGCGCGACGAGCCGGAGCCGGAAGGGCGAGCCGTCGCGGGCCCGTTCCTCAATCGCTCCAGCCCCGTTCTCGGCCGCGACAGCGCGGTCCTCGTCGCTCATCGCGCTCGCGATCCAAGTCACATCGTGGAGCGAGACCAGGCTTCGCAGCGCAGTGACGAGGCCACCACCACCGCGCCTGGCGACGCGCTCGCCGTCGGGCCCCGAGCCGTAGGTGACGGGCCCGCGGTTCGAGACGACGATCAGCTTGCGGCGCTCGGCCATGGCCGCTGCCACCCTACCCGGGTCGAGGAGACGGCTACGACGCGGCGGCGGCGGCCGTGACGTCGGCCCCGGCCGTGTCATTGCCGTCGAGCTTGTTCAGCAGCACGAGCCAGTCACGCAGGAGCCTCGGCATCAGGAAGTTTCGGCGGACGAACTCCTTGCCGCGCAAGGCGCGCTGCCTGGCGCCGGCGGGGTCGTCGAGGATCTCCAGACACGCAAGCGCGCACTCGTGGGGATCGTTCGGGTCGACGAGCCAGCCCGTCTCCCCGTCCTGGATCTGGGCGACGATCCCGCCGACACGGCTCGCGACCGTGGGTCGCGTCTTCCACAACGCCTCCGTGACGGTGAGGCCGAAGCCCTCCTTCGTCGACTTCTGGATCGCCGCCGCCGAGTGCACCTGGAACGCGTTGACCTCCACCGAGCCGATGTTGTTCAGGTTCGAGAGGATGTAGACGTCGGGGTCGCCGGCCGCATACGTGACGGTGCGGTTGTAGTAGTCCCAGCCCTCTGGGTCGTCGTGCGCCATCGAGCCGACCAGCGCGAGCTGCACCTCCGGATGCTCCGCCTTCACGATCCGGTAAGCATCGATCACCCCGAGGGGGTCCTTCCAGGGGTCGAAGCGGGAGACCTGCGTCAAGAGCGGCCGCTCGACGTCGATCCCGAACTGGTCGACGATGTACGCCGCGTCCTCGGGCGAGAGCGCCATGTTCTTCGGCGTCAGCGGGTCGATCGCGGGCGGCCAGATGTAGGCGGCGGGAAGCTCGGCGCCGTGCGGGACGTACGCCTGCATGTGGAAGATCGAGGCGTCGTAGCGCCCCAGCCACGGCAGCAGAAAGCCGAGCACGTCCCGGTTCGGCTGCGAGAGATCGATGTGGCAGCGCCAGATCCAGTGGGCCTGAGTGCCGGGGAAGTGCTCGATCATCCCTGCGGGCTGCGGGTCGTGAACGAGCACGAAGTCGTAGTCGTCGGCGAACTCCTCGGCGTTCAACGCCTGGAAGCGGCGATAGACCTCCTGCTGGGTCTCCGTGAGGCTGTTCGGGTCGCCCTGGAGCGCGTTGTGGATCGTCTTCGTCGCGGCGAAGAACTCCTCCGCTCCGGCGATGATCCGCCACTCCGCGTCGATCCCCGCATCCTTCATCAGCGGCACGAGCGCGTAGTTGATCTCGGCCACACCGCCGCCGAAGGCCGTCGCCGAGAGGTGCACCAGGCGCTTGCCTCGCAGTGGTTCGGCGAGCCGACGAATCTCCTCCATCAGCCCGCGCGTGGCGATGGTCGCGTAGTCCGCGAGAGCCTTCTGACCGACGTTGACGAGCTGCAGCATCAGCGGGCGCCGAGGATACCGGTCGGTCTAGTCAGCTCAATCGGTCAGGAGCTTGACGAACCGCAGGCGCGCACCGCCGCCTTCGCGCTGTGCGATCTCGACCTCGTCCATGAGCGCGCGGATGATGGCGATGCCGAGGCCGCCCTCCTCGAGGTCCTCGCCGTTGCCCCCCACGTCCCGCGGGTGGAAGCCGCTGCCTGCGTCGCCCACCTCGACCGCGAGCCGATCAGCCTGGAGCTCGTAGAGGATGTCGACGCTCCCACCCCCGTTCTCGTCGTACGCGTGCTTGACCGAGTTCGTGCAGGCCTCGGTCAGCGCGAGCTTCAAGTCGTGCAGCGTCTCGTCCGAGAGCGGGCGCACGCCCGCGATCGCACTGAGGGCGAGGCGCCCGAGCGTGATGTACTCGGCGCGCGCCGGAATTGTGAGACGGACGGAGCGCCCCTCTTCGCTCATCGGAATAGGGTTTCCCACGGCGACCCGGCTCCTAACCAGGAGGAGTCGAAGCGCTTCCCGTCGAAGCACACGGGTTCGGATCCTAGTGGCTCTCGTGCCGGCGGCTGAGCCGGAGCGGCAGCTCGAGTCGCGAGTGGCCACGTTCGACGGCGAAGCGCACCGTTTCGCCCGGCGCGAGGTTCGTGACGATCCGCGCAATGTCTTCCGAACCCGCAACGGGGCTGCCGTCGATCGCGACGATCACGTCACCGCTGTGCGGAAAGTCGACCCCGAGCACGCTCGTGGTTCGCGTTCCCGGCCGTAAGCCCGCCTTCGCGGCCGGGCTCCCCGACACGATCCTCGTAACGACCGCGCCCCGCGAGACGGCATAGCCGAAGCGCCGCGCCAGAGCCGGTGTCAGGTCGGTCGTCTCGACGCCGACGAAAGCGTACGACACCGAGCCGGTGCCGATCAGTTGCTGCATCGAGCGTTTCGCGGAGTTGATCGGGACCGCGAAGCCCACTCCCTCGGCCTGGCCGCTTGCGCTGCGGATCTGCGCGTTGATGCCGATCACCCGGCCGCGCGCGTCGAAGAGCGGCCCGCCGGAGTTGCCGTGGTTGATCGGCGCGTCCGTCTGGATGGCGTCGACGAGGTTGAAGCTCGACGTGAGCGACGCGACCGAGCGCCGCGTCGCGGAGACGACGCCGACGGCGAGCGAGTTCTCGTTCCCGAACGGGCTGCCGATTGCCGCCACCGGCTCGCCCACGACGACCGCGGCCGAGTCTCCGAGCGGGACCGGCGCGAGCGCATGCATCGACGGGTCGACCTTGATCAGGCCGACGTCGTCGAAGACGTCCCAGCCGACGATCTTCGCCTCGGTGCGATCGCGGTCCTGGAACTCGACGAAGACTGCATCCGCCGGCTTGGCGACGGACCCTTCGCCGGCGGTCGTGATCACGTGCGAGTTGGTCAGGATGTACCCCTGCGCGGAGACGACGAAGCCGGAGCCCTGCGCCCGCTGGGCAGTCTCGGGATCGCTGCCGTAGACGGAAACGATCGTGACGACACCGGGGGAGCGGCGCGCGTAGACGGTGGCCGGCCTGAACGTGTTGCCCACCAGCGGCTTGGCGCTCGGAGCGACCGCCGCGGCGAGCGGAGCACCGGGTCCCACGACCGGCGCGGAGCGAAGGACGGTGGTGGTCGAGTCGGAGGCAGTCCAGCCGGTCAGTTGGCCGACGGCCAGCGCGACCCCCGCGCCGAGCACGGCGCAAGCCACGGCCACGGCGGCAAGGGAGGCGCTTCGCACGGCCGTCGCACTGTAGCTACGTGCTTTCGGAGCGCGCCTTTTCCCGTGGAAACGGTGGGGGGGCGTCGTCTGCGGCCGGAAGAACGAGCGAGAAGACGGTGCGGCCCGGCTCGGATTCGAGCTCGACCGAGCCCTCCATCAGCTCCGCCAGCTGCTTTGCGATCGCAAGGCCGAGGCCGCTGCCGGAGGCCCGCGTCCCGTCCAGGCAATAGAAGCGGTCGAACAGCTGCGCGTGCTGCTCGGCCGGAATGCCCGCGCCCGCGTCTCCGACCTCCAGCACGGCGCAGCCGCCGCGTCGGCGCGCGCGAACCTCGACCGGCGTGCCTGGACCCGTGTGCCGGAGAGCGTTCTCGACGAGGATCCGGCCGAGCTGAAGTGCCCGCAGCTCGTCTGCCTCCGCTACGACCCGCCCCTCGACATGCGCCGTCAGCACGTGCCCCGTCGCCGCTGCTACCGGCCGGAACTCCTCCACCACGTCCTGCGCGAGCGCCGCTAGGTCGAGAGGCTCGCGCTCCACCGTCAGCCGGCCCGCGTCGAGGCGCGTCAGGTCGAGCAGGTCTGATGCGAGCTTCGTCAGGCGGTCGACCTGCTCGCGCATCGAAGCGAGGAACTCACGTCGCGTCGGCTCGTCCAGCTCCGAGTCGTCGAGTAGCTCGAGGAAGCCGCCGAGCGAGAAGAGCGGCGTGCGCAGCTCGTGCGACGCGTTCGCGACGAACTCGCGCCGGGCGTCGTCCAGCTGCGCGAGCCGCACGCGCATGCGCTCGAACGCGGCTGCAAGCGCTCCGAGCTCGCCGCCCCCGACGTCTGCAACCGGCTCGTCGAAGCGCCCGCTGGAGATCCGGTCGGCGGCGCGCTCCAGGCACCGTATCCGCTGCGAGAACATCCACGCGCCACCGAAGCCGAGCAGCAGCGCGAGCAGAAGCGCGCCGCCGGCCGCGAGGAGCAGCCGCCGCTTGACCTCCGCGACGCTCGAGAGCTGGTCCTGCAGGGAGTCGGTCAGCAGGAGGACGGCCGCGCGGTTGTGCGAGTAGGCCGCCACCTCGGCATAGCGGACGCCGTCGCGGGCGACGGTGCCGCTTTCAGTGCGCCGGTGGATCAGCGCCCGCGTCAGGATCGGGTCGCTCTCGTCGATGTCCTCCGACTCGATCGCGCCGCGAGAGTCGGCCAGAATGGTGACGGCGGGAGCCGGCTTCTCGGCCAGCAGCGAGACGAGCAGCGCGCGCGAGCTCGTGCTCACCTGCGCGTTGTCGACGAAGTCCTGCTGCTCGAGCGACGTCGGCGGCACCTTCTCCGCGAGACTCGCGGCCGCGCGCTCAAGCTGTGCAACCCGGCTGTGGACGAGGCGGTGCTTCAGGGGCGGGACGACCGCCTCGTAGACGACGCCGAGCGCGACGGCGACGACGAGCAGCAGCGCAAGGCTCAGCTGCGCGCCGACGCTGCGGAAGAAGCGACTCACGGGCGGAAGCGGTAGCCGACACCCCGAACGGTGAGAAGGTACTCCGGCTCGCTCGGATCACGCTCCAGCTTCTCGCGCAGGTGGCGGACGTGCACGTCGATCGTGCGCGGCTCTCGGTACTCGGAGCCGCCCCAGAGCGCCTGCAGCAGCATCTCGCGCGTGAACACACGCCCGGGACTGGCCGCGAGCGTCCGGAGCAGCTCGAACTCCACGTACGTGAGCTGCACCGGCCGGCCCCCGAGCTCGACGTCGCGCCGTCCGAGATCGATCCGCAGGCCGTCGCGCTCGATCGTGTCGCCACCGCCGCGTGACGCCGGGATCGCCGCGCGCCGCAGCAATGCTCGGACGCGGCTGCGGAACTCGCGGATCGAGAACGGCTTGGTGATGTAGTCGTCGGCTCCGAGCTCGAGCCCGAGCACCTTGTCGAGCTCGTCGTCGCGCGCGGTGAGCATGATGATCGGCACGCTGCTCGACGCCCGCAGCCGCTTGCAGACCTCAAGCCCGTCGAGCTTCGGCAGCATCAGGTCGAGCACGACCAGGTCGACACGCTCTTCGGCGAAGCGCGCAAGGGCTTCCTCACCGTCGCGCGCCTGGACCACCCGGAAACCATCGCGTTCGAGCGGATACGCGAGGAGCTTTTGAACCGCGTCCTCGTCGTCGACGAGCAGGATGGTGGAGGAATCGGGCATTGCAGCGCCTGCCGGCGGACGTGATTCCGCCGCCTACTATAGCCGCGAGATGGCGGCGCTTCCGCCCCGTTCTTCGCGGCGACGCCCGCGCCGAGGCTCCCTCGAGCGGCCGGTCAGTGGACGCCTGTATCGCGGAACCTGGCTGCTCGTCGGGATCCCGCTCCTGGCTGCGGCGTTCAGCGTGCACAAGCCGAATCCGCTCCCGGCGCCGCAACCGGTGCTGCCTGCTTCGTTCGATGAGGCCGGCGCCGTCGAGCTCGCCTCCGAGCTTGCACGGCTGTACCCGGAGCGGGTCCCGGGGACGGCCGGCGCTGTCGGCGCTGCCGCCTGGTTCCAAGATGCGCTCTCACTGTACGGCCTCAAGGCCGTCTCGGAGCCGTTCCGCGCAGCCCTACCGGGGATCGGCGAGCGAACCCTCGTGAACCAGCTCGTGACGGTGCCCGGCCGCTCGCCGGACGAGATCGTCGTCATGTCGCACCGCGACGACGACGGAACCGGCCCGGGCGCCAACAACAACGCCTCGGGTGTCGCCGCGCTCGTCCAGCTGGCTCGCTCCTACGGCTCGGCGGTCGGCGCGCGGGCGGTGAGACCGCAACACACGCTCGTCTTCGTCGCCACCGACGGCGGAGCCTTCGGCGGCCTCGGCGCGCGCCACTTCGCGCAGACTCACGAGGGTCACGTCGTCGCGGCGATCGACCTGGCTGCGCTTGCGGGCCGCGGGCCGCCACGCGTCGTGCTCGCGGGCACGGAGCCGCGCCTCGCCTCGCCGGCGTTCGTCGAGACCGCCGCCCAGCGCGTGCTCGAGCAGGCCGGCCGGCGGCCGGCGCACCCGAGCGGGCTCGCGCAACTCGTCGACCTCGCTTTTCCTTTCACGTTGCACGAGCAGGGACCGTTGCTGGCGCAGGGCATTCCGGCCCTCACGCTGACGAGCGGCGGCGAGCGCCCGCCGGTCGCGTTCTTCGATCGCCCGGGCGAGCTCGACGGCGCACGGCTCGCGCAGCTCGGACGCGCGGGGCAGCAGCTCCTGCGCTGGCTCGACTTCGGGGCGGAGCTCGCTCCAGGGACGTCGCGCTACGTGTACTTCGGTCCGCGAATCCTGCCGGGGTGGGCGATCGAGCTCGTGCTGCTGGCCGCGCTCCTCCCGTTCCTCTTCGTGGCGGTCGACCTGTTCGCCCGCTGCCGCCGACGCCACATCGCACTGGCGCCGGCGCTCCGGAGCTACCGCAGCCGCGCAGCATTTTGGCTCTGGGCGGCGCTCGTCTTCGAGCTGTTCGCGCTGCTCGACGTCTGGCCCGCGGCGCCGGCGGTGCCGCTGCCCGCGAACGCCGCTCCCGCCACGAACTGGCCCGTCGTCGGCCTCGCCGGGTTGCTCGTGGTCGCCGGCCTCGGCTGGATCGTCACTCGCGCGCGGCTCGTGCCGAGGCGGCCGGTGACGGCGACCGAGGAGCTGGCCGGCGCGACGGGGGCGCTCCTCGCGCTCGCCGTGATCGCGCTGCTGGTCGTCGCGACGAACCCGTTCGCGCTCGTTTTCCTGCTCCCGTCGCTCCATGCCTGGTTGTGGCTGCCGCACGCGCGCGCTCGGCCGGTATGGACGCGCCTGGCAGTCGTCGCAGCCGGCTTCCTCGGCCCGTTGCTCCTGCTGGTCTCGTTCGCGAGCCGCTACGGCCTCGGGCTCGACACCCCCTGGTACCTCGCCGAGCTGGCCGCGAGTGGGTACGTGAAGCTGCCGGCGATTGCCATCGCCGTCGGCTGGCTCGCCGCCGCAGGACAGATGACCGCGGTCGCGCTCGGCCGGTACGCGCCCTATCCGAGCGCGCGTGAGCGGCCGCCACGCGGGCCTCTGCGCGATGCCGTCCGCCGTGCCGTGCTTACAGTGAGGGCGACAAGACGGCGCGGATCCGAGGCGGAGCGCCAGGCGTTGGAGGGGTGAACGTGCGACGGGTCGCGAGAATCAGCGGAACGCTGCTGGCAGTGGCAGGCGTCGGCATGCTTCTCTGGGTGCTCGTCGTCTGGCGTTGGCAGGACCCGTTCACGGCCCTCTACACGAACTGGAAGCAGCACGAACTCTCGAAGAGCTACGAGCGGCGTGTCGAAGCGTTCAAGCGGCCTCCGGTCGAGCCAGGCGCACCCGTGACCGTCACGACCGGGCAGATCCGCGCCGAGGCGCGGCGGTATCGGCTGCAATCGAGGCGCGGCGAGGCGCTCGGCCGCATCCGCGTGCCCCGCCTCGACCTGAGCATGGTGCTGGTCGACGGGACCGACGACGCCTCGCTCAAGAAGGGCCCCGGCCTCGATCGCCGCACGTACATGCCCGGTGAAGGCCAGCTCGTCTACATCGCCGGCCATCGAACGACGTACCTCGCGCCGTTCGCGCGGATCGAGCGGCTGAGACCGGGCGACGTGGTCACGCTGGAGGTGCCCTACGCGACGTTCGTCTACCGCATCTCACAGCACCGCGTCGTGCCCGCCGACGACCTGGCCGTGCTGCGCTCGCACGGGCGAGAGATCGTGGCTCTGCAGGCGTGCCACCCGCGCTTCTTCGCCACGCATCGGTACCTCGCCTACGCGCGCCTGATGCGGATCGAGCCGCGCGGAGCTCCTGCCTTCCGGCCGCCGGCCACCTCGCTCGCCGCCGCGCCGCTCGCCTCCGCGCGAGGCTGAGCGGCTCAGGCGAGCTTGAGATAGCGAACCGGCGAGCCGGCCTCGAGTTCGCCTTCGCCTCGCGGAAGCAGCACGAGCGCGTCCGCGGCCGCGGCCCGCGCGATCATGTGCGACTCCTGGCCCGTGAGCGGTCGCAGCTCGACGGTCGTTCCGTCGGCACTCGCGAGGACGCGGGCGCGAACGAGTTCGTCGCGGCCGGGGTTGCGCGAGGCGGCGACGGCGAGTCTCCCGGGCTCGAACCGGGGCAGCGGATCGGCGGCGCCCTGGAGCGCGCGCACCGCCGGCCGGACGAACAGCTCGAAGGCTACGAGCGACGAGACCGGATTACCGGGGAGGCCGAAGACGAGCGTCCGGTCGCGGACGCCGAAGGAGACAGGCTTTCCGGGCTTGACGGCGACGCGCCAGAAGACCTCCTCGACTCCGAGGCCGGCCTCGACGCGTCGGACGAGGTCGTGCGGTCCGACCGAGACTCCCCCCGAGGTGACGAGCACGTCGTGCTCGAGGCCCCGGGCGATCGCGTCGCGATGTGCGTCCTCGTCGTCGGCCACGGCGGCCAGGCGCTCGACGGAAGCGCCCGCCGACCTCAGCTGCGTCTCGAGGATCAGGCCATTCGCCTCGTACACCTCGCCCGCGGCGAGCGGCTCCCCCGGCCGGCGCAGCTCGGTTCCCGTCGAGAGCACAGCGGCGCTCGGCGCCGCGCCGCAGACGACCTCCGCGACGCCCCCTGCCGCGAGCGCGCCGAGGTGAGCGGGCGCGAGCTTCGTACCCGGCGCGACGACCTCGTCGCCCGCACGCAGGTCGCCCCCGCGTGGCCGCACGTTCGTGCGCGGCTCGACCGCCAGTTCGATCTGCACCGTGTTTTCAGTCTCGACAACCTGCTCGACCGGCACCACGGCATCCGCACCCTCCGGCACGACGCCGCCGGTCGCGATCCCCATCGCCTCACCGGGCGCAAGCGGGCGAGCCGCCGGCCGACCCGCGGCGATGCGAGAGACGACGGGCAACGCGCCGGGTGTGTCGGCCGCACGAACGGCGAAGCCGTCCATCGCGGAGCTCGGGAACGGCGGGAGGTCGACGACCGCCCGCGCCGCCTCGGCCAGCACTCGACCGGCCGATTGCTCCAGCCGAACCGGCTCGGCAGGCAACGGCCGCACGCGCTCGAGCACGAGCCGC
>Ga0126311_10000690_pt1 | contig 15629 bp, 19 predicted proteins | sample Plot61_FD_92539 | JGI IMG/M metagenome (GOLD analysis project Ga0126311, IMG submission 92539) | Serpentine soil microbial communities from UC McLaughlin Reserve, CA, USA - Plot61 | ecosystem: Environmental > Terrestrial > Soil > Grasslands | place: USA: UC McLaughlin Reserve, Lake County...
GTCCGCGCGCTCGACGCACGCGGGCATCGCGTCACGTTCTTCGAGCCGGACGCATTCGGGCGACAGCAGCACCGCGACCTGGACGAAGCGCCCTGGGCGGAGGTCGTGGTCTACGAGCCGGAGCGCTGGCGGGAGGCGCTGAGCCGCGCAGCGGGCGCCGACGTCGTAGTGAAGGCGAGCGGCGTCGGCGCCTGCGACGAGGAGCTCGAGGCGGGCGTGCTCGAGGTCGGGGCGCCGACCACGGTCTTCTGGGACGTCGACGCGCCCGCGACGCTCGCGCGGCTCGAAGCGGATGCGGACGACGCGCTGCGGGCGCTCGTGCCGGCGTACGACCTCGTCCTCACCTACGGCGGCGAGGATCCGGTCGTCGAGCGGTACAGGGCGCTCGGCGCGCGCGAGTGCGTGCCGATCTACAACGCGCTCGATCCCGAGACGCACTTCCCCGTCGAGCCGGACGAGCGGTTCGCGTGCGACGTCGCGTTCCTCGGCAACCGGCTCCCCGACCGCGAGGCACGCGTCGACGAGTTCTTCTTCCGCGCTGCCGAGCTGGCACCCGAGCTCTCGTTCCTGCTCGGCGGCTCCGGCTGGGACGACCGGCCGCTGCCGTCGAACGTCCGCGCGCTCGGCCACGTCTCGACGAACGACCACAACGCGCTCAACTCGACGCCACTCGCGGTGCTGAACGTGACCCGGGCGGACATGGTCGAGAACGGGTGGTCGCCGGCGACTCGAGTGTTCGAGGCGGCGGGCGCGGGCGCCTGCCTGATCACCGATGCGTGGGAGGGCATCGAGCTGTTCCTCGAGCCCGGCGAGGAGGTGCTGGTCGCGGAGGCGGGCGCTGACGTTGCGCAGCTGGCGCAGCAACTCTCCACCGCTGAGGCGCGGCAGATCGGCGCGGCCGCACGCGAGCGGCTTCTCCGGGAGCACACCTACGCCCACCGGGCTGCGCAGGTCGAGGAGGTTCTCGGGGTGCGCGTCGGATGAAGGTCGTCTTCCTTGGCCTCTCGATCACCTCCTCGTGGGGGAACGGCCATGCGACGAACTACCGCGGCCTCGTGCGTGCGTTGCGCGAGCGCGGGCACGACGTGCTGTTCCTCGAGCGCGACGTGCCCTGGTACGCGGCGCAGCGCGACGAGCCCCGCGCGGGTGAGCTGTACCGCTCGCTCGACGTTCTCCGCAGCCACGAGGGAGCAGTGCGCGACGCCGACCTGAGCGTCCTCGGCTCCTACGTGCCGGAGGGCGTCGCGGTCGGGGAGTGGCTGCTCGAGACGGCAGGCGGCGTGACAGCCTTTTACGACATCGACACGCCGGTCACGCTCGCGAAGCTGGAGGCCGGCGACGAGGAATACCTCTCGCGGGACCTCGTGCCGCGCTTCGATCTCTACCTCTCGTTCACCGGCGGCCCCACGCTCGAGCGGCTCGAGCACCACTTCGGCGCCCGCCGCGCGCGTGCCTTCCACTGCCTCGTCGACCCGGCCGTCTACTTCCCGGGGGCAGGCGGGACCGATCTCGACCTCGGCTACCTCGGCACCTACAGCGACGATCGGCAGCCGGCGTTGGAGCGGCTGTTGCTCGAGCCCGCGCAGCGCTCGCCCGGCCGCAGCTTCGCCGTCGCCGGGCCGCAGTACCCGGCCGAGCTCCGCTGGCCGGAGAACGTCGAGCGGATCGAGCACCTCCCGCCCGCGCAGCATCGCGCCTTCTACGCGCGTCAGCGGTTCACGCTGAGCGTCACGCGCGCCGAGATGGTGACTGCCGGCTGGTCGCCCTCGGTGCGGCTGTTCGAGGCCGCGGCCTGCGGCGTTCCTGTGCTCTCGGACCCCTGGGACGGCCTCGCGGAATTCTTCGAGCCGGGGCGCGAGATCCTCGTCGCGCAGGATGCGGCCGAGGTGCTCGCCCACCTCGAGCTGCCCGACGACGAGCGCGACCGCATCGCCGAGCGCGCCCGCGCCCGCGTCCTCGCGGAGCACACTGCCGCCCACCGCGCCGAGGAGCTCGAGCGGCATGTCGCCGCGCTACGCGTCCTGGGATCGCGCGCGTGAAGACGCTCCAGTCCGAGGGGGCGCCTGCGTCGCTCGGCCCCTGGTTCCACAACCTCCACCTCCCGGACGGGACCCAGACGGCGCCCGACCACCCGCTCGGCGACTTTCCCGCCTTCAAGTGGCGGCAGCTCGCGCCCGCGCTGCCGGCGGACCTGAGCGGCTGGACCGCGCTCGACGTCGGGTGCAACGCCGGCTTCTACTCGTTCGAGCTCGCCCGGCGAGGGGCGGACGTGACGGCGGTCGACGCCGACGAGCACTATCTCCGCCAGGCGCGGTGGGCGCGCGACCGGCTCGGCCTCGAGGTGGAGCTGCGCCGGCTGTCCGTCTACGACCTCGCGCGCGTCGACGAAACGTACGACCTCGTGCTCTTCCTCGGCGTGCTCTACCACCTGCGGTATCCGTTGCTTGCGCTCGACCTGCTCGCCGAGAAGACGCGCCGCCTGCTCGCGCTGCAGACGCTGACGATGCCCGGAGCCGAGCCCGCTGCGATTCCGGAGGACGTGCGCTTCGAGGAGCGGGAGCGTCTCAGCCGCCCCGGCTGGCCCCGCGCGGCGTTCGTCGAGCGCAGCCTCGCCGGCGACCCGACGAACTGGTGGATTGCGGACGAAGCCTGCGTCGAGGCGATGGCGCGCTCGAGCGGCCTGGAAGTCGTCGGCCGCCCCGGCCACGAGCTCTGGGTCTGTCGCCCCGGAGCTGGCGCGATGCACGCCGCGGAGCTCGACGCCGCGACAGGCCGAGGTTTGAAGCTGCGCCGGGGGGGCGAAGCGGAACCAACATGAAGCTGCTAGGCCGGAACCAGCGGGAGACCGAACACGAGCGAGAGGCCGACGTTGGTCGGCCGCCCCCCGACGAGGCGCCCGAGCCGCTCCCGGAACAGGAAGAGCCGCGCCTCGCGGATCCGTCCCCGACGGATCTCTCGAAGCGCGATCACCTCGCGATCGTCAAGCGCGCCGTCAAGCAGGCGAACGAGGACCACATCACGAGCCTCGCGGCGGCGCTCGCCTACTACGCCTTCCTGGCGATCCCCGCAACGCTGTTGATCGCGGCCGGTCTCTTCGGACTCGTGGCCGGACCGGACGCGATCACGACGGTGATCGAGAAGCTCCAGGGCGTGATCCCGGCCCAGGCCTCGGATCTGCTCGAGAGCAGCCTTCGCCGATTGACCGCGGCGCAGGGGACGAGCATCACTCTGATCGCCGTCGGCGGCGTCCTCGCCCTCTGGTCGCTCAGCGGCGCGATGCAGAACGTCATGTGGGCGCTGAACATGGCGTACGGCCGCGACGAGACGCGCGGCTTCGTCCGCCGACGGATCGTCGCCGCGGCCATGGCCGTCTTCGCGCTGATGGGGTCGGCGCTCGCGCTCGGCCTGCTCGTGCTCGGGCCGCACCTGTCCGGCTGGGTCGGCAACGCCGTCGGCAACAAGACCGCCGTCGAGATCGTCTGGTGGGTCGCGCAGTGGCCGATCCTGATCGGCGGCCTGCTGCTCGCCTTCGCGGTCATCTACTACCTCGGGCCGAACGTCCGCCATCCGGACTGGCGGTTCCTGAGCCTCGGCGCCGTCCTGGCAGTCGTCGTCTGGCTGCTCGCCTCGGGCGCCTTCGCCTTCTACGCGAGCCGCTTCGGCTCGTACAACAAGGCCTGGGGCTCCCTCTCGGCGGTCGTCGTGATGCTCACCTGGCTGTGGATCAGCTCGGTCGCGCTGCTGTTCGGAGCCGAGATCAACGCCGAGGCCGAGCGCAGCCGCGAGCTGCGGCAAGGGAAGCCTGCCGAGCGCGAGCTGCAGGCACCGGCGAAGACCTAGCTCGAAACGCCTCGGCTAGAGTCGAGGCATGGCCTCTGGAGCAACCGCCACCCTCCGCACCGGCGACCAGAGCGTCTCCTACGCGCCTCTTCCCTCCGTCGACGGCGTCGAGCGCCTGCCCTACTCGCTGCGGATCCTGCTCGAGAACGCGCTCCGCCACGGCTCCGAGAGCGGCGTCGAGGCGGTCTCGCAGTGGGAGCCGGCGGCTCAGCCGTCGCGCGAGCTCGGCTTCCGCCCCGCGCGCGTGCTGCTGCAGGATTTCACCGGCGTCCCTTCGATCGTAGACCTCGCGGCGATGCGCTCGGCGATGCACGACTTCGGCGGCGACCCCGCCAAGATCAACCCGCACATCCCGGCGGAGCTCGTGATCGACCACTCGGTCCAGGTGGACGAGTTCGCGACGCGGCTCGCAATCGCGACGAACGTCGACCGCGACTACGAGCGGAACGGCGAGCGCTACGCCTTTCTCCGCTGGGGCCAGGGCGCCTTCGACAACCTCAAGGTCGTACCGCCGAACACCGGCATCGTGCACCAGGTCAACCTCGAGTACCTCGCGCGCGTGGTCGAGGAACGGGATGGCGTCGCCTTCCCGGACACGCTCGTCGGCACCGACTCCCATACGACGATGGTCAACGGCCTCGGCGTCCTCGGCTGGGGAGTCGGCGGGATCGAGGCCGAGGCGGCCCTCCTCGGCGAGGAGCTCTCGATGCTCGTCCCGCGGGTCGTCGGCGTGCGGCTGGACGGGCGGCTGCGCGAGGGCGCGACGGCGACGGATCTCGTACTGACGATCACCGAGCTGTTGCGGAAGACCGGCGTCGTCGGCAAGTTCGTCGAGTACTTCGGGCCGGGGCTCGCGAGCCTCGCGCTCGCCGACCGCGCGACGATCGGGAACATGTCGCCCGAGTACGGCGCGACCTGCGGCTTCTTCCCCGTCGACGGCCTGACGCTCGCGTACCTGCGCCTGACCGGCCGGCCCGAGGAGCGCATCGCGCTCGTCGAGGCCTACTGCAAGGAGAACCTGCTCTGGCACGACGAGTCGGTCGAGCCCGCGTACTCGCAGGTGGTCGAGCTCGAGCTCGCGTCCGTGGAGCCGAGCATCGCCGGGCCGCGGCGCCCGCAGGACCGCGTTCCCGTGACCGAGGCGAAGGACTCGTTCCTCGGCGCGCTCTCGAGCTTCGGCCACGGCTACGGCAACGGCACCGTCGACAAGGGCGTCGCCGACTCGTTTCCAGCCAGCGACCCCGCCTCGTTCCAGGAGCCCGGGCCGCACGTGACCGATCCTGATCCCGCGCAGGTCTCGACCGCCGAGCGCCCGCAGCTCCACGCAGCGCTGGCCGACCTCGACGGCGAGCAGGTCGAGCTACGCGACGGCTCGGTCGTGATCGCCGCGATCACCAGCTGCACGAACACCTCGAATCCTCAGGTGATGCTTGGCGCCGGCCTGCTGGCGAAAAAGGCCGTGGAGCTCGGGCTCCAGCGCAAGCCATGGGTCAAGTCGTCGCTCGCGCCAGGGTCGCGAGTGGTCACCGACTACTACGACCAGGCCGGCCTGACGCCGTACCTGGAGGAGCTCGGCTTCCACACCGTCGGCTACGGCTGCACGACCTGCATCGGGAACTCCGGTCCGCTGCCCGAGCCGATCTCTGCGGCCGTCGAGGAGGGCGACCTCGTCGTCTGCTCGGTGCTCTCGGGCAACCGCAACTTCGAAGCGCGCATCCATCCCGAGGTGAAGGCGAACTACCTCGCCTCGCCACCGCTCGTCGTCGCCTACGCGCTCGCGGGCCGAATGGACCTCGACCTGGACAGGGAGCCGATCGGGCAGGACGGCGACGGCAACGACGTCTTCCTGCGCGATCTCTGGCCGACCTCGGAGGAGATCGAGAGCGCGGTGGCCGCCGCCGTCGAGGGCTCGATGTTCCGGAAGCAGTACGCCGACGTCTTCACCGGCGACGAGCGCTGGCAGGCGCTGCCCGTGCCCGAAGGCGACCTGTACGCGTGGGGCGAGAGCTCGACGTACATCCAGCGGCCGCCGTTCTTCGCCGGGATGCCGCGCGAGCCCGAGCCGCTGACGGACGTCGAGGGCGCACGCTGCCTCGTCTCGCTCGGTGACAGCGTCACGACCGACCACATCTCCCCGGCCGGGTCGATCAAGCCGGAGAGCCCCGCCGGCGAGTACCTGCTGGAGCACGGCGTCGAGCGGCGCTTCTTCAACTCCTACGGCGCGCGCCGCGGCAACCACGAGGTGATGGTGCGCGGCACCTTCGCGAACGTGCGGCTGCGCAACCTGCTCGTGCCCGGCAGCGAGGGAACGTGGACCGTCCACCTCCCGGACGGCGAGGAGATGACGATCTACGACGCGGCCAAGCGGTACCGCGCCGAGAACGTGCCGCTGATCGTGCTTGCCGGGAAGGAGTACGGCTCCGGCTCGTCGCGCGACTGGGCGGCGAAGGGCCCCAACCTCCTGGGCGTGCGAGCCGCGATCGCCGAGAGCTACGAGCGCATCCACCGCTCGAACCTGCTCATGTCCGGCATCGTCCCGCTGGAATTCAGGCCCGGACAGAGCCTCGAGAGCCTCGCGCTCAGCGGCCGCGAGGAGTTCTCGATCAGCGGGCTCGACAACGGCGAAGCGTCAGAGGCAACCGTGCGCGCGGACGACAAGGAGTTCCGCGTGCGCGTCCGGCTCGAGACGCCGAAGGAGCGCGAGTACCTCCGCCACGGCGGCATCCTCCAGTTCGTCCTGCGTCGCTTCCTCGCAGACACGTAGGGTGCGGCCATGAGCGCCGCCACGCTGCACACGAGCCACGGGGCGATCGAGGTCGAGCTCTTCGACGACGACGCGCCCAAGACGGTCGAGAACTTCCGCAAGCTCGCGACGGACGGCTTCTACGACGGCGTCATCTTCCACCGAATCATCCCGGACTTCATGATCCAGGGCGGCGACCCCACCGGAACCGGCATGGGCGGCCCGGGCTACGCCTTCGAGGACGAGTTCAACGACCACAAGGTCGAGCGCGGGGCCCTCGCAATGGCGAATGCCGGCCCGAACACGAACGGCAGCCAGTTCTTCATCGTCACCGCCGAGGCGACACCGTGGCTCGACGGCAAGCACACGGTCTTCGGCCGCGTCACCGGCGGCATGGACGCGGTCGACGCGATCTCGGCTGTCGAGACCGACACGAACGACAAGCCGCGCGAGCCCGTCGTGATCGAGCGCGTCGAGCTGCCGGCCGCGTAGGCAAACGCAGACGAACCCGCGCTTGTACACCGCGGAAACGCGGGTTATCGTCTGCGCGACCCGAAGAGGGACCGACGATCGAGAGCCGCCCGACAAGCAACGAGCGCGAGCTCGCCGTGCCGCCGACTCCAGCGGAGCCGGACGACCTCTTCCGGGAGATCAACGACCGGATCATCGAGCTCGGCGAGCGCTTCGGCCTGCGCGAGGAGCGGCTCGAGCTGATCTGCGAGTGCGAGGATCCGTCGTGCACCGAGCGCGTCGGGATCGCGCACGCCGAATTCGCGGAGCTGCGTACCGCCCACGGCTCGCGCCTCGTCGCAGACGGCCACGAGCACTCGGCCCGCATCGTCGGCCACGGTGACGGCTACGTCGTCGTCGGCGACTGACCGCGGCGCCTGAGGTACCAGCGCACGAGCTCGACGGCGCCGGTGACGGCAAAGGCGAGCGCGAACGCCAGCAGCAGGCCCTTCCACGGCGCGTCCTCGAAGGCGTGCCCGCCGAAGTAGCCGAGCAGCGAGGCGTAGAGCGCCCACGTCACGCCGGCGATCGCGTCGAAGAAGATGAACTTCCGCCACGGATACTCGAGCGTGCCCGCGCTCAGCGTCACCGCCGTGCGGCCCGCCGGGATGAAGCGGCCGATGACGATCAGCTGACCGCCTCGCTCCTGCACCTGGCAATGCGCCCAGTCGACTCGCTTCCTCGCCTTCTCGCTGCGGAAGAAGCGGTCGTTGATCCGCCGGCCGAAGCGGTGGCCGACGAAGTAGGCGAGATTGTCGCCTGCGATCGCGCCTCCGGCCGCGAACGCGACGACGAGTGGCAGGCTCAGATCGCCTGAGGCTGCCACGACGCCTGCCGTGATCACGGAGGTCTCGCTCGGCACGATCGGCACGAGCGCGTCGAGCAAGGCCAGTACGAAGAGGATCGCGTACGCCCAGCCCGAGGCGTTGGCGACGAGGTCGGTGAACTGGCCGAACACGTCGGGCGAGGGTAACGACGCCAGAGTCGCCGGAGCACGTTTGGAGCCGGTCAACTGCGGAACAAGCGAGCGGACTTCGAGGAAAGGATTGGGATGTTCCGAGGTAGCAAGAGAGATGCCTTGCGCGACAATGCCGCGAGCGGCAAGGATCTCGCGCTCGCGCTGTCGCGCGACAAGAAGTTCCGCAAGCAGCTCCTGGCGGCGGTCGGCCACGGCGCCGCTGCCAAGCGCCGCGCCGCCAAGCGCGTCGGCCTGACGGCCGCCGCGGCCCGGCTCGCCGCCGACGAGGATTTGCGCCGCGAGCTCGCGACGATGACCAAGAACCTGCAGGAGGCATGGAGCCGCGTCGAGAAGAAGCGCAGCCACAAGCTCCGCAACACGATGATGATCATCCTCGGCGGCGGGGCCGTTGCAGCCGCCGGCTACAAGTTCCGCGACCGCGTCGGCATGGACCGCTTGCGCGGCGCCAAGACCGCCGCCGGAGTGAACACGATCGACGAGTCGATCGAGGTCGACGTCCCGGTGTCCATCGCGTACAACCAGTGGACGCAGTTCGAGGACTTCCCGCTCTTCATGGACGGCGTCGACGACATCAAGCAGCTCGGCGACACACGGCTGCACTGGGTCGCCACGATCGCGGGCCGCACCGCGGAGTGGGACGCCAAGATCCTGGAGCAGCACCCGGACCGCCAGATCAGCTGGATCAGCGAGGACGGCAAGAAGACGCGCGGCACCGTCACGTTCGAGCCGCGCGGCGAGTCGAAGACGCTGATCCGCCTCTCGATGAGCTACAAGGCCGACGGCCCGATCGAGTCGCTCGGCTCCACGGCGGGTCTCGACCGGCAGCGCATCCGCGGCGACCTCCAGCGCTTCAAGGAGCTGATCGAGACCCGTGGCACCGAGAGCGGCGCCTGGCGCGGCGAGGTCTCGGCCGGGACGACCGACTCACAGGGCTGAGGTCGACACCATGCCGAGCCGAAGCGACGTCGTCCTCGAGCAGCTCAGCGAGCTGAAGACGGACCTGGGCGCGCTCTGGGTCGCCCTGACGAAGGACCCGAAGAAGGAAGCGCGCAAGGAGCGGACGTGGAGCGTGCTCGCAGGGATCGCCGGGACCGTTGCGGCGGTCGGCGCCCGTCGGGTCGCGACCCGTGCCTGGGGCGTTCTGACCGGCGAGGCGCCGCCCGCACCCGGTCAGCAGCAGCCGCCGCGGCAGACGGCCGCCTGAGGCACTAACAGGGATCCGGTTCGGCGCGTTCTCGCGCGCCTGCCGGACCCTCGGCGGTGCACTCGCGATGACTCTCGCCTGCGCGAGCCGTCTGATTCGGGACAGGCTCTTTCCGGCAAGGGAGGTCACCGATGACGAAGGTTCGGGCGGCGATCACGACGTCCGTCGATGGTTACATCGCAGGCCCGGATGACGGCCCGGGGAAGGGGCTCGGCGAGGGCGGCGAGCGGCTGCACTACTGGGTCTTCGGCGGCCCCTGGACGTACGAGGAGCATCCGCGTGGGGAGCCCGAAGGGGAAGCTGCGGCCTGGCTGTCGGAGGCGATCGCCGGAGTCGGCGCCGTCGTCGGGGGACGGTGGACGTACGAGGCCGCCGGCCACTGGGGCGACGAGAACCCGTGGGGCCTGCCGTTCTTCATCGTCACGCACCGGCCGGAGGAGCAACCGGAGGGGGGCGCGTTCACGTTCGTCTCGGGCGTGCGAGAGGCGATCGAGGGCGCGGCTGCGGCCGCGGACGGCAAAGACGTGAACGTGATGGGTGGAGCCGACGTCATCCGTCAGGCGCTGGAGGCCGGCCTCGTGGACGAGCTGACGATCATCGTCGCGCCGGTCGTGCTCGGCGGCGGCAAGCGCCTCTTCGATGGGTTCTCGGAGTCGCTCGAGCTGGAGCACCTCGGCGTGCGCCAGTCGCCCTACGCCACGTTCATCGAGTACCGCGTCGGGCGCTAGTCCGATCGGCCGGAGGTACGCTCGAGCCGTGGAGCAACGAGTGACCCTCGTCACCCTCGGCGTCGCGGACTACGCGCGGGCGAAGGAGTTCTACGAGGCGATGGGCTGGTCGCCCGCGCTCGACGTCGAGGAGACGGCGTTCTTCCAGGCGAACGGCGTCGTGCTCGTCCTCTGGGCGAGGGACAAGCTGGCGGACGACATGAGCGTGCCGGACGACGGCGCGCGGTGGAGCGGCATCGCCCTGGCGCACAACGTCCGCTCGCGGGAAGAGGTGCACGAGGTCATCGAACAGGCGCGCTCGAACGGCGCCGAGGTGACGCGGGAGCCCTCGGAGACGTTCTACGGCGGGTACGCGGGTGCCTTCCGCGATCTCGACGGCCACGCCTGGGAGGTCGCGCACAACCCTGGCTTTAGCCTGGACGACGGCGGCAACGTGGTGCTCCCGACCTGACGAAGATCCTCCTGACAGGGATGTCGGGAACCGGCAAGTCGACCGCGTTGTCGGAGCTCGGAAGGCGCGGCTTCAGCGTGGTCGACACCGACGAGGGCGACTGGACCGAGTGGTCGGATGACGCCGGCGGCTACGTCTAGCGTGAAGACCGCATCGCTGCCTTGCTGGCCGACGAGAAGGAATCAGTGCTCTACGTCTCTGGCACCGTCTCGAACCAGGGCCGCTTCTATCCACGGTTCGACGCGGTGGTTCTGCTCAGCGCGCCTGCGGACGTCCTGCTCCACCGCATCGAGACGAGGTCGACGAACGACTACGGCAAGAGCGGCGACGCCCGTGCCCTGATCCTGCGCCACGTGGCTGAGGTCGAACCGCTCCTACGTGCGACCTGCACCCACGAGGTCGATGCGACGAGGCCGGTGGACGAAGTGGTCGAGCAACTCGTCGCCATCGGGGCGGGCGCCGGGCGGAAACCGTCGCCGTAGATCAGTCAACACGGCGCTCGACCCCCTGACAGCGGGTGCCCACGACCGCCGGCCATGGGCACCCGCCCCTCCGGCCGCTACGCGAGCGCCTTCGCCTTCAGCGAGTCGAACTCGGTCTGTGAGATCGCCCCGCTGTCGAGCAGCTGTTTCGCCCTCTCGATCTCTCCCGCCGGGCCGCTCTCGGCGGCAACGTTCTTGACGTAGTCGTCGAACTGCGACTGGGCCGCCTGCGCCTGCTGCATGTTGCGCTCGGCCATGCCCTTGCTTTCCGCGATCAGGTACACGAAGACGCCGAGGTACGGGAGCACGATCACGAAGATCATCCACATCGCCTTGGCGAAGCCCGAGATGTCGTGACGGCGGAACAGATCGCCGAACACGGTGATCAGGAGCCAGAACCAGATCACCCAGGCAAAGAAGACCAGCATCGTCCAGAGGACGTCGAGAAACGGATAGTCAGCTCCGAGCACCGGATCACCTCCAACTTTTCCGAGGGCGACACCGCGCCGCCCGATGGTTTCGTCGCGTCGAACCTACACCGACGCCCATCGTCCACATAGGACGAAACGATCCGCTCCAGTCACGCCGGGCCGGGTTTCGCCGTCACCAGCACCTCCCTGGCCGCCGCCAGCCAGCGGCGTGCGCGTTCGATGTTCGGCCCATCGGGGGCGATCGCGACCGTCTCTGCCTGGAGCTCGGTCAGCGTGAGCAACGCGCGGTATGGGTTCGGCTCGGTGAGCGCAGCCTCGATCCGCTCCGCGAACCGAGCGGGCTTGAGCGGGAGCTCGTCGATCCGGCTCGCGAGGCGCTTGTGCGTCGGTTGCCAGACCCGGTTGAGCGCGTAGACGATCCGCACCACGCGCGATACGTCGTCCACCATCCGCTCGACGAGCGCGAGCCGCTCTCCGGGACGGGCGAGGGTGAGGAGGCCGGCAGCTGCGTACCCGCCCCAGGTCAGGGCCGCCTCCTCGATCCGCGCGGCCGCGAGCTCCGCGGGGAAGTCGGTGAGGCGTTCTTGCCAGAGCGCCAGCAGTCCCGACGTCCGTAGCGGCACGCCGTAAGCGAGAGCATCGGCAGCCGACGGCGCTTCCCCGCGGAACAACGCCGCGACGGACGCCTCCGCATGCTCGCGCGACCACCAGACCAGCTCCACCGGGATGTCCTCGCGGAAGCCGAACACCCGTCGCGCCGGCCCGCCCCGCGGACCCCATGTATCCAGCTCGGCGAGGCCCGCCGCTCCGGCGAGCTCGAAGCACCTCGACAGCGCGAGCGCCCGACTCGTGACGATCAGCATCTCGATGTCCGAGACCTCGTCGGCGACGCCGCGCGAGACGCTGCCGGTGAGCACCACCTCCTCGACGATCTCGAGCGGTATCGCGTCGGCCACCTGCTGCGCGACGTCGCGCAATTCGGCGCTCCGCACGTTCGTCATGCCGCTAGTAAACGGCATCTCGAAGCGCTGCCGGCGGCGCTAGAATCCAGCCGCACATGTCGTCGCGACAAGACCCTGATCTCGTCCTCGTCGAGAGCATGCTCGCGCCGCCGCCGCTCGACGACGCGCGACGCTCGCTCGCATACTGGCAGCAGCGTCACAAGGCGCTTGCCTTCTACCAGCGGCGGGCGCGGCAGGAGGCGAGGGAGATGGCCGCGAGGTGGGAGGCGCGCGTACGCGCGGCCGAGCGCGCCCGGTTCGCCGAGAGCCTCGCGGGGCGGATTCTCGGCGCGCTCGGCCTCTCGGGCCTCGCGCTGCGCTGGAGCCGACCGACGAAGCGGGGATTCGTGCTGCTCGCGTGGGCGCTCGTGCCGTTGCCGGTCAAAGTCGTTGCCGCCGGGATCGTGGCGGCGTGGCTCCTGGTCGTGCTCGCGTCGGCGACACTCGCAGCTGCGGTGCTCGTCCACCTCGCCTGAGGCGCCTTGTGTCGCCCGAGCGCCGGCGACATGTCGCACGCCGGCCTACGCGATGTCGTCCAGGAATGCCAGGACCCGCTGCGTGAGCAGCGTCGCGGCAGCGGCGTCGTAGTCGGGGAGACTGTTGTCCGCGAACAGGTGCCGGTCGCCCCGGTACAGGAACAATTCGGCGCCGTCGGTGGCCTCGACGAGCTCGCGCGCGGCGGGAAGGTCTTCCAGTGCCCACTCGTCGTCCTCCGCCATGTGAATCTGGAGCGGCACGCCCTCCGGCCAGCCGCCGAACTCGGCGGCTGGGAACGCGGCCGAAAAGAGCAACGCTCCCTTCGCTCCGGGCCGCGTCTGGGCAAGCTTCTGCGCAGGCATCACGCCAAGAGAGAACCCGCCATAGACGAGCTCCGCGGACAATCCTGCCGCAGCCTCTTCGCCTCGCTTCGCGATCGTCTCGAAGCCAACCTCCTTCGCATAGCCGACGCCGTCGTCGAGGGCGGCGAAGGTCCTCCCGTCGTACAGGTCGGGGGTGTGTACGACATGTCCGGCAGCTGACAACTCGTCGCCAAATGCGAGGAACCCCCGGGTCTGGCCCTGCGCGTGGTGGAAGAGCAGGATCTCGGCGATGAGCGTTTCGTATCACCCTTCGAGAAGTCGAAACTAAGCCGCGACTGGTTCTCTCAGTTCAGGCTTGAACTTGCTCTCGTTCACGGCGTTCAGGCGCTGCGAGCCGCGCGCAGGACGAGCTGCAGCGATCGCTCCGGGCCGGGCCAGTGCTCGCGGATCAGCTCGCCGCCGCCGGCGCGCAGGAAGCGGCGCAGCACGAGCGCCACGATCAGCACGTCGTCGAGCTGCCCGGCGACCGGGATGAAGTCGGGCACGAGGTCGAACGGGAGCGCGAGGTAACCGATGAGCGCGGCGAGCAGCAACTTGCGCCGTCGCGGCACCCGCTGATCCGCGAGCAGGCGCGAGACGAGGACGACGCAGTCCGGGACGAAGCCGCCGAGAGCACGTGCTTCCTCGCGCCGGCCGACGAGCAGCAGGACGAGCACGAAGATGCACCAGACCAACGCGATCGCGCCAACGGCGACGACGAGCCACGACCACCAGCCCACAGCCCAGCCTCAGCTTGTCGTGTCGGTGGAGCGAAGCAGTCGGAAGTACCGGGAGTTCGGCAACAGCGCGAATCCTGCCGCCTCAGATGGTGCGCGCGCGGCGCGTGGGCGGGATCCGCACCCGTCTCGACGACCGCGATGTCCGTCTCGGAGCCGCGCATGTGGCCGAATATGAGTCGTTAAGCGCGCGGCGACGCCGCGCCGGTGACAATGAGCGAACGACTACCGCTTTACGCTGCGCGACCGGCCCGGCGGCCTCAAGCTACGCCTTCCTCCCGCCGGCCGTCCACTCTGGTTCCGCAGGGTCCAGTTTGAGACCATCTCGGCGGCGAACCTTGCGCTGACCTTCGGGAGGGACGAGGCTTGAGCGGCTAATGCTCGGATTCGTGGCGAGGCGGCTGGCGTGGGCGGTGGTGCTCGCGCTCGTGCTCACCCTGATCACGTTCGTGATGTTCTTCGTTCTGCCGGAGGACCGCCGCCCCGTGCAGCAGGGCCAGGCAAGCTTCGTGCCGGACCTGCAGACGCAGTTCCACGCGCGCGGCTCCCTCGTGGAGCAGTACGCCCGCTTCCTCGAGCGCGTCGCGCTGCACGGCGACCTGGGCGAGTCGTACCGCGGAAAGCCGGTGACCACGGTCATCGGCGACGCGCTCCCCGTCACGGCCTCGCTCGTGATCGGCGGCGCGGTCTTCTGGCTGCTGATCGCCTTCCCGATCGGGCTGCTGTCGGCGCTGCGCCCGAGATCGCTGCTCGACAAGGGCCTGACGCTCTTCGTTCTCGTCGGCCTCTGCGCGCACCCGCTCTGGCTCGGGCTCGTCTTCTCGTACGTCTTCGGCGTCAAGCTCCACTGGTTCCCGGTGGCCGGGTACTGCGACCTGCGCTACGACCCCGAGAGCTCGAACCTGTGCGGCGGGCCGCGCTACTGGGCCTACCACCTGTTCCTGCCCTGGCTCACCTTCGCGTTCCTCTACGCAGCGCTCTACGCGCGCATGATCCGCGCGAGCATGCTGGAGGCAATGGCGGAAGACTACGTCCGCACCGCTCGCGCAAAGGGGGCCGGCACGTCTCGCGTCGTTCGCGGGCACGTCCTGCGCAACGCGATGCTGCCCGTGATGACGATGCTCGGAATGGACATCGGGATCGCCTTCGGTGGCACCCTCTTCATCGAGACCGTCTTCAACCTGCCGGGCGTGGGGCAGCTGCTCGTCTTCTCGCTGGGGGGTCCCGACCTGCCGGTGATCATGGGGATCGTCCTCACCGTCAGCTTCGCGGTCGTGATCGCGAACCTGATCGTGGACATCCTCTATCCGTTCGTCGACCCACGCGTTCGCCTGCGCGGAAAAGGGGGCGCGAGCATCGGCTCGCGCGCGCTACGCCGTCAGCTTCGCACCCGACCCCGGGTGACTAGCGAGTCGCCGACCTAGAGTTACAAGCACGGCAGACCGGAGTGGCGCCCAACGCGTTCGAGCTCAACATCCACGACGTTGGGCTGATCATCCTGCCGCGAGACCAAGCGGTGGAACTTCCCGAGTACGGGCAGCTGGCTTTTGCGGCCGCCGGGGCTGTGTTCGCTCGCGGCGACTACATTCCGGTCCCTGCCGCATCGCTTCTTCTACAAACCCCTGCAATTTGGCGTGAAGCCGACGCCCGGACTCGAACCGGGGACCCCTTCATTACGAGTGAA
>Ga0126311_10000691_pt1 | contig 15618 bp, 16 predicted proteins | sample Plot61_FD_92539 | JGI IMG/M metagenome (GOLD analysis project Ga0126311, IMG submission 92539) | Serpentine soil microbial communities from UC McLaughlin Reserve, CA, USA - Plot61 | ecosystem: Environmental > Terrestrial > Soil > Grasslands | place: USA: UC McLaughlin Reserve, Lake County...
AACGTCTTCAGCATCGGGGACGTTCTCATTGCTGCCGGTGTCGTTGTCGCGATCGTTGCGGGCATGAGAAATGGGCGTCTGGAAGGCGCGGTGCGCGCCGACACCTCGTACGAGTGACCGAAGGTACCAGTACGGATGGGCCATTCCCCGGGCGTCCCATCGGCGGGTAGGCTCGCCGGGCTGAGAGGGATTGCCTCTCAAGGGCGGGGGTTTCGGTCTGAGGAACGATCTCATGAAGCTGCTCAAGTCACAGACGATCCGGGTCCTGCTCACGCTTTCCGCGCTCGCGAGCTCCGCGCTCGTTCTCGAAGCCGGCAAGCGCTGGGGCTGCTGATCGTCAGCGACAACTGATCCGGCGGCGTCGTCCGCCACACCAGATCGTCGAGCCGTCCGGGCCCATACGGACGGCTCTTCGATTCCGCCTCGCGTTGACTGCCGCCTGACGCGCCGGCGAGCGTTACGATCGAACCGATGCAGATCCCCGACTTCGGCTCCGAGCTACCCGACGTCGCGATCCGGACCGCGATCGTCTACCTGTTCCTCGTCGTCGCGCTGCGGCTCGCGGGCAAGCGCGAGATCGGGCAGCTGTCGATCCTCGATCTCATCGTCCTGCTCGTCATCGCCGACGCCGTCCAGAACGCGATGGTGGGCGAGAACACGACGCTCGCCGGCGGCCTCGTGGCCGCCGGCACGCTGATCCTCCTCGACCGGCTCCTGAAGCGAGCGGCGGATCAGTCTCGGTGGCTGCGTGGAGTGCTCGAGTCAGAGCCGCGCCTGCTCGTCCGCGACGGCAAGACGTTGCCGAAGGCGCTCCGCCAGGAGGGCATCGAGGACGACGAGCTCGATGCCGCGATTCGCGGCCATGGTGTCCTGAGCGTCGAGGACGTCGCCCTCGCGGTCCTCGAGACGGACGGCTCGATCAGCGTCGTCCCGCGCTCGCCGGATCGAGCCGGCGACCCCGGAACGAAGCTGCCCCGAAACCTCTGAGCGGGCGCCTCGGCCCGGGGCAAGCTAACCGGGCTCATCGAGGACGTGGCGCTTCAGGAAGGCAAGAATTCGGGTGAAGGCGTCGCGCCGGTTCTCGCGCTTCTCCCAGCCGTGCGCCTCGTCGTCGTACCAGTGGACCTCGTGGTGTTTGCCCTCGATCTCGAGCGCCTCGACCATTCGCTCGGTCATGAGGGGAACGACCCGCTTGTCCTTCCGACCGTGAAGGATCAGGAGCGGCGCCTGGATTCGCTCGGCCCGATAGACCGGCGAGCCGCGGCGGTAGAGGTCGCCGCGAGCGGGGTCGTCGGGCGAGCCCATCTGTCGGGCGAGATCGAGCCGGCCGACTCGGTCGCCGTGGCGGAAACTCTCCGCGATCTCCGAGTCGCCATACAGGTCGATGCCCGCTCGCCACAGCTCAGGCGCCTCGACGAGCGCGCAGAGCACCAGGTAGCCGCCGTACGAGCCACCGTAGATGGCCAGCCGTCCGTCGCACCACGGCTGCTCGGCCGCCCAGCGCGCAGCGTCGATCATGTCGTGGTTGTCGGCGTGGCCCCATTCGTCGTGGTTGGCCGTCCTGAATGCCCGACCGTACCCCGTCGAGCCCCGAAAATCGACGTCGAGCACGGCGAACCCCTCGCGGACCAGCACGTGCTTGAACGGGGTGAACGATCGGAACGACTGCCAGGTTGGGCCGCCGTGCGGGTAGAGCACAACGGGGACTCGGCTGCCGCCGCGCTTGCCGGTCGCATCGATCGGACGCCAGAGCGTGCCCTCGACCCGGAGGCCATCGCGTGCGGTGATGGCAATGCGCTCTCCGGCGGGTGTCGCCTTCCCGGCCAGCGTCGCCGCGACCACGGAGGGCATCGTCGTCGTGATCTGGCGCGGCCGAGCTCCGTCGGGCGCGGCACCCGGCACCGGCAGGAGCCACAGGTCCTGGGGTGCGGTTTCGCTCTCGCCGATTGCCGCGATCCATTGACTATCCGACTGCCAGTCGACGATCCGCCACACGCCCGGCCACGGGTTGATCCGGCGTCCCTCTGCCGCGACGACGACGGGCAGCGGGTTCTTGCGGGGTCGGCCGCGACCGCGCTTCGGGGGCGGTCCGTCACTGCCGGTAGGAGCAACGACGAGATCGATGAGGCCATCGTGGACCTCGATGTGAACGAAGCGCCGACTGTCCGGGGCGGCGAGTGCCGCATACCCTGTTCCGCCCGAAGGCTCCCCGTGCTCGCGCTCCCCGCTCGTGAGGACGCGCCGCTCTCGCCCGTCGGCCGAAACCAGGACGACCTGGAACCAGCCACCAGCGTCAGACGCATAGAGGAGCGAGCCGTCACGGGTGGGTCGCGGGCCCGATGCCCAGTCCTCGTCACTTCCGGCAACCCACCGCTCCTCGCCGGAATCCGCATCGACGAGATGGATCTGGGACGAGGCGTAACCGGGCGGGCGGAGGGCAGCGATCGCAATGCCGCGGCCATTCGCCAGCCAGGCGTACTCCTCGACGTCAATCTCCGGGTCCGTGATCGCGCGAGCCTCTCGACGTTTCGGCTCCCGTGCCGGTCGACCCCGACGCGGCACCGGCGCGTCAACGACCCAGACCTGCGACCAACCGCGGCGACGTGAGACGAACGCCAGCTGACGGCCATCGGGCGACCATCGCGGAGCGCTGATCCCAGCGGGATGGGCCGTGGCTTCGACGTCACGCGAGCCGTCGGCCTCGAGGACGTGGAGGGCGTTGTCGCGCAGGTAGGCGAGGCGCCGCCCGTCGGGCGACCACTGCGGATCGGAGATCGGCTTCTCCGACGCGGTCATCTGCATTGGGTAACCACCGCGAAGCGAGAGGATGAAGAGCTGGCGCGCGCCGGCGGCCTCGGCCGTGTAGGCAACAGATCGATCGCGCGGGTGGAGGCGGAATTCACGCGGCGAGTCGATCGCCACGATCTGCTCGATCGACAGTCCGCCCGTCGTTGTCGGCCGCCCTGCGCCGTCCGGTCGGCGGTCCTCGGCCCGCTGCTCGCGCGCCTTCATCCCTCTCTCAGCCATCCCGCCCGCTCGTTCCAGTCACGACCAGACCGAGCAGCCCTACTGTCATCGAGGGGTCGCGCTCGTCCCGGTCGAGCGGCCACCCGATCGTTCGTCGGGCTCGGCGACGCTCGCCTCGAGCTGGTCGCCCAGCTCCACCGTCCGTCGGAACGCTGCCCAGACCGCTTCTGACAGCACGGTTCGGAGGCGGCCCGACTCGAGCTCATGGAGCGCCGCCGCGCTCGTCCCGCCCGGCGAGGTCACCATGTTCCGGAGCTCCGCGGGGTGCATGCCGGACTGCTTGGCGAAGAGCGTGCTGCCCTCCAGGGTCTCGATCACGAGATCGTGGGCCACATGACGAGGAAAGCCGAGGTGCACGGCCGCGTCGATCAACGCCTCCATGACCAGGAAGACATACGTCGGCCCGGTACCGCTGACCGCCGTCGCCATCGCGACGAATTTCTCGTCGTCGACCTCGAGCTGCATGCCGAGCGCGCCGAGCAGCGCTCCCGCCTGCGATCGTTGCTCAGGGGTGGTCTGAGGCGTCGCGTACCAGACGGTCATCCCCTTGCCCAGGCGCGCCGGCGTGTTCGGCATCGCTCGGATCACCTGGTCGTGTCCGAGCGTCGCGGACAGTGCCCGGGTCGTCGCGCCGGCAATCACCGAGAGGACGAGCTGTCCCCGGCGCAGGCTCGGACCGATCTCCCGACCAACCCGGCCGAGCATCTGGGGCTTGATCGCGAACAGGACAACGTCCGCTCCGCCGATCGCCTCGACGTTGTCGGCGACGACGCGGATCCCGTACTCCCGCGCGAGATGGTCGCGGCGGTCGGAGCGGGGATGACTCGCCACCACCTGGCTCGGGTCGACCAGCTCGCCGCGCAACAGCCCGGCGATCATCGCCTCGGCCATCACGCCGGAGCCGACGGTCGCGATCGACCGGTTCGAGAGGGGTGACATGGCCGCGAGTATCGCACGACGGGCCCGCCGATCCGGCTCCATTCCGAACCGCGGAGGATCAGGCGCGAGCGGCTCCTAGCACGAAGAATCGGCCGGTCGTCGTCACCGAGACGTCACTGAATCCGACCGCTCGGAGCCCAAGATCGAACTCCTCGGGCTGGCGATAGACCTTCACGATCGTGAACTCGCGGCCATCTTCGAGCCGCCGGACTGCGTGGTCGTCGACCGGGCGAGGGTGATCGACCGCCCCTGATTCGGGGTCGGGCAGCGAATCGATGAAGGCGAAGGTGCCGCCCGGCTTCAACCAGCGGCGGGCGAGCGCGAGAAACTCGCCCGTCTGCTCGCGGCGGACATGACCGAGCCAGAAGTTCGCGACGAGGGCGTCGACCTGACGATCGGGTTCTGCCCACGCATCGCGAACGTGGATGTGGGCTCGAAGCCGATGGGCGAGCAGGCGGTCGCGGGCGCGGTCGAGCGGCGCCTCGGCAGCGTCGTACAGCGACAGCTCGCCCTTGCTGGCGAGGAGCGGCGACCACCAACCGGTCCCTGCGGCGAGCTCGACGATCTCGCCGCTGATCGGCAGTGAGTCGAGCCACGTTCCGGCGCCGTCCAACTCGGCATTCCACGCGGCGTCGTGAATCGGCCCGCGAGCGTATCGGCCGCGGCGGAGGTACCAGTCGTCATACTCCTCGGCGCGGGCCTCGTAATACGCCACCAGGTCGTCAGCGGCGTTCATTTGTTCTGCACGCGGTGCCGCGAGGACGTCGGGAGGGACCGTCGCAGGCGCCTCGCGTTCGCTATCCGGATCGGACCTGCCGCCGGCCGCACCTCGAGCCGCGATCGCATCCCGCAACCGGAACCGCAGGAACGGATTCTCGCCGGCGCGACCAAGGCAATCGGGGCACAGCTGCGCCCAGCCCTCCAGGTCGTCCGGGGAACGAGTGGTCCAGCTTCGGCCGCACCACAGGCAGTCGAACGAAGCCCGCGGCCGCGCGGGCGGCTCCGTCATCAGCTCAGCGGCGTCCACGCGCCAGGCGGCGACGCTTCGACGAATGCGTCCGGATCGAAGATCTCGGCGAGCATTTCGATGCCGTCGATCACCCTCGGGCCCGGCCGCGAGAAATACGCCGACCCGTCGACGGCGAAGACGTTTCCCCGACGAACAGCTTCGATCGCCTTCCAGCCGTCGGGTCGCGGCATCGACTCGTATTCCCGAACCGCCTCCGACAGGTGGAACCCGCACGGCATCAGGACCAGCATCTCCGGGTCGACGTCGACGACCGCCGGCCACTCGATCTCACGCGACGGTTCTCCGTCCTGGCCCAGGAGATCCCATCCACCGGCGCGCCTGATCTGCTCGGGCACCCAGTGACCGACGGCGAACGGAGGGTCGAGCCACTCGAGGCCGACCACGCGTGGCGCCTCGTGACCTTCGTTTCGGCGCTCGTGGACCCGAGTCTCCACGACGCCCAGGCGCGTTCGGAGCGACTCGACCAGCTCGACCGCCGCGTCTTCGGCATCCGTCATCGCGCCGACGGTCGAGATGGCGTTGAAGATGCCCTCGATCGTGGTCGGTTCCAGCGAGATGACTGTGATGGCGGCGTCGATCGCCCGGGCGACCTCGTTCACCTCGCGATAGCTGACCGCACAGACCTGGCACAGTTCCTGGGTCAGGATCAGGTCGGGCGCGGCCGCCTCGAGCGCGTCCTCATCGAGCTTGTACAGCGACGAGCCGCCGTGGATCGAATCGCGGACGAGCCCATGGATCTCGCCGCCGGACCGGGCCGCGAGGTCATGGACGCTGCTGGTCATGACCGGCGTCCCCGCAACCTCGGGCGGCCAATCGCATTCGTGCGTGATCCCGACAAGCTCGTCACCCAGCCCCAGGGCACACACGATCTCCGTCGCCGAAGGCAGCAGGGAAACGATTCTCATGGTGCCCGACTCTACGACCGTTTCGGAACAGGCACCCTCAACGTCGAGCTGCGCCTCGCCCCCGGAGGTCTGAGGCCGAGCTCCGCGAGGCCATCAGCCCGACGGTTTGAGTTCGTCGACCGCGGCGCGGGCGGCCGCCTTGTCCGTGTACCAGGTCGCGTCGATCTGCGTGTAATTCGCCCACTCGACCGGCAGAGACTCCTCGGGGAAGATCGCGTTTACCGGACATTCCGGCTCGCAGGCGCCGCAATCGATGCACTCGTTCGGGTCGATGAAGAGCTTTCGATCCGTTCCTTCCTCGTAGTGGATGCAATCCACGGGGCACACCGAGACGCACGAGATATCGAGAACGTCGATGCACGGTTCCGCGATCACATACGTCATCTTCGGCTCTACTCCTGACCCACGAAATCCCGGCTGCGGCTGGGTGCTCAAGCCTACCACCGAGCGTGGTTCAACCACGGCCGCGCAATGCCGGATGGATTGCCGGCGCCGCAACTGCTGCGACAGGCGGTCCGTGGCTTGACACTCGCGTTGGCACCGCTGCAATGTGCTGTGCCGCGCCCCTCGGGGACGCGCGGCGCCCGCGGGCGACCCGTCACCGCGTCACGACCGTCACGAACAAACGCCGACCCGAGGTCCTGCTTGACCCAACCGACTGCGTCGCTCGAACGTCAGGGGATCGCGACCGACCATGATGGCGTTCGGGCTCGACCGGCCGTCACGCTGGAACGCGTCACGAAGCGCTTCGGCGACGTCGCTGCTGTCGATGGCATCGACCTCGAGGTCCGCGACGGAGAGTTCTTCTCGATGCTCGGGCCGTCGGGCTCGGGCAAGACGACGACGCTGCGCATGATCGCGGGGTTCGAGCTGCCGACGAGCGGCCGAATCCTGCTCCACGGCGAGGACGTCAGCCGCCAGCCGCCGTTCGAGCGGGACGTGAACACCGTCTTCCAGGACTACGCGCTGTTCCCGCACCTGTCAGTGGGCCGGAACGTGGAATACGGGCTGCTCGTCAAGAAGGTCCGTCGCGATGAGCGTACGCGGCGCGTCGCGGACGCCCTCCGAATGGTTCGGCTGGAGGGATACGACGGCCGCAAGCCGGCCCAGCTCTCGGGTGGACAGCGGCAGCGCGTCGCGCTCGCTCGGGCTCTCGTGAACCGGCCTAGGGTCCTGCTTCTCGACGAACCACTCGGCGCGCTCGACCTGAAGCTCCGTGAAGAGATGCAGATCGAGCTGAAGGCGATCCAGCAGCAGGTGGGCATCACGTTCATCTACGTGACGCACGATCAAGAGGAGGCGCTCACGATGAGCGATCGGCTCGCCGTGTTCAACGCGGGCCGGATCGAGCAGATCGGGACGCCGGCGGAGGTCTACGAGCGACCCGCGACCCGGTTCGTCGCCGGATTCGTGGGTACCTCGAATCTCATCGCGGGCGAGGCCGCCCGCGCCATCCTCGGGCAAGAGGGGACGTTCACCGTCCGCCCCGAGAAGATCCGGCTTGCCGAACCATCGACCGCCCCCGCGGACGACGAGACTGCCGCGACCGGCTCGATTCGACAGGTTGTCTACCTCGGCCCCGACACCCGGTACATCGTCGCCCTCGACGCCGGGGGGCAGCTCGTCGTGACCCAGCAGAACTTGGCGACCTCCTCGTCGGAGGCGCTCGCGCTCGAAGGCAAGGCTGTCCGCCTCATCTGGAAGCGGCACCACAGTCTCCCCGTCGCAAGCGGCGGGGAACAGTAGCGCCGCCCGGGAACCCGGGCGGCTGGAGGAGGAGCATGGACAAGCGCAAGATGGCGGCGATGGTCGCGGCGATGGCGATCGTCATCGGGGCGTGTTCGACGGGGGGTGGCGCAACGGCCGCGCCGAGCGTGCCAACGGCTCTCGGGGCGACCGAGGGCGAGGTTTCGGTCCTTGCGTGGCCGGGCTACGTCGAGAACGGCTCGACGGATCCTGCATACAACTGGGTGAAGCCCTTCGAGGACGCAACCGGCTGCAAGACGACCGTCCAGGTCTTCGGAACGTCGGATGAGGCGTTCAGCCTGTTCACAACGAACCCCGACAAGTTCGACGTGATCTCGGCATCCGGCGATGCCAGCCTCCGCCTGGTCCGGGCCGGCTATGTCCAGCCGATGAACGTCGACCTCGTCAAGAGCTATGCGGACATCTTCCCGGCGCTCAAGGACAAGCCGTACAACACCGTCGATGGCGTCCACTACGGGATCCCGCACGGGCGCGGCTCGAACCTCCTGATGTGGCGGTCCGACACGGTCAATCCGGCGCCCACGAAGTGGGCCGAGATGTTCGACCCGAGTTCGGCCTTCGCCGGCAAGGTCAGCGTCTACGACGCACCGATCTACATCGCCGATGCCGCCGTGGTCCTTATGGCGACCCAACCCGACCTCGGCATCAAGAACCCTTACGCGCTTGACGACAAGCAGTTCCAGGCGGCGGTGGATCTCCTCAAGAAGCAGAAGCCGATGATCTCGCAGTACTGGGTCGACTACACGAAGCAGATGGCGGCGTTCGAGACGGGCGACGCGACGGTCGGCACGACGTGGGAAGTCATCGCGAACCTCCTGAAGGCGGAGGACCCGCCCGTTCCAGTCGAGATCATCAAGCCGGCGGAGGGTGCGACGGGTTGGTCCGACACGTGGATGATCAACTCGAAGACCAAGCACATCAACTGTGCGTACAAGCTGGTGGAGCACCTCACCTCCGCGGAAACCAATATCCAGATCGCCGAGTACTTCGGTGAGGCGCCCGGCAACTCCAAGGCGTGCGCTCTCGCATCGACGCCGGACTTCTGCGACTCATACCACGCTGACGACGACGCCTTCTGGAAGGACGTCTGGTACTGGCAGACCCCGGAAGCGAAGTGCGTCGACGGCCGGACGGATGTCACCTGCAAGGACTTCGCCGCCTGGGTCAAAGCGTGGACGGAGATCAAGGGCTGACACCGTCAGCCGGCTGCTGAATCGGTCGCCCGAGCCTGAGCTGGGCTCGGGCGACGCATTCGAGATACGACTCGATTGACTGCCGCCGTTACCGCGCCCTCGGGCCGGCGCCGTCTCGCGGCGGCGCTTCACCGCCGTGGGCGACTGCGCTTGGGATTGCTTCTTGCCGGGCCGGTCGGCTGGCTCGTCGTCGCCTACATCGGGTCGCTACTGATCCTGTTCCTGAACTCGGCCTGGTCGCGCGACGCCTTCACGGGCCTCGTCATCCGCGAGCTGACGCTCGGCAATTTCACCGACATCGCGACGAATCCGTTATACCGGACGGTCGTAATCCGAACGGTCGTCATGGCTGCAGCCGTCACCGTCACCTGCGCGCTGCTCGCCTTCCCGATTGCCTACTACATGGCGCGCGTTGCCTCCCGCCGGACGAAGGGTCTGCTCGTCGTCGCGATCCTCATGCCGCTCTGGGCGAGCTACCTGGTCAAGGCGTACGCGTGGCGGCTGATCCTGTCCGAGGAAGGCGTCTTGAACTGGCTCCTCGGTCCGCTGGGGCTCAAGGGCCCCGGCTTCGGCGAGATCGGGCTGTGGCTCGTGTTCACGTACCTATGGCTGCCGTACATGATCCTGCCACTGTATGCAGGCCTCGAGCGAATCCCAACGTCGCTCCTCGAAGCATCGGCCGACCTCGGGGCCAAGGGGTCGCTCACGTTCCGGCGCGTGATCCTGCCGCTCGTGACCCCAGCGCTTGTCGCGGGCTCGATCTTCACGTTCTCGCTGACACTCGGCGACTACATTGCCCCGTCGCTTATTACGACGACGCAGTTCATCGGCAACTTGATTCTCTCGAACTTTGGAGTGCCGGACTTACCTCTCGCGGCGGCGCTGTCGCTCGTGCCGCTCGTGATCATGATCGTCTACCTGCTCGTCGCAAGACGCCTCGGGGCCTTCGAGGCGCTCTGATGCACGACCGGATCGGCAGGATCTTGTTGCGCCTCGGCGCGGGCGCAGTCCTCGTGTTCATGTACTTCCCGCTCGCGATCGTGATTGCGTACGCGTTCAACGACAGCGGGACATCTGTGTGGCCGCCATCGAGTCTGTCGCTTCGATGGGTCGATGCGGCTGTCGAGAACAGCGGCCTCCGCGAGGCTTTCCTGACGTCGCTGGTTGCGGCCCTCGGGGCAACAGTAATTGCGATGGTCCTCGGGACACTTGCAGCTCTAGCCGTCGCGCACCACCGGTTTTTCGGCCGCGAGGCGATTTCGTTCGTCGTGATCTTCCCGATCGCCCTGCCCGGCATCGTGACCGGAATGGCCCTTAGCACCACCTTCGCGACGACGAGCTTTCCACTGGGGCTGTTCGCGATCGTCGTCGGCCACGCGACGTTCTGCATCGTGCTCGTGTACAACAACGTCATCGCACGGCTGCGGCGCGTCTCGGCATCGCTGGAGGAGGCATCGGCGGACCTCGGCGCGGACACCTGGCAGACGTTCCGCTACGTGACGTTTCCGAATGTGCGGACCGCTGTCCTCGCCGGCGCCCTCCTCGCCTTCGCGCTGTCCTTCGACGAGGTGATCGTGACGATCTTCGTCGCGGGAGGAGTGAAAACGCTGCCGATCTGGATCTTCCAGAGCTTCCGGCTGGCGAATCAGGTCGCACTCGTCAACGTCGCGGGACTTGTCGCCATCCTGCTGTCCGCCGTACCGGTTTACGTGGCAACGCGGCTGACGAGCGATACGGGCGCGTCGGGACGAAGCTGACTGTCAGCAATCCCAGCGCTTGCCGGCCTCGAGGACGAGGGCGACGGCCACGATCGCGATGAGATTGATGGCGACGCGAGCACGCCGCGCGATCACGTGGGACACCACGAAGACCTCCCGCCGCCGGCGCACGCCAGCGGCTCGCTCCGACGGCCGACCCCGCCTTGGAGTGCCCGGTCTTCGTTCCGCCGCAGCCAGTCTTGCAGGCAGCCCTTATCTCGCGGTTAGCTGCGACTCACCGATCGATTACATCGAGGGCTCGTAGCCGGGGGCGAGGTACTTCTCCGGATCGTCCTTGAACTCGAGGAGACAGCCCTTCCCGCAGAACCAGTAGGTCTTGCCGTCGTGCTCGAGCTTGAGGTCAGACGTTTCGGTGTCGACCTGCATCCCGCAGACCGGATCAATTGCGATCGCCATGGCGCTCCTCCAAGTACTCCCCCGGAGTATATCGGACCTCGCCGCCGAGCCCGGTCCACCCTCCGGTACGATCCGGGCGTGACGAGTGAACATACCGTTGCCCGCTCGAGCCTCATTCTCGAGCGTGACCGCCTGCGGGCCCAGCTTGCCGAGGAGATCCAGTCGCCCGGCCAGATGACATATGGGTCCCAGGCCGCCGCGGCGAGCCAGGTGTTCGAGCAGCAACGAGACCTCGCGCTTCGTGAGCGGAACTTGCAGCACCTCGCCCAGGTCGAGGACGCGCTTGCCCGGCTCGACGCGGGCACGTTCGGAATGTGCACGCGTTGTGGCAACCCGATCGCTCCGGAGCGGCTCGAGGCGATCCCGTGGGCGGCCCTCTGCATCGACTGTCAGCGATTGGAGCGCCGAACGTGACAGCGCCGAGTGCGGACGCGCCGCTGGTCGGAATCGACGCCGTCCGAGCGGCGGCGAGAACGCTCGAGGGCGTGGCCCTCAGGACGCCGCTCGTACCGTTCGGAGCGGCCAGGAACCGGACGTACCTCAAGGCCGAGAGCCTCCAGTCCGTCGGGGCGTTCAAGATCCGCGGCGCGTACGTGGCGATCGCCGCGCTCGCGGAGGGCGAGCGCCGCCGCGGCGTCATCACCTACTCGTCGGGCAATCACGCCCAGGGCGTTGCCCGCGCCGCCCGCCTCCTTGGCGCACCGGCCGTCGTCGTCATGCCGTCGGACGCGCCCACGATCAAGCGCGAGCGAGTCGCCGCAGACGGCGCCGAGATCGTGATCGTCGGCACGTCGAGCGAGGAGCGGCGGATGGTGGCCGAGGACCTCGCCGCGGCGCGAGGCCTTGCCGTGATTCCGCCCTTCGACGATGACCGCGTCATCGCCGGTCAGGCGACCGTCGGCCTCGAGATCGTCGAGGACCTGCCAGATGTAGGCACGGTCGTCGTCCCGATCGGCGGCGGCGGCCTGGCCAGCGGCGTGGCCGTCGCCCTGCACGCTCTGGCGCCCGCCGCCCGGGTCATCGGCGTGGAGTCGGAGCTCGCCGCGGACGCCCAAGCGTCGATCGAGGCGGGACGGATCGTCGAGTGGCCGGCCGAGCTCGTGTCGAGGACGATCGCCGACGGCACGCGAACGCAAGCTCTCGGGGGACGCACGTTCGCCCATCTGGCGGCCCTCCTCGAATCGGTCGTCACGGTCACCGAGGACGAGATCGCTGCAGGCGTCCGGCTCGCCGCCGAGATGTGCCGGCTCGTCGCGGAACCGTCCGGAGCGCTTTCGATCGCCGCGGTCGCGTTCCATGCCGAGGAGCTCGCCGTCGCCGAATTTGGCGATGGGCGGCCTGTCGTCGCCGTGGTATCCGGCGGAAATGTCGACCCGGAGAGATACCGCGAACTGCTGCGCGCGCGAATCCCCTCGATCAGCTGATCGGTCGCTGTTCGTTCGGCCCCGGGGGATTGGATTGAGCCGCTCGCTCGTCGGCCAGCCTCGCTGCGAGGGTCGCCTCTCGGGCTCGGATCGAAGCCCGCTCAGCGTCCTGCCGCCGGTCGACGCGGACGGCCTCGGCGTCTTCGTGGCGCATCCAGCCGGCGATGATCGCAGCGATGGCGGCGATGAACAGGAGGTCACCACCCACCCACATCAGCGCTCCGGCTGCCTGTTGATCGGCAAGGGGGGAGGGCCCCCAGGATCGGGCCAGCGTCGCGTAATGCGGATAGAGCGCCGCTGGCGCGTTGAGGATGACGACAGCGAGGAACGTGTTCTGGGGCATCTGCAGGAACACGTACAGGACGCGGATTGGGTGCGGCAAGCGCCACGGGGCGGGATCCACGCCGACCGCCGGCCACCAGAACAGGAGCGCGCTCGCGAGAAACAGGACGTGCTCGAGATCGTGAACCGCTCGATTCTCGAGCGCGATGTCAAAGAGGGGCGAGAAATGGGCCGCCCACATCACGCCTGCGAACAGGAGCCAGGCGACCACCGGAAAGCTGGCAACGCGCAGGACCCGGGAGTTGAGGACCGGGAGGATCAGCCGGCGGCGCGTCGCGGGCGTCGCCGCCCGTAGCAGGAGCGTCACAGGTCCTGACAACGCGAACAGCGGCGCCGCGACGAGTGTGAGCAGCAGGTGCTGAACCATGTGGATCGAGAACAGCGTCGTGTCGTATCGCTCGATCCCCGACTGAAGGGCGATCGCGATCGCGGCGATCCCCAGCAGGAAGGCGAGCGTCCGCACGCGTGGAACCGGGGTCGCGGGATGGGCGCGGTCCACCCGACGGACGAGGGCGAGCCAGGCCGCGACCGCGGCGACGAGCGGCAGCAAGACAGCCGGGTCGAACGACCAGTCGAGCGCTAGCGACGCGACCGTCGGCGGGTCGGTCGGGGACGGACCATGGGCGGAGGCCCGGCTCGTGGTTGGCCCCAGCGCGGCCACAGTCACAAGCGCCGCGCCGAGCAGTCTCGAGCGGACGCTCACGCGACGAATCCCGGGCTCTTCTTGGCGGGCATAGTCGGCATCGTCGCACGCGTTCCCGGGAGGCGGCGCCGTTGCGCCTCGGCGTGCGGAGCCGGGTATCATGATCTGCGGCTCTGGCCCTGAGCTGTTTCCTGGCCGCCGGGCCGAATTCGATGCTCCAACCAGCGCATCCGGCCCCCGTGGGAGGGCCGTCTGCACCCGTTCGAGGTTTCGAGGACCGTTCATGTCGACCAGCCCGAGGACGAGGCCGTCATCCGGATCGATCATCGCCGGAATCTTCGGAATCGCTGTCCTCGTCGTGCTCGTCGGCCTCATCGTCCTGAACGGGCAGCAATTCGTCCGAAGCTTCTTTCCGCCGACGCCCGTTTCCAGTCAGGGACGGGCGATCGACACGCTCTACACGATCGTGTTCGCGATCGCGGCGATCATCTTCTTCCTCGTCGAAGGGCTGATCGTCTGGTCGGTGATCCGCTACCGGCGGAAGCCCGGCGATGACGAGCTGCCGCCCCAGACGCACGGACACAACCTGGCGGAGATCATCTGGACGGTCGTCCCGACCATCATCGTGATCTTCCTGTTCTTCATCTCGTGGCAGACGCTGAACACCGTCGAAGCGACCACACCCCAGCCGGATCTCCGCGTCCGGGCGACCGCCGGCCAGTTCCAGTGGACGTTCGACTACCTCGCGGAGGACGGCCAGACAGTCGTGTTCTCACAGAGCCAGGCAACGGGCGAGGGTGGCGGGCTATACCTGCCGGCCGGCGAGACGACGCATCTGTACCTCCATGTCGACCCGAAGGACGTCATCCACGCCTTCTACGTCCCGCAGTTCCTGTTCAAGCGCGACGTCGTCCCGGGTGTCACGAATCAGTTCGACCTGACGATCGACGCCGATACGGCGGGCCAGACGTTCAGGGGCCAGTGCGCCGAACTGTGCGGCACGGGCCACCGGATCATGATCTTCGAGGTCCATTCGCTTGCGCCGGCGGAGTTCGAGGCGTGGTACGACGGCAAGGTTGCGGAGGCGAGCGCGACACCGCCTCCTCCGCCCAGCGGCGGCGCGCAGGGGCCGGCCGTCAACGTCACGGCCGAAGGTGTGAAGTTTGTGGAGACGTCGATCCAGGCGCCGGCGGATGCGCCGTTCACGATCCACTTCGACAACAAGGACGCCGGAACGCCGCACGACGTCGACATCCTCGACGCCTCCGGCAAGAAGGTCGAGGACGGGAAGGAATTCCCCGGCCCAGCGGTACGTGACTACCCGGCGGGACCGCTGCCGGCGGGGACGTACCAGTTCATCTGTTCCATCCACCCGACGCTGATGTCGGGGACGCTCACGGTCCAGTAAGGAGCTCCGATGGCGACCACCGCGCTGACGCCCGCCGCCTCCACCTACCGGAGCGGGCTGTACGAATGGCTGACGACGACCGACCACAAGAAGATCGGGATCCTGTACGTCGTCAACTCGTTCATCTTCTTCTTCCTGGGCGGGATCCTCGCACTGCTCGTGCGCTCGGAGCTGGCCCAGCCCGGAATCCAGTTCCTGACTGACGAGCACGTCTACAACCAGATCTTCACGATGCACGGGACGGTGATGATCTTCATGTTCATCATCCCGATGCTCGTGGGCTTCGGGAACTACGTCCTCCCGCTCCAGATCGGCGCGCCGGACATGGCGTTTCCGCGGATCAACGCGCTGTCGTTCTGGATGCTGCCGCTGGGCGGCATCCTGCTGTTCCTCGGATTCGTGACGGGCGGCGCGGCTTCGGCCGGCTGGACGAGCTACAGCCCGCTGGCCCAGGACCGGCCGTTGTCTTCGCCGGGAGCGGGTCAGGACCTGTGGATCATGGGTCTGACGCTGATCGGGACCAGCTCGATCCTGGGCGGGATCAACTTCCTCGTCACGATCTTCAAGATGCGAGCCCCGGGAATGACCCTGTTCCGCATGCCGATCCTCGTCTGGACGATCCTCGTGACGAGCATCCTCCAGGTCATGGCGACGCCGGTCCTGACGAGCGCGCTGATCATGCTGTTCATCGACAGGAACTACGGCGGCCACTTCTTCGACCCGGCCAGCGGCGGCAGCGCGATCCTGTGGCAGAACGTGTTCTGGT
>Ga0126311_10000692_pt1 | contig 15553 bp, 13 predicted proteins | sample Plot61_FD_92539 | JGI IMG/M metagenome (GOLD analysis project Ga0126311, IMG submission 92539) | Serpentine soil microbial communities from UC McLaughlin Reserve, CA, USA - Plot61 | ecosystem: Environmental > Terrestrial > Soil > Grasslands | place: USA: UC McLaughlin Reserve, Lake County...
GACCACGTCATCTACAAACTCAAGCAACTCCAGCACAAGATCCCGCACCGGCACTTCCGTCTGCTTACCGAAGTCGATCAACTTTCCTTCCAACCCATACCGCACTGCGCGCCACTTGTTCTCCTGGATCAACATGCGGCGGTACAGCCGGAATCCGAGGTTCTTATCAATCAACTTATTCAGCTTCGCCACGATTGCCTGAAACAGCGCCGCAATCGCGATCGTGTCGTCGACGCGCGTCGGAATATCGCAAACACGAAACTCGAGTGTCGGGAAGTATGGATGCGGACGAATGTCCCACCAGATCTTCTTGCCGTCGTTGATGCACTTGGTCTTGATCAGCAGATCCACGTAGCGCTGAAAATTACTGTACGAATCGAAGTGATCCGGAATGTCTGTTCGCGGAAACTGTTTGAAGACTTCCGTGCGATACGATTTGAGTCCGGTGTTATGGCCCATCCAAAAGGGCGACGAAGTGGACAGCGCGAGGACGTGCGGCAGGAAGTAACGCGCGGCGTTCATGATGTGAATGGCGCGTTCGCGATCGGCCATGCCAACGTGAACGTGCAGTCCAAAGATCAACAGCGAGCGCGCGACGGTTTGCAGTTCCTGGATCAGCAACTCGTAACGTTCGTCGTCGAAGATCTTCTGATCCTGCCAGCGTGAGATCGGATGTGTCGAAGCGGCCACGATGGCTAGTCCATTCTTTTTGGCCAGTCCGGAAATGATGCTGCGCAGACGCGTGATGTCAGTGCGCGCTTCCTGGATGTTGCGACAGATGCCCGTGCCGACCTCCACCATCGACTGGATCATCTCGGGCTTGATCTGTTCGCCAAGCAGCATCTTGCCTTCTTCGAGGATCTCGGCGACGTGCGAGCGTAACTCGCGCGTCTGTGGATCGACGATCTGAAATTCCTCTTCGATACCCAGTGTGAATTGATCGAACATTTGCCCTCTTTCTGCTCTGCGGCTCTCTGCGTACCTCTGCATTCTCTGCGTGAAATGCGCTCTTAAACGCAGAGAACCGCAGAGGACCGCAGAGATTTTGCAATCATTCTCCAGTCAGGCTTCACTTTGCCAAGGAACTCGTAGCGAAAGTGCTTGAGCGCGCTCGCGGGCGAGTGAACCGGACTGTACAAATCAAAGTGTACATACCAGCGCCGTGGCTCGCCTTCCTGGAATAAGAAGTGCAGCACCGCTTCGCCTCGCTGCTTTTCGTAAAAGCCGCCGCTCGTATCTTTATGATTGGCCAGCAGTCGAGTGAAGTCGTCTCGATGCGACAACGTCGACTCGATCATCGGCCATGCTTCAAATTCTAATCCCACGCCGCCCTTGCCATAAACGTTTGTCACCTGTTTGACTAGTCGCCACAGATTTTTACTCTGCAAACGCTCCAGCAACAACAGCATTCCCTGTTTCTTGTCGACCGGCCACGAATTGAAGGCGTCGGCGTCCGTGGACGCTCCCCACAAACCGGCGAGCTTTCCTGTCAGCAATTCTCTCGCGTCCGCCGGAAGCTCTGCCCAGGTCACGTCTTCAGCCATTTGAAACTTCTCGTTCCAGGATGGCACGGACTTCATCCGAGAGCCCCTGAAAACGTAAACCAACGCCGCGGCCAGGGTTGCTGTAAACTACGACAGCATTACAAACCACCTGAGCATCGTTGCGGAAAGGTATGCGGATGAGCAGCAGCGTGCCCTCGGGAATCTTCGCCTGCGTATTCATGTACAGGCCGCCGGGGCTGATGTCTTTCGTGCTAGCCACACCCGTTACGTCTTTACCGTCAAAGAAAACATCCACGATCAACCGCGCGCGGTCGTAATTGCGCCGCTCGTCCTGCGAATCCAAGCGTCTATCCTCGTCAGCCACTGCATTTCTCTCCTCGGCGGTGTTGGAAATGGCTGAATCGATTGTACTCGTTTTCGTCACTTTTGGCTGATGATGTAGGTGGGCACCATGCCGCCGCCCGAACTGACGTTCGCGAGTTCTGTAAATGAAAGGCGCGTGAATGCTGAACCGACTTTGCCGTTGAAAAGCAATGGATCGAGGTCGACGAGTTGTTCCGCAAACTCGATCCGGCCGTCGTCGGTGAGCGCCGGAAAAGTCTCGCGGGCGGTGGGCACGCGTTCCTGCACGAGGTAGTCCCCCGTAGCGAGAGAATTGTTAATGGCTTCGTCCCAGCCGCGCTGGTCCACATTCCAGCCGATCGTGATTCCGTGACCGCCGTAATCGTCGTTTGGCTTTAGCACCAAGCGCTCACCGTCGGCGCGGATGAAATCGAGCAGGTTTACTTCGCGGCCGAAGTAGTCGGTGTGTTCGTCTTTGACTATGCGAGTCCATGGCACATGAGCGCGGATCGCTTCGAGTTCTTGCGCTGAGAACAATGCAGCGTGTTTAGGATTCGTAAGCACCGCGAAGAGCGCCTTCTTGTGAATAAGCTTCGAACGAAAACTGTTGACCATGCAGATGGCGCGGGCGCGATAAGCTTCCAGCAGCGCCGGGTATTCACGAATGATCGGCAGGTATTCGTTCACGAGCAGGCGTTTGTAAACGATGTCGATCTCCTGGCCGCTCACGCTCAAGCGATTGTTTTTGAATTCGAGTTCCTGCGGAGTGCAAATCACTGAAGGGTATCCGGCCTGTTCGAAGAATTCGCGGAACAGTTCAAACTCTTTCACCGTTGGCACGCCAGCGAGATCGACGATCGCGATGCACGGTGGTCGCTCGGGCTTGCGGCCGAGAAACTCTTCGTAAGAACTGAGCAACACGTCGAGCATGAAGCGCCTGCCGTATAGCGGTCGCACGTTGTAATCCTTACTGAATTCCTTCATCACGGGCAGCGACGAGAAGATGTCGTAAGCTGCGTCAGCGTATGCAATACCGGCGGGACTCTCTCCGTTGAGCTCGACGAAGCTGTAGGCGGACTTGGTTAGAAATGAATCGAGTCGCGACGTTGGTGAAACGGCTTTGTAGCCCGGATCGATCGCGACGAGTTCACGTTCGATCTCGGTCAGGCCGAGATCATCGACGACGTTTGGATCCACGACCGCCGCGTCTTTCACTTTTTGGATCGCAGACCAGACCGTTTCACAAATCCGGCAGATGCGTGCGAAGTCGGTTTCGGAGACGAAGTGCGGACGGAGATAAGGTGAAAGACGTCGACCACCGAAGATCAGTTTGGCCTTCTCCAAACCCTCATCGAGCAGAGCGCGAGACGACTCGGCTAAGTCCGCGTTAGTGAGCAGATCGTGATAACGAGCAACGGCCTCTGGAAACATGGCCGGAGATTAACACGGATTTGCACGGATTACTTCTTGGGGGCGGGGACGATAATGACCAGTTTCTCTTTGTTACGCACGATCTCGAACTTGAAGGAAGTGGGTGGCCTTGTCGCTTTGAATGCCGAAACGGGCTTGCCGTTGATTAACTGAATCACGTCACCTGCTTGCAGGCCGGCTTCGGATGCGGCTGTTGATGGTTCGACATAGACCACCAGCAGACCGGCGGTCGTGCCCAGTTGTGAGGCGACTGGAGGTTTCAATGCGATTGTCTCGATCCCCTGTGCCAATAACGAAAAGCCTCTTGTGGTTACGAAGCGATTATGGAAGTTGAAGTTGAATGACTGATCCAGCATCCCGCTCAACTTCACGTTAACCGGCTCTGCTGCCGGCTTATCGGGACGCGCCACTGTGAACTCGACCGAACTGCTTGGACCAGCCTGCTCGAGCCACCAGGTAAAGTCTTCGGCAGTTTGAATGTCTTTGTCGTCGACTTTCAGGATCACATCGCCCGCGCGCAGTGCAGCCATCGCTGCCGGACTGTCGGGCACGATCGACGTCAGCATTATGCCGCGGTGTTTTCCAGCCAGGTCCGCAGCCCTTTGCATTTCCCAACCGTGATGCAGGATCTGATCGAGTTTCAACTCAGCAATTGCTTCACCTTTGACACCGAGCCATGGCCGCGGCACGCTCGACTGCTGTTCCAACACACGCTGCGCGGCGCGTTTGATCAAAGCCGCAGGCAGAATGCTAGCTTCGTTTCCTTCCAGCCCGTCGACGATACCGATCGTGTCGCCGGCTTCAGTGGTCGCAACGCCGCCGATATTCGCGTGCGAGAGTTTTGCCGCCGTGACTTTGAGCCGCGCGACTCCACCTGACGGCGACGCAACAACGTCCTGTATGCGACCTTCAAGCGCGCCCATGCGAGCAAAGCGACCCGGGCCAACAAGAGCTCGTGCTCTGGCAACTGGTTCCGGACTGAACAGCAAAACAGTCTCACCCGCGCTTACCGGTTCGTCTTTGATCGCACCGGCTGGAACTGAATTCTTCACTCTCAGTCGAAGAATCGAGAGACCGGTGACGGCATCGAGTCCGATGTATTTCGCTGCTACTCGTTTTCCGTCTGGTCCAATTACGGTGATGTCAGGTTCAAAGAAACCGTTGCGCAGACGTGGAAATCCGGCCACCGGCGCACGCGGTGACTTTGGCGCACGCGGCAACTCCGCGACGGGCGGAAAAGGCGCCTCAAGTTCTACTTCAGCCTCCGGTAACCACGCAGCGATTGTTTCGCCGTCATCCAGCGCGAGACCGGCGATCACGTTAGTGTGAACGTCGTCGAGCAGATTGAATGCCGAGTCAACGTTTTCAATTGCCTGCACCTGCTGTTCGGATCGCAGCAGGAGGCGAAACATCTTCAATCCGTTCAAGCGATGAATGATCGTTACCACTTGCGGAGCCCTGGGTGGCGGTGCAGCTTTCCTTGGTGATGGCGCGGGAGTTTGTGCCAGAGCAACTGCACCGCAAAGCAGTGCGCCTCCGAGCGTCGCAATTTGTATTACTCTTCTAACGATCATTTCTTAATACTACCAATCCCGTTTCGGAGCATACTGATTTCCAGTTTGCAGCATGCGTTGTGAACCAAAGCTGATCGTGGGAACCGAAATGGTTCGCGCATTCCCGCGGCCATCGTCGAGCGAGACTTTGAAAGGCTGCAACGACGAGTCGAGTGGGAGAACTTCAAACTCAGTCGCTGGTTCGCGTCCAGTGATAACTTCCGCACGTTGGCTGCTGAAATCTTCCGCGACGAGGGGTCGCTTGATCCGCGCCGGCCGTTCGTTCCTGACAGCTTGCGGACGTCTTTCGGGAGACGAAGCTAACAATGGCGGCGCGGGATTTGGTTGTTGCTCTTGCGGCGCAACTGTTTGCACCGGCTGCGGCGTCGCAGGTGTGTTGTGCTGGTCCGCTACTTGCTTGTTTTCAACCGGTCGATTGAAAACGTTTCGTATCAGGATGGCTCCCATCACAAAAACGAGCAACACTGCCGCGACCGCGAGGCCGCGTCGCGCGAGTGGCCAGAAATGAAACGCGGCGCCGTTAGCATCATTCGCCAGTCGAGCGCGCAGACGAAAATCAAAATCCGGCGGCGCCGAGACTGTGCCGAGACTGCCGACTATCTGCCGCAGCCTCGTCTGCTTCTCATTAAACTCGCGACACGCGGCACACTGTCGCAGGTGCTCTGCCACCGCAGCACTACTCGTCTCGTCGAGCATCAGCTCGTCGAGTTCCTGACGAATCACTTCACAATTGTTTTTTCTCATAACTTCTTCACCTACAAATAGGCCCGCATCTTTTCCCGCAGGAACCCACGCGCGCGGCTGATCCTCGACTTCACTGTTCCCTCGCTCGTTTCCAGAATGCGCGCGATCTCGTCATAGCTGCGGCCGTCGACGTCGCGCAGAATCAACGGCGCGCGATATTTTTCCGGCAGCGTGCTGATTGCTCGTTGCACCGCATTGCGCCGTTCGGTATCGACGAGCTCCGAATCCTGCAAAGGACGTCCGTCGGGCGGATTTAACTCCTGCGCTTCGGCGCCGTCGTTTTGCTGGAAAAATCCCGTCAACGAGACGAGCTTGCGGCGTTTTCGTTTTCTGAGTTCGCTGATGGCGAGATTGGTCGCAATCCGGTAGATATACGTCGAGAATGCGTATGTCCTTTGATACCTGTCAGCGGCCCTGTAAACCCTCACGAAAGTCTCCTGAGCCAGATCCACGGCGCCGTCGTAATCGTTGGTCATCCGGTAGATATAGCTGGTGATCTGGTTTCTATAACGACTTACCAACTCGGCGAAGGCGTCCTGATCCCCGGTTCGGGTGGCTTCCAGGAGGGCGTGATCGGAGGTTGTATCCTCCAGCACGTCCTGCTGTAGCGCCGGGGCGAAGCCCAGCTCATTGATGGTAGTCAACGTATTCATCAGGGCAGGTGGCTCTCACACCACGAAGTACACGCTTGTTATTCGGGTAAGTTCCGGGAACTGAGTTTACTATTTCTGCGGTTCTCTGCGAATCCCTGCGATCTTTGCCTAAAAAGGGCGTTTTCAACGCAGAGATCACGGAGAGCCGCAGAGGGCTAACCGTTTGGATTTTTGAAGATGGAGTCGCTGACTTTGACGCCGTAGGTGATCGTGAGCACGTTCGTTACCTGGCTTTCGCGCCCGTTTTCCAGTAACACGATCCGGTACGGCGCGAGCGTCTGCTGTACGATTCGATAATCGAGGAATTTCCGCGTGTATTTCACCGGAACTCCGCCCGGAAGACCTTCCTCATACTCGAGCCAAAGCACGCGGAGCGTACGGGCGCTGATAAAGAACCGTGTCTTTCGCTTTTCTTTGTCGACCAGGTCGATAACGTAGAGCTCAAGCCCTTTTTGCTGCTCTTTGCCCGAGAGCGTGATCGTAGAACCACATTCTTTGTAACGCAGCAAAGTGTCAAGGCTGTGGTGATGTTGGGAAATGAAATTGGTGGTCGCGTCCTGACGGGGCGTGAAAGCGGCGCCGTTGATTAATCCCCACAATTTCCCGTCCTCGAAAATCAGCGAATACTCCATCGAGGGTAGCTTCTGATCGAGACGGATCTTGTCTTTATCGAGGTTCTCACCACGAACAAAGCGTCGCTCGTAGTTTGCTTCGTCCGGATTACCTTCTGCTGGATAACGAGTTATCCTGCCGCGCTCAACGCCATAACGCCGGATCTGCTCCAGGCCGGGGCGAGTGCCGTAGAGGAAGATAACCGACTCAACAATCTGTTCAGCCGTAAATTCCTTTTTCGAGTCTTGTTTAGGTTTTTCCGGCTCTTTGGTGTCCTTTTTAGCGTCCTGCTGCTTAGTGTCTTGTTGACCGTGCGCCGCCTGAATTCTGCCGGGCAAAGCCATCGCAACAAAGAACGCACCTAGAGCTATGAGGGCCAGGAATGGACGAAACAAAATGTAATTGTTCTCCTTAATTCAGATCGCCGCATTTTGGACGGCACCAACCGGGGAAAGCCAACGTTGAGGCCGAATTGTAACACAGGCGGTTAAAAATGCCTTTTCGGCTCTCGGCCGTTTCATGGATGCGGCCGCGGCGGTCCACGATGCCTGTTTGACAAGCACTGGCGTCGCGGGTATTTTGCTTGATTTTCGCGAAAGGACAATCAAATAGATGAAGCGGGTAGGAGTTCTCGTAGGCCGGGAAAAGACTTTTCCGGAGGCACTCATTTCAGGCATTAATGAACGCGGTAGCGGCGACGTCGTGGCTGAGTACATCAAGCTCGGCGGCATTAAGTACGACGACCCGCCAAAGTACGACCTCGTCATCGATCGCATCTCTCACGAGGTGCCGTACTACCGAGCCACTTTGAAGCGCATGGTGCTCGAAGGAACGATCATCATCAACAATCCCTTCTGGTGGTCATCGGACGACAAGTTTTTCAACTATTCACTCGGCAAAAAGCTCGGAGTCGCGATTCCCAGGACCGTGCTGCTGCCGCAGAAAGACTACATCGAAGGTATCGTCAGCGAGAGTTTGCGTAATCTCGAGTTTCCGCTCGACTGGCAGGCCATCATCGATTACGTCGGCTTGCCGGCGTTCATGAAGCCGTTTGACGGTGGCGGCTGGAAGAATGTTTCGAAGATTAACTCACTCGAAGAACTTTGGACTGAGTACGACAAGACAAACACGCTCTGCATGACGTTGCAGGAGTCGATCGAGTTTGAACAGTTCGTCAGATGTTATTGCGTAGCCCAGCAGGAAGTGATGATCATGGCTTACGATCCGCGCAAACCGTACTTGTCGGGTGAGCAGTACGTACACGATCCGAACTACCTCGCGCCGGCGCTCGCGGAACGTGTAGCGAAAGACGTGCGCACGCTTTGCACGGCGCTCGGTTATGACATCAACACCGTGGAGTTTGCGATCAAGGACAACGTGCCTTACGCGATCGACTTTATGAATCCCGCGCCGGATGCTGAGTTGGCTTCAGTGGGCGAGTTCTATCACAACTGGATCGTGAGTGCCGTTATCGACCTGGTGTTCAAGCGACTTTCTGAAACGCGTGAGCGGCCGCGTTATCGTTGGGATGCGTTGTTAAATCCTGAGCCGGCGCAACAGGCGTATGCAGTGGCGTCAGCAGCAGAGCAACAGGCGAGAACGATCACGCCCGCGCCTGTCGTGGCAAAGAAGACGACCAAGCGGAAGAAATCATAACGAGGGTTTTGATCGCGCGAACAGCATGCGCGTGCCGGCGAGTGTCAGCAGCCAGATAATCAAAGCTGACGAGGCAACCGACCAACCTAAGCTTCCCGCGACGGGATCGACAAAACCACCAATTAGCGCCAGTAACACACTCGCATTCGTCACTCGCAACGCGAGGCGACGGATGCGAGTGACGCTTTGCAGCCAGTTGATCCGCCGCAATTCCGCAGCGAGATAATCATCATCGTTATTCAACTGCATGTAGTAGTCGCTCTCGCCGCGAGCGTAGCGCGCGAGTGCCTGCTCTGAACTAACACGCGCTGCTTCCTGGTAGTGATGAATTACGTGGGCCAACTTCCCTTCCCGCAGCGCGATGTCTGCCAGGCCGACGCGTGCTTTGAAGTTTCCACTGTCCAACTCGACAACTTTCTGCAACGCGCGCCGGGCATGTGTGGCGTCACCACATTCCAGAAAACTCTCGCCAATGAGCGGCAACAAAACGATGTCGTTCTTCGCGCGCATACTTGCCAAACGCAGCGCTGCTCTGGCTCTGGATAAGAGACGCGCATCGGTCTGCGCACTGGCTTGCGAGCGCAGCAGTCGCGCGAGGTCGTAAATCAACCACGCACCGTGTGGCCTGACGTTCAACGCGCGCCGGAACGCCTCGGCGGCTTCTCGTAAACGACCCGATACGCGCAGTTCGTTGCCAAGGCGACGTAGCAGGAGCGCCCGTTCCAGTTCTTCGGGCGTCGGCGCAGTTTCCGGAACAGCGGCGCGTTGTTTCAATTTGCGTCCGAGTTTGAAGTCGGGTCTGGTAACGTCGAGAAGGTCTGACGGAGCAAGTTGTGATAGCTGCGTCTTGCGATTGAGGAACGTCGGATCGTTGAGATAGTCGCGCAGATCACGACTGCGATTGTCGAGTTTGCCTTCATGGATCAAAGGAAACAGTTCGTGGACGAGCTTGCGATAATCACGCCCGCCGGAAACGATTACAAACTCTTTTCCTTTGCCCGTGATCTGCGTGCGATATCGGTAGCGGACGCGTCCACCGCGTCGCAACGTGCGCACTGCCTGCGTCTCAACTGTCTCGAAGTCGTCGATTGCCAGCTGCTTGCGATAACCAAACAACAAATGCAGCAACGACGCGATGGGTCCCTGGCGTCTGAGCGACGCACCATCAAACGCAATTCGATCACTGAGAGCAAAGACTGGAACGACGAGCCAGGCAGCACCGACGAGTATTAGTGCAAGCGCATCCTGATGGGCGCGCAGCGCCAGTGCGGCGATGAAAGTAACTACACTCGCGAATGCGATGTATGGACCAGGCGAATTGCGCACACTCGCAATCGTCGATCGCTTTTGGGCACGTTCCCGTTCTTCCTGGACTTCGGAGAGGACTGGCAGGGTATTAAATTCTTTTGTTTCGCTCATTTTGCTGACTGCTCGCTCGGGCAATCGACCGGCACTTCGAGGGAGAAACTGCCGCGTGATCCGCCGGGCTCAGTGTAACGCAAGTCCGCTAATTGAACGAGAGTGCGCGTGACGCAATCGGGATCGCTGAGCTGCAGCACTGGAAATCGTGCAAACCCGAGAAAAACACGAACCGGTTTTTGCTGTGAAATCGAATCGAACGCGGCTTTTAGTTCGCCGGTCGGCTTTTCATAACGAACAGCGTTGCCGATGCTTGTGCCGTCCGTTACACCGACGTCAAAGCGATAAGTGGCGCGGTCGGTGTCAAAGACGAAGTCCCAGCGAAATGGATTTGCGAGTCTCGGCATCGCGGCGAGTCGTCCCACTATCTCGCTATTCGCACTCGCCACTCGCGTCGCTTCTTCTCCTCCGCGCGCCAACGCTCGCGCATGAGCGAATGCAAGCACAGTCCAATAACAAAGGACGAGCGTAAACGCTGCGAAAGCAATCCTCCTCCCCCATCGCTCTCTGAATCTTGTTCGTGCAGTTAATAAAACCGCCGCGCCACCGAGAATTAGCCAGAGATAAGGATCGACGATGAACACCAGATCGCCGTAAGACCACTTCTGGTTCCAGGGCAACAGAAAGCGAATGCCGTAGTTGTTAGTCCAATCCAGCAACGGATGTGTGGCGCTGACGATGAAGGAAGCCAGCATCAGGCCCTGAAGTTTGACTGCCGGTGGCCGATTTCGAAAACGTGCCAAGAGCCGGTCAACGGAGTAGAAAATGAGTGGCAGTAAAATCGCGAGAGCTATGACGCCGACGATCGCGTGAGTGATACCGCGGTGGTATTGCAGGAAGTCCCACCTATCGCCAAACGCGAGGACGACGATGTCTGCATCAGGAGCATTCGCCGCCAGCAGGCAGAGCGCGGTTGCGCCCGGAGATAGTTTTTCCAGCCCCGCCTTAGCCGCAGTCAGTCCGACGAGTGAATGCGTAAGATTGTCCATTAACCGGGCGGTCTAACCGGCTAAAACGGGTGTTTCTGGTGGAAGTGTTGCGTAACGCTCCGGATCGAGTTTTTGTAGCTCATCCGCAGCTTCTCTTGCCGCCGCGGAGGTGGGAATCGGCTGGTTGTCCGAACCTTTAGCCTTGCGCGCTGCGTCTACCATATTAAATAGCAGGTCAGCAGCTTCTTTCTTCTTGCCCTGTTTCTCGTAAACCTTCGCGAGGCGGAGATTGGCTGTTTCAGCACTAACAGTTGGACTGTTTAGCCTCGCGATCTCGGTATAAAGTTGAGCCGCCTGATCGAATTTTCCATCGCTCTCGTTCGCCTGCGCGAGTGCAAACTTCGAGAGTGTGGCGACTTCGGTGATGTTGCTCTTCGATAGTTGCTCCAGTTCAGTCAGACCCTTTTGACGATCGAGAACCAAGCGGTTCGAGGCAATAAAATAGAGCGACTGCGTTTTGTAAGGATCGCCATATTTCGCAGCCACTTTCTCAAACTCGGCGATCGCCTTTTGCGCTCGTTCCACGTCACTGGTGAAAGTGAGTTCGGTGTTGCCGACGACTGGCGTGGCCATAACCGGTGCCTTCGTGATGGTTATCGCCCGGCCCAGGGCCTGACGCGCTTCGTCACTCTTCTTGTGACTCCACTTAACGAACACGATGACCAGTAAGCCTGCGAGCAGGAGGCCGCCGAGGGTGTAGAGAATCGTGCGTCCCTTGCCTTCGAGCGCGTTGCCCAGCCGGTCAAAGAAGCCCATGGTCGTGTCGCGGAAGCGGTCGTGCTGAAGCTCGCGCGCACGCTTTTTCTTATACTTTGCCACTTGTTTTCCTCTTGCAAGCCTACATAGTCGGCTGCGTTCTGTTAGGTGTATGATTAGCGGAAAATGTCACTCTAATGGGGCGCGCAAAAACTTGTCAAGAAGCGGTATCCACAGATTACACCGATTGCTAGCGGCGTCCGTGAATGCATCTAAGACATGTATGGCTTTTTTTCAAAAAGCCTGGGAACAAAAGATCAAGCGTGGGTGTCTAAGTGGCAGCCTGTCCGGGAAGGGGCAAAACTTTACTGCTCTGATTCCCGCCCCAGGGGGTGATCAGTGAGCTACGGAGAGCCAATAGTCCTCCGCGGGCAAGTGGATTTAGAGCAGGTTGCTCCGGCAACCGTAGTTGACGTACGGCCACAGGCTGAGACCCAGTTCATTGAAAGATTGAAGCGTGGCGACGCAGCTGCCTTTGAAACCCTGGTCACCGAACGTTCCGGTGAAATCTTCGGCCTGCTTTACCGGCTGACTGAAAACGTCGAGGAAGCTCGTGACCTGACCCAGGAAACGTTCCTGCGAGCATTTCAAAGCATCGCTCATTTTAGAGGCGAGTCAGACCTCCGCACATGGATCTATCGCATCGCGATCAACCAGGCACGGAATCGTTGGCGTTGGTGGCGTCGCAGACGTCGCGAAGCGACAGTCTCGATCGATGCGCCGGAAATAGGCGGGGGGCGCCTGGGTTTAGTGGCAACGCTCAAAGCCAACACTATCAGAGATCCGGAACAGAACACTCTGCTCAGTGAACGAGAACAGGCTTTGAAAAAGGCGTTGAGCACTTTGAAGCGAGTCTATCGAGAAGCGGTGATCTTGAGAGACATTGAAGGTTTTGCATACGAAGAGATCGCCGCCACGCTCGAAATCAGCGTAGGAACTGTAAAGTCTCGACTGGCGCGAGGTCGCCAGGAGCTCCGGCGCAAGCTGGAAGGATCTTTGTAATTGAATGTCGGATGGCTGATCCGCCCCGGCTCACAAAACTCGGTGCCAAATGGGTCGAAGTGAGAAACGGCGGGCTCAAGGCTTCCGTAGTGGCATGAAGAGGGCGTATTGAAAACGTGGCCAGCAACACCCGTTAAGCTTCGCTCAACTCAAGCCGGAGGGGTTGACCTGGACTTGTCGGAATGCTTCTTTAACCAAAGGGAGCAGCCGGGGTCGATCAGCCATCCGAAGTACAGGCAATTGAAATGTCTTTTATGACTTGCGAAGAAACCAGACAGACGATTTCGTTGTATGTGGACGACTGCGTATCCCTGCCGGCTCGAGTTGCAATCGATGAACATCTGGATCGTTGTCCGGTGTGTCGGGCGGAGGTGGTGGAATTGCGTTCGTTGACGCGTAGTCTGAAGATGATGACTCGGCCTACGCCGCCGTCAGGTCTCGCTGAAACGATCACCGATCTGTTGACGATTGAGGCTGCTGCGCGTCGCACTCCAAAACTCTCGTGGGGTCGACGTGTGACACGTTTCCTCGAACCGCGTCTGATGCCTTACTCAGTTGGATCCTTCGCTTCAGTGATTCTGTTCTTTCTGATGTTTACTGCGTTGCGTCCGCACTTCGTTGCGCTACGCGAAGCAGCACTCAACAACGGCGGCGGCTTGTATGTGGTCGGCACCGTCAGTGCAACGCCGGGATACGATTTGTCACGGCCAGTAGACTCGGAAGCTTTTGCGGCGAGCCGTGCGCCTTATGGTGAGGAGTCGCCCAGTTTGAATCCGAGCGGAGCCCTCGCCGCGTTAAGCCGCGGGTATTCTCATCCGCATGCGAGCTACAGTCGCAATGCTGACGCTGACGACATGATTGTTCGCGTCACTGTCTTTAGTAACGGCGCAGCATCGATGTCTGAAGTAGTCAAGCCTCCTCGTGACCTTCGTATGCTGGACGAGTTTGAGTCCGCCTTACGTCAGGATGCGCCTTTTGTACGTGCCTCATATGACCGCCGTCCCGACACAATGCGCGTAGTCTTCACGTTGGGTCCTGCGGTTGAAGTCGACGGTCAAAACTTCTGATTCCCTGCCGACAATTTGATTGACTTCAATGGGCCACAGGAGTAGAGTGCGCTCGCCCACTTCCTGGTTTCCATCGAACGTTCCCCCGCGTCACTTGTCTTGTAGGACAACTTAGTTAACCGAGCTGGCGGTTAGGTTCCAATGTCTCACTGGAGGACTCGCCATGCACTCTCTTCGCACGCCTCTTTCAATCGCGCTCTCGCTGATCATTTTCGTGGCTCTGCTGCCTGTGCCGTATGTCTATTTACTTCGAAGTGTGATGGCACAAAAGACCGCCGAACAAACACCCCCGCCCAGACCGGGAAAACCTGAAGGCACGTTGCCGGATCTGGAGGAGGTCCAGCACGAGTCGCGACTTCAACGTGAACCTCCGGCGCCGGTTTACTCGACGGTGCGTTCTGCGAAGGTTCCGCAGCAGCCATGGAATGGAAGACGCGTCGGTGATCCAGTGCCTGAATTGGACCGTGGTCCGACGCACCGTGCCCATGCACGCAGGCGCGCGAGCCCTCCGCCGGCTGTGCTCGACGATCAATTTGTACAGAACTTCTTCACCGGGGCCGTGCTGCGTTCACCGACCAGTAGTGAGGCGACTTTTTGGAACGATCAATTGCGAGTGGCTTATGCGCAGGGTCAAACGTCAGTGAAGCTTGCGGCAGTTGCGCTTGGAAAGACACTGTTTGAATCCGCTGAATACGCGGCTCGCAATCGTGATAATCACTGGTACGTTTACGATCTCTATAAAACTTTTCTGATGCGCGATCCGGATGCTTCAGGTTGGGCGTCATGGGAAAGCGTAGTGCCGTCAAATGGACGTGAGAACGTGCGGCGAGCCTTCGAAGAAGCGCCTGAATTCGCCGGCATTCTCGCGAGTATTGTTCCGAATGGTTCAGCCACTGCGAATGCGGCTTCGTTGATCTCGGCGCGTGTTGAGCCTCGTAATCAGCCAGGTCACGGCATGCTGGCGCGCGATGCAAACTGGAGTGTGCCCCTGCTGAGTTTGCCGGGCCGAAATGGACTCGACCTTGGTCTCGCGCTTTCCTACTCTTCGCAGGTCTGGACGCGCTCTGGTCCATATATACATTTCGACGAAGACAACGGCTTTCCGAGTCCGGGATTTCGTCTCGGCTTTCCGGTCATTCAGCGCAAGGTCTTCGATGCACAAACCGCCAGAAATGCATTTCTACTAATCACTCCGGGCGGGCAGCGCGTGGAGTTGCGACAGGTGGGTTCATCAAACATTTATGAAGCGGCAGACTCGTCTTATCTGCAATTGACCGACAATAGTCCGAATCTGTTACTGCGCAACACCGATGGCACGCAACTCAGTTTTTTAGAGATCCAAAATGAATTCCGTTGCTGGCAGGTGAAGGATCGCAACGGGAATTATCTCACCATCACCAGCAATTCTCTGGGACAACTCACCAACATAACTGACACGCTCGGCCGCGTAATCAACTTCAACTACGACGGCAATGCAAATCTCATCTCTATAACACAATCATGGAATGGCCAGCCCTCGCATCAGTGGGTCGGTTTCAGTTGGGACACGCGCACGATGCAGACGAGTTTTTCCGATGGCGCAGTCGTGGGAACAGCGAATGGTTCGATCGTGCCGGTGATCACGCAAGTGTCGTTGAACGACACCTCTTACTTCACTTTCGACTACAACAACTCGCTGCAAGTCACGGCAATCAAAAACTACTTCGGGACGGCGGAACGTAATGCCACCACTTTCACTTACGAAACGCCCGCGAGCGATGTACCGCGTTTGCTTGACAGTCGTGTTTCAGCGCAGAACTGGAC
>Ga0126311_10000693_pt1 | contig 15542 bp, 15 predicted proteins | sample Plot61_FD_92539 | JGI IMG/M metagenome (GOLD analysis project Ga0126311, IMG submission 92539) | Serpentine soil microbial communities from UC McLaughlin Reserve, CA, USA - Plot61 | ecosystem: Environmental > Terrestrial > Soil > Grasslands | place: USA: UC McLaughlin Reserve, Lake County...
CCGCCCCAGCGTGGCCCCTGTCGTGGCGCTCACGCTTTTCGCGTTGTTCATGGCGCTTCCGCTCAGCCGGCCGATTTGGCTGTTGGTGAAGCCGCTTCAGGAAACGCAGTTTCCGTGGCGTTGTCTCGTACTGATCTCGATGGGAGGCTCAATCCTCGCGGCTGCCGGTTTGCAAAGGCTCCGGAGCACAAAAAACAGGGCACAACGGATCGCGATGTTTGGCGCAATGGCGATCGCTGTCGCCTTCACGCTTTCTCATGTCGTGCGTGAAGCACAGTACTTTCCACCACAGAAGTTCGAAAGCATGGTCACCGACGTGCGTGGCAGCTCGTGCGTCAACTACTGGTTTCCGATCTGGGCTCGCAGTGACGCGAGAAAGATGACGACCGAAGTCGAAGCAGGCGATCGTGTAGTGACGGTGAGCACATGGAACCCCGAACACCGCAAGTTTTCAGTCACTGCTGGTTCAGCGACGGAAGCACGCGTCAGAACTTTTTATTACCCACACTGGACCGCAACGAGTGAAGCAGGCACGCTGCCGACACGACCAGACAAAGACGGCGCCCTCCTAATCTCGCTCCCGCAAAACGCAACCTCAATAGACCTCGACTTCCGCGAGCCTCGCAAAACAAAAATATCGACAATGAGCAGTTTGAGCGGTTTAATAATCATCAGCGTGCTCGCGGTGCCGTTCAGGCGGAGAAGAAACAAATGACTAAGCAGGTCCTCGACTCACCCATGGACATAAGCGTGTGGCAAGCCCAGCTTGGTGCTTCTGAACGGCAGCAACAGGAACACTACGACCGCATCGCCGCCGACTACGAAACGCATTACAGCGATGAGTGGAGCGTCGAATACCGTCGCCGGTTTATTTACGAGCCGATGTTCGATGGCCTGGACCTCGCGGGGCTTCAGGTGCTGGATGCGATGTGCGGTAGCGGGCAAACTACGAGCTACCTGCTCACGCGCGGAGCAAGCGTGACTGGATTGGATATCTCAAACGAGGTCGTCGACACTTTTCAGTCACGTTGGACCAGCGCAAACGTAGTGCAGAGATCGTTACTGGATTCCGGACTGCCGGATAATAGTTTCGACTGTATCGCGGTGGTGGGTGGGCTGCACCACATTCATCCAAACCTGAAGGCAGCGGTGCGAGAGATACATCGGGTGCTGAAGCCGGGTGGGCATTTCTGTTTCATGGAGCCGCACAGTGGCTCGCTTCCGGATGTGGTGCGACGTATCTGGTATCGTTTCGATCGTTTCTTTTCCGACAATGAGGCAGCGATCGACGTTGGTCACTTGCAGCAGGATTTTCAAGACAGGTTGGAGCTGAGAGAGGTGAAGTATCTCGGCAACGTCGCCTTCTTACTCGTCTTGAATTCATTGATATTCCGCATTCCTCCCAAAAGTAAAAGGTTCTTTGCGCCGCTACTGATGAAGCTCGAGCCGTGGATAAACAAATTGCAAACTAAACTCACGTCGTGTTTTGTCGTGACGCAGTGGCAGAAGCTCGAACCTCCACAGATTACGCCGATTGTTTGTTAAACCTGTGGATACGTCGTTATGGAAAGTACCGCAGCCATCACAGAATCAACAACGCGCACTGAACAGAGGCACGGAAAACCCTGGCGCATCTCCGCGATTGCACGAAACGCGTTTCGTGAAGCCGTACGCGACCGCGTGCTCTACAACCTCGTACTATTCGTTCTCATACTCACTGGCGCTTCGATCTTCATCGGCGAGTTGTCCGGTGGTCAGGAACGAAAAGTCATCGTGGACCTTGGCCTCAGTGCGATGCTCCTCTTCGGCGTCTTCATCGCGATCTTCGTCGGCGTCGGACTTGTCTACAAGGAAATCGAACGCAGAACAATCTACGCTGTCTTTTCGAAACCTGTCGGGCGCGGCGAATTTCTAGTCGGCAAGTATCTCGGCCTCTGTCTGACGCTGCTCGTCAACGTCCTCGTGATGGGCGTCGGCGTGTCACTCGCGTTGCTTTACGTAAGCCGAGGTTGGGATCCGTTGATTCCGACGATCTGGCCGGCAGTGCTGTTGATCTACCTGGAGCTGATGCTGTTGACAGCCATCGCGCTTCTCTTCTCTTCGTTCTCTTCACCAGCGCTCTCCGCCCTCTTGACGTTCATGGTCTTTATCATCGGTCACTTCAGCGCCGACTTGAAGAGCCTCGCTGCCTCGCTCGGCAGCACCAGCGCACCCTTCTTGTTTACTGGCCTCTACTATCTGCTGCCGAACCTCGCGAATTTCAGCTTCATTGCTCCGGCCGCTCACGGGCGCGCACCATCGGCGGGATTTGTTTTCGCGACAGCGTTGTATGCGCTCGTATACATCGTCGTGATCCTCGCCGCCGCAACCCTCGTCTTCAGCCGTCGCAACTTCAAATAACGATGAACGATCGTACAAAGACCCTCGCGCTCGGACTCGTCGTCGTGATCGGAATGTTGTGTGCCGCGCTGCTGGTCCGCCGCATCGACACGCTGCGGCCTCCGGACGATCCAAACGCGATCGATGAGAAGCTTTACCTCGACGGCAAGACCGCGCGCAGGATTAGTCTCGGCTTCAACGGACTCGCCGCTGACTGGTACTGGATGCGATCGCTTCAATACGTCGGCAGGAAGGTCATCAACGACCACGACGTGCCGATTGATAATCTCGGATTACTCAATTTGAAGCTACTGGCGCCGTTGTTAGACACCGCAACGACACTCGACCCGGAGTTTCTCGATCCTTACGAATACGCGGCGATCGTGTTGCCTGCGATCAATGTCAACGATGCGATTCGCATCACGAAGAAAGGCATCGACGCAAACCCGAATGCGTGGCCCCTCTATCACCAGCTCGGATACATCTACTGGCAGCAGCACGATTACCAGGCGGCAAGCGAGATGTACGGCCGCGGCGCACAGATCGAGGGTGCGCCACCATGGATGGAAGCGATGAAGGCGAAGATGGCTGCTGATGGTGGCAGTCGCGCGACGGCGCGCGAGATCTACACGCGCATGTACGAGCAGTCTGCCGATGAGAAAGTCAGAGACATGACGCGCCGGCGTTTGCTACAGCTCGATTCACTGGACCAGCGCGACGCTTTCCAAAAGTTGTTTGCGTTATACCAGGCACGAACCGGCAAGTGTCCCAATTCGTGGAAAGAGATTGAGCCGGTCTTCCGCGCGTTCCGTGTACCTGTGAGCGGCCAGGGTGAGCCACTGGATCCGAGCGGAGCGCCTTACGTTCTGCGAGAGGGAGCATGTGAAGTTGACCTGGATCCGAAGTCGGAAGTTCCTGTGAAATGACTATGCTAGTTATCGAAATCACAAACTTAACGAAAGACTACGAAGTCGGTTTCTTCCGCAAACGTAAAGTGCGCGCGCTCGATGGACTCTCGTTGTCGATCGATCATGGACAGATCTTCGGTTTCCTTGGCGCCAACGGCGCCGGCAAGACAACCACGCTCAAGCTCCTCATGCGTCTGATCTTTCCAACCACTGGCAGCGCGCGAATTCTCGGTCACGACATTCAAGACGTCTCGATGCATCAACGCATCGGCTACCTGCCTGAAAATCCATACTTCTACGACTATCTCACCGCGCGCGAGTTTCTCGACTACTGCGGCGAGATCTTCGGTCTTCGTGCTGCCGACCGGAAGAAGCGCACTGCGGACCTGCTCGCGCGAGTCAAACTCGACGAGAAGCGCTGGGATACGCAACTGCGAAAGTTCTCGAAAGGAATGCTTCAGCGAGTCGGGTTGGCCCAATCGCTTGTTAACGATCCGGAGATCGTTTTTCTCGACGAGCCGATGAGTGGGCTAGATCCGGTCGGGCGTCGTGAAGTGAGAGATCTGATTGGATCACTGCGCGAGGAGGGCAAGACTGTTTTCATGTGCTCGCACATACTTTCCGACATCGAGGTGCTGTGCGATCAGGTTGCAATTCTCAAACGTGGGCGGTTGGCCCAGGTTGGTTATCTCGACGAGCTGCGCCGCGCGACTGAAGGTCCAAACCGGATGGAAGTGCTGGCGACGGGCACGGACGCGGAGACGTTACGGCAACATCTTCCCGGCGCTGTCATCGCACCCACACCACGAGGGCTACGCATCGAGATCTCATCCGAGGACGAAATCGAAGGCGTGCTGGCAGCGTTGCGAAAAGCGGGCGGTAAGATCGTTTCGGTGCAACCGGTGAAGCAGTCGCTGGAAGAGCTGTTTCTGGATTAAATAGCCTTGAGCAAGGGGCCGGCGTCATTTGAAACACACTCATTACTCGTGAAAGGGGCGGCCACGGAGGGCCGCCCCTACAATTGCTCTTGCGACGATCTTCAGTACTTTTGAGACGGACGTTGGAAATTTATTCCTTAAACTTGAAGCCCGTGATCTCCATCCTGATGTTCGCGCGGGCGTCGGTGTCGCTCATGCCGTCTAACGTCACGGCTACCGGCAATGTCTTGTTCGGCGCGAGCTCGGGCTGCCTCGCCGGGATCATTACGACCGTCCGCTGCTTCACTGGCTTGCCTTCGTAGTCCACTACCGCGGCGCGCATCTCGAGTCCAGTCAAAGTCTTCCCCGTCAGATTTCGAACCGTCGTTTGCAGAGTCATAACTATGTCGCCGAGTGCGCGCTTCGCTTCCGTCGCCTCGGGGTCATCGAGAACGATATTCTTCTTGTACTCTTCAAACTGTGGAGAGCCCTCGCGTATTGCGCCTTGTAATCCGGTGTCGGTGGATCTGCCGCCACCACCTAGACGCATGAGACCGTAGAAGAGGCCTGCGATTGCAATCGCTGCAATCACAGCCACGACGATGATGAGGGTTCGGTTCGTCTCGCTCGTTTCGATCCGTCGATCTGGAGCAGCCATGATGCAGTGAATTGTGCCACAAAGAGGCGCAAAAAGCACAAAAGATCAGTCCTGTGTTTGTGGCTCCTGCTGAAGTAACTGTGCAATTAGTTCTTCCAGCTCGTTGAAATCGATGGGCTTCGTAACGTAGGAATTGCAGCCCGCCTCGATCGCTTCCGACTGAAAGTCAGACGTGTCGTGAGCTGAAACTGCAATGATCGGTGTTGACTCAAACTCCGGCAGCATGCGAATCAGACGTGTCGCAGCCAGCCCGTCTATTACCGGCAGACTGAGGTCCATCAAAATAAGGTGCGGCGACTCAGCTTTCGCCAGCTTCACAGCCTCTTCGCCGTTCATGGCTTCGACCACCCGGTAACCCACCATCTCGAGCAAACGTCGCATCATGAAGCGGTTATCTTCTGTGTCTTCGACCAGCAAGAGGGTGCGTGGCTCGGCCTTCTGTTTCATCTTCACACCTGATTTCGCGTTCAATTTTACCGCCTCCGGCCCTTGCAAGTTATTGATTTTACTGTATGACTAGAATACGCGGCCATTTTTTGGTAACATCCCGCACTGAAACGCAACACAAAAGGATCTTAGGCCAGCGTACAATTCATACACTCGAACTGGCTGTGAGGTTCCCCCTTCCCCTGCGGCCCCTATTTGAACTGAGGAAGATTTGCCCAGATGAAGACTGCAATGTCGAGGCCCGACGAGACTGAACGACTCGAGGACCTCGGGCGAGCTTCAATGCAAATAGTTCACGACCTCAAAAATCAACTGAACGGTCTCAAACTCTATGCCACGTTTCTGCGACGCCGGATTGAGAAGGGCGAACGCCCACCCGATGAGCAGGAAACGATCGTCAAGTTGATTAACGGCCTCGACCGGACAGCCGACGATTTGTCGACGATTGTGAAGTATGGCCAGCCAGTCGAGCTGAAAAAGCAGCCAGGCGTTGAAGTGGATAAAATCCTCCGTGGCGTCTGTGCGAGTGTCAACGAAGGTGGCTCGCGGATAGTTTTGGATTCGAGCTCGGATTCTTTTCAGGGCAATCTCGATCTCTTCAAACTGACGGACGCTTTCAGATGGCTGTGTGCAGGCGCGATGAAGCACAAGCAGAACCAGGACGAAAGCGGTGAGATTTTCGTAACGACAAAATCGTGTCATGGCACGCAAGCGGTGATTGAGTGGTCGGGCTTGCGCCAGTTGGATCACGATCCGTTTCGTTCGTTCGCCGGCAGTGACGAGATCAAGCTTGCACTCGCCGCAAAGATCATTGAGGCCCACGGCGGCTCGGCAAAGTTTATGGATAACAGGTTCGTGGTTGTGCTTCCGCTGTCTGGATGACAACCACGTTCACATAAATAAATGGAGTAATCATCATGCCCCAAGGCGCAGCGATTTCGAGAGAGGAGAAAAAGGTGGAGAACAAAGAAGTACGGGTTCTGATCGTAGACGATGAACCAACCATGGCTGACTCTCTGCGGCAGAATTTCGTCGAGGAAGGATACTCTGTCGACACCGCCGCCACCGGAGCGGCTGCAATCGAGCTTTTCGATCAGGGCGGGCATCATCTCGCAATTTGCGATCTACAACTGCCCGACGTCGACGGTATGGAAGTGTTGCGTCACATGAAAGACGCACGACCAACAACCGAAGTGATCGTAGTTACCGGTTACGGCTCGGTCCAGAAAGCAGTCGAAGCAACAAAAGCAGGGGCTTTCTATTTTGTCGAAAAGCCATTTGATTTCGAACAGCTACAACCGCTCGTCGAGAAAGCGCTTGAACGTCGTGAGCTGGTTGCGGAAACAGCAAACATGCGGCGCCAGCTCTCCACACGCGCCGAGTACTTCAACATTATCGGCGCATCGAAACCGATGCAGCAGATTTACGAGACGATCGAGTCAGTGGCGAAGTCAGATGCGAACGTGCTGATCGTGGGCGAGTCAGGCACAGGCAAAGAGTTGATTGCTAACGCCATTCACTATCAGTCACTCCGCTCCAAGAAGCCGTTTATCAAAGTGAACTGCGCAGCGCTTCCGAAAGAGTTGATCGAATCCGAGTTGTTTGGTCACACCAAAGGCGCGTTTACTGGAGCGCATGCAGACAAAGAAGGGCTGGTCCAACACGCGGCGGGCGGCTCGTTGATGCTCGACGAAATTGCCGAGATGCCGATCGAGTTGCAGCCGAAGCTCTTGCGCGTGTTGCAGGAGAGAAGTTATCGCAAGATCGGATCCGAAAAGACTTATGCTGTCGACTTCCGGCTCGTATGCTCGACGAACCGGCCACCGGCCGATGCAATTCGCGACGGCCTGCTACGTGACGATCTGTTTTATCGCATCTCAACGATCACGATTCACGTGCCGCCGTTGCGCGAGCGCAATGAAGACATCCAGCTCTTGACCGAGCACTTCCTGCACATGTACGCGCAAAAGTACGAACGGCCGATTACAGGTGTTTCGCAAGCTGCTTATCAAAGACTCTTCGCTCACAGTTGGCCGGGAAATGTGCGCGAGCTGCAGAATGTGATCGAGCGCGCGGTGCTGCTCGCGAAAGACAAGCAGATCGAGCCAATCGATCTGCCCTTCGATAACGGCACGCTTCCGGAAGGAACATCGTCGAACGTCACCTGGGACGTGCCACCTAACATGACGCTCGAGGACATTGAGCGTCTCGTGATTGAACGAACTCTGCAACGAACTGGGGGGAACAAGCAGGCTGCGGCTAATCTGTTGGGTATCTACCGGCCGCGACTTTACAGCAAGATCAGGAAGTACAACATCGACGTGCCTTCACTGGTGTCGGCGTAGTGACTTGCCACAAAAGGCACAAAACACACAAACATAGAAGACGAGTCCTGCTTGTTTCAGTAATATGTTTTGTGTCTTTTGTGCCTTTTGTGGCTAATTAACGGTCGGTTAGGAGGATTGTACACGTGGGTTTTCTTCGACTGTTTGTTTTTATACTGATCTTCGTCCCCGCCATCGCGGCTCAACAACCACCCGGCTCCCCAACTCCAACACCAGTCCCCTTGCCGTCACCGACCGTCAAGATCGATAGGTATCGCGCTGCCGCTGCACGCATCATCGGCGCAGCACTCACCAGCGATCGCGCTTATTCACGGCTCGCACATCTGACAGACCACATCGGCAATCGACTCAGCGGCTCGCAAAATCTCGAGCGCGCCATCGAATGGGCCGTCACCGAGATGAAGCGCGACAGTCTGGATAACGTGCGCTCGGAAAAAGTCATGGTGCCACACTGGGTGCGCGGTGAAGAAAGTCTCGAGATGCTGGCGCCCGTTCCGAGAAAACTACAGATGCTCGGATTAGGAAACAGTGTCGGCACTCCGGCTGAAGGTATCGCCGCCGAAGCCGTTGTGGTGCGTGATTTCGCAGAGTTGGATCGCCTCGGCGAACAGGTGCGAGGAAAGATCGTCGTCTACAACGCGCCGTACGTTAACTATGGTGTGACTGTCGCCTATCGCTTGCAGGGTGCTTCACGTGCGGCTCGCTACGGCGCCGTTGCGGCACTCGTGCGTTCGATCACGCCCGTGAGCCTGCAAACACCGCACACGGGAGCGATGAGCTACGATCAGAATCTACCGAAGATTCCGGTGGCGGCTGTGACAATCGAAGTCGCGGAGCTTTTGCAGCGCATGAACGATCGTGGTGATCGTCCGCGGCTGCGACTCAAGATGGAAGCGAAGTTTTTGCCCGACGCTGAGTCAGCAAACGTCATCGCTGAGCTCAAGGGCTCGGAGAAGCCGGACGAAGTGATTTTGATTAGCGCGCATTACGATTCATGGGACGTGGGTCAGGGCGCGCATGACGACGGCGGCGGCTGCATCGTCGCGTGGGAAGCAGTGCGACTGCTGAAAGAGCTCGGACTGAAGCCGCGCCGGACGATTCGCGTGGTGCTCTACACGAACGAAGAAAACGGGACGCGTGGCGGAAACGCCTATCACGACGCACATCGCGCGGAGATCGCAAAACACATACTCGCGATCGAGTCAGATTCAGGAGTCTTTCGACCTGAGGGCTTCGGCCTGGCGGAGACGGCGCCGTTGCAAGTGCGAGCAAACATGCAGGAGATCGCGAAATTATTGTCCGGGATTGGCGCCGATCAAATCGCTGCAACCGGCGGCGGATCTGATATTGGACCACTCATGCGTGAAGGAGTCGTGGGGGCAAGTCTGGATGTGGAGGGAGCACACTACTTCGACATTCACCATACACAGGCCGACACGCTCGACAAAGTCAATCCACGCGAGCTCGCGCTCTGCGTCGCGACAATGGCCGTGATGGCTTATGTAGTTGCTGATCTGCCTGAGTCGTTCAGATAATTCGTGCTATTTTGTAGTTAATCGAGCTGGTAAGTAGCCACGCTTGTGGGCGTCTCGAAGCACCGCACCTTATAAATCTGCACGCGCTCATCGCCGACGTGCTGCGCCACACGCTCGAGCACGTACTTCGCCAGGTTCTCCGCTGACGGCTGCAACTCATCGAACGGCGGCAACTCGTTGATGTTCCGGTGGTCCAGATACGTCACCACCTCATCAGCCGCCGCTTTCAATTCGACGAAGTCAACCAACAAACCGACGTTATCCAGCTCTCGTCCGCGTGCGTAGATCTCGATTTTGTAGTTGTGTCCGTGCAGGTTCTCACACTTCCCTCTGTAGCCGCGCAGTTGATGCGCGCTGGAGAAGTTTCGCTCAATCATCACTTCAAATTGTCCGGGCATAATCAACCTGAAGATAAGATACTCGCAAGGTCATCGATCCGCGAAGTCACCCGGCATGGCGGCAGGCTCTGTAAAAAAGTTCGCCCGTAACCTTTCGTTCTGAGGCGCGGATCGAGTATCGCCAACACTCCGCGATCGGTCGTGCTGCGTATCAACCGGCCGAGCCCCTGCTTGAGCGCGATGATCGCCTGCGGGACGCTGTACTCATAAAAACTCGATCCGCCACTGTCTTCGATCGATCTTTGTCGCGCTGCGACGATCGGATCAGTCGGGACTGCAAACGGCAGCTTGTCGATGATCACACACGACAACTGCTCGCCACGCACGTCAACGCCTTGCCAGAAACTCGATGTCGCAAACAAAACCGCATTCGGCGTCTCGCGGAACTTTTTAAGCAGTTGACCCTTCGAAGCACTGCCCTGCACCAGGCACGGGTAATCGATCTCAGCCCACACGTTTTCGAACAACGACTGCATGCCGGCGAGGCTCGTTGACAACACGAATGCTCGTCCCTCGGTTGCGTTCAGTATGCGTATGACTTCGTCAGCCGCCGCCGAGCCCCAGTCGCGATCTCTCGGATCGGGCATTCGCGCCGGCAGGTAAAGTATTGCCTGGCTCTCGTAGTCAAAGCTCGACGACGCGATCAGATCGTCCGCAGTGTCCAATCCGAGTCGATCGCGAATGAAGGCGAAGTTGCCGCCACTCGAAAGCGTCGCTGAAGTCAGCACGACTGTCGGCACTTCCTCAAACAACTTATCCTGCAATAGTCCGGCGACGTCGATCGGCGAAGCACGCAGGAACACCCCGCGGTTCCGCCGCTCGAGCCAGTAAACAAATTTCTTATCCGTGCCCGTGACGATGAACTCGAGCTCGAAACGGATCTCGCGCAGACGACGAATCAAAGCGTCGATTTCCGGAGGCTTGTCTGTGAGTGCGTCGAGGGTGGTGTCCGTACGGGCGATGGCGCCTTCGAGAGCCATGTATAGCTCACCTAGCGGCGTCGCTTCCATTTCACCGCTCGACTGTCGCCGCGCAAACGTGCCAGGAATGATTGGATAGCGACCGTCTTCACCACGTCCATCGCGAAAGCCCATGAAGAAGTTGTCCGCAAAGCGCGACATGCGTGCAACGCTGTGTGTCAGCTCTTGATCGACACTCGCGTCTTCAATCGTGAGCGTTCCGAGATCGCGCACGAGGTCGTCGATCTGGTAATTCGACACCTGCGCACCGAAGTATTCAGAAGCGACTTCTTCGACAAGATGTGCTTCGTCGAGAATCACCGCAGTGTAGTCTGGCAGGACGGAGCCGTAGTTGCCGTTTCGCAAGCTCAGGTCGGCGAAGAAGAGATGGTGATTGACGACGACGATGTCAGCTTCCTGCGCGCGATTGCGCATGCGCGTGATGAAGCAGGCATCGTAGTCAGGACACTTCTGGCCAAGACATGATTCCGAGCGCGCATCGATGTGCCGCCAGAATGAGAGCAACTCCGGCAGGTTCGATAGCTCAGCACGATCGCCAATCTCAGTTTCGCGCGACCACTGGCAAACCTCTTCGAAGTAATCGACCTCGTCCAGTCCCTCAAGCACGGGCGCCGATTGCGCGCGCGCGAGGCGGTTGAGGCAGAGATAATTGTTGCGACCTTTCATGTAGGTCGCTGCAAACGGCTTCGGCAGGACGCTCTGGAGAAAGGGGATGTCTTTCTCCATCAATTGTTCCTGAAGGTTCTTCGTGCCCGTCGAGACGATCACGCGCCCATTTCCACCGAGCGCCGCCGCAACTGCCGGAACAAGATAAGCGAGCGTCTTCCCCGTCCCCGTGCCCGCTTCGACGATGAGATGTCTTTTACCCTCAAACGCGCGCATCACCGCCCGCGCCATCTCTACCTGGCCAGGTCGATACTCATACTCTGGATGCGCCCTCGCGATCAGTCCATCCGGACCAAAAACTTCAAGCATTTGTCTGCAAGAACCCGTTCGGAATCAGTGGGAGACAGAGGATAACACGACTTGCAAATTCAGTAGATTGAGCCATGCGCGCTTTATTTTTATCGATCCTTAACTTAGAATGCGGCACCAAGCTACCTCACTTAGCTATGAAAAACCGTAAACTTCTGGAGCGCCTCACAAACAATCCTAATGGAGCAACGTTCGACGACGTTCGAACATTACTGCTGCAGGAAGGATTCAGACTCCACCGCATTGCGGGCAGTCATTACATTTTCAAGAAGCCAGGAATTACTTTCGTTGTCCCTGTTCATGCAAACCGTGTAAAATCGGTTTACGTGAGACAGGTCATTCGGCTAATCAAAGAAGCAAGAGGAGAAGGCAATGGCGGAGGAGTTGAGGTATCCGATCATAATTTACCCAGCTGAAGAAGGCGGCTACGTTGCCGAAGTGCCTGCGTTGAAAGGCTGCCTGGCGCAGGGTGAAACGCTTGCTGAGTGTCTCAACGAACTCAGTGTGGTTCAGGCTCTCTGGATCGAGAGCGCCAGACGCAATCACGAAAAGATACCAAGCCCTTCTGAAGCACTTGCGAAATTGTACAAAATGGTCGCTTAGGATTTCTGTAAATCTTGGGAATCCTGTAATCCTGATCTAAACTTTACTTCCTGCCTTCAGCCGCTTCGGATACAGCGGAAACCTCGCCGTTAGATCCGTCACATCGCGCTTCACTTTATTTCTAACTTCTTCCGATTCAGGCGCGTGAATCACCTCCGCGATCAGACGACCAATCTCGCGCATCTCGGGCTCTTTCATGCCGCGCGTCGTAACCGCGGGTGTGCCGATTCGCAGACCTGAGGCAACGAAGGGTTTGTTTTGATCGAATGGGATTGTGTTCTTGTTGACCGTGATGGTCGCGGCTTCGAGCGCCTTCTCCGCGTCTTTGCCGGTGATGCCTTTGCCGTCCATCCAGACGTCGACGAGCATCAGGTGATTATCAGTCCCGCCTGAGACGAGGCGCAGTCCCTGTTCCTGTAATTCACTCGCGAGGGCTCTCGCATTCTTCAAGACCTGCCGCTGGTACTCTTTGAAGTCTTCACGCAGCGCCTCACCGAAAGCTACGGCCTTGGCAGCAATGATGTGCACAAGCGGTCCACCCTGCACACCTGGGAACAGCCTGCGATCGATGTCCTTCGCGTGCTCCTCACGACAAAGGATCAAACCGCCGCGTGGGCCACGCAGAGTTTTATGCGTCGTCGTGGTTACATAATCAGCGTGCGGAACCGGCGAAGGATGCAACCCGGCAGCGATCGGGCCAGCGATGTGTGCAATATCGGCAAACATCCGTGCGCCAACACTGCGAGCAATCTGTCCAATGCGTTCAAAGTCGATAATGCGCGAGTAAGCCGACGCACCGCAGACGAGCAGTTTCGGCCGGTGCTCTTCGGCGATCCGTTGTAACTCGTCGTAATCGATCTGTTCAGTCTCGCGCGAAACACCGTAGTCAGCGACTTTGTAACTCAGTCCCGAAAAGTTTAACGGGTGACCGTGAGTCAAATGACCGCCATGCGACAGGTTCATTCCGAGAATCTGATCGCCATACTGGATCGCAGCAAGATACACAGACATGTTCGCCTGTGCGCCGCTGTGCGGTTGCACGTTCGCGTGATCGGCGCCGAATAACTCCTTCGCGCGATCGATCGCGCTTTGCTCGACGACGTCGGTCCACTCACACCCGCCGTAGTAACGTTTGCCGGGATAACCTTCAGCGTACTTGTTCGTGAACACCGATCCAGCCGCTTCGAGTACGGCCTCACTAACAAAATTTTCAGAGGCGATCAGCTCGAGCCCATTGGCCTGACGCGCTACTTCATTGTCGATGGCGCCGGCAATCACCGGATCGACTTCAGCAAGTGATGAGTTTCTGTCCATTGATCTGTTTACCTGTTTCTTTCCACTTCAGAAATCTTGTCAACGCGCGCGGCATGACGGCCGCCTTCAAACGCGCTCGAAAACCACGCTCGCACGATCTTCGGAATATCGCCCTCAGGCGTGGTGCGTGCGCCGATCGCGAGCACGTTCGCATCGTTGTGTTGTCGTGCAAGTCGTGCAGTCTCTTCCGACCATGCCACGGCAGCACGCACGCCCGGAACTTTGTTGGCAGTGATCGCCATCCCGGTACCGGAGCCGCAAACCAATAAGCCTTGCTCGACACTTCCCTGCGCCACCTGCTCCGCAACCTTGCGTGCATAGTCAGGATAGTCGACAGACTCTTCCGACGCGGTACCGAGATCGTGAAACTCAACGCCGAGGTCCGCGAGCAGCGGCTTCAAACGTTCCTTCTCGGCGTAACCAGCATGATCGCTTGCGAGTGCAATACGCATGTGTCAAGAACCTTCGTGGAGTGATGTTAAGAAAGAAGCGTGATGGTAACTCAGGCCATGCATGGCCTCCAAATCCGTCCTCATCGGCATTAATCCGCGGCTCATTTGCCTTACTCGCATTCACTAAGCGAGAATGCCCGGACTATGCGCTGGTCACGATACTTTATCCCCACTCTTCGCGAAGACCCGGCGGACGCCGAGGTGATTTCGCACAAACTTCTTTTGCGCGCTGGTCTGATCCGGCAATTGTCTGCTGGAATCTACTCTTTCCTGCCGTTGGGCCAACGAGTCGCACTCAAGGTCATGCAGATCCTGCGCGAAGAAATGAACGCCATCGGGGGACAGGAGTTTTACCTGCCGGCACTTCACCCGGCCGAGATCTGGCAGGAGTCGGGACGTTGGGACGCGATCGGCGACGAAATGTTTCGTCTCAAGGATCGAAAAGGCACGGACATGTGCCTTGGCATGACTCACGAGGAAGTGTTCACCGCGATCGCGCGCAACGAGATTCGATCGTACAAACAACTGCCACAGGTCTGGTACCAGATCCAGATCAAATTTCGCGATGAAGCACGACCAAAGTCAGGACTGATGCGCGTGCGTACCTTCATCATGAAAGACGCGTACACGTTTGACGTGGATCGCGCAGGGCTCGACAAGTCGTTTATCGACCAGCGCGAAGCTTACAAGAAGATCTTCACACGTTGCGGCATACAGTTTCTGATCGTGGAAGCGTCGTCGGGCGCGATGGGCGGCACGGAATCAAATGAGTTCATGGCGCGCACACCCGCGGGCGAAGATCTGATTGTCAGTTGTCCTAACTGTGATTACGCGGCAAATCTCGAGAAGGCGACTTCGCGCCTTGATGAGATCGCAGATGAGGCTGGTCCAGACAAACCGGAAGAGTTTCCGACGCCGGGTGTTCGCACCATTGACGACCTGATCACATTTCCGGGCGGCGCCGATGCAAACAGGCAGATCAAATCTCTGGTTTTCTATGCGACGATTGGTGGCGAATCGCGTCCAGTGCTCGTGCTCCTGCGCGGTGATCACCAGCTTCACGAGATCAAACTCGCCGACAGTCTTCGTGCGACAGCCGTGCGTGCTGCGCAGCCCGAAGAAATACGCGATCTGCTAGGCGCGAGCGCCGGCAGTCTCGGTGGTGTCGGTGCGAAGAACAAAACGCGCGATTTGCGAATTGTTGCCGATTCTGGGTTAAAGAATCGTAGGAACATGACCACGGGCGCAAACAAAGACGATCACCACCTACGCGGGGTCAACATCGAAAGAGATATTGCGGTTGACGAGTGGTTCGAGCTGCGTACGGTCGAGTCTGGCGAAGGATGTCCACGTTGCGAGACCGGGAAGCTCGAAGTTTTCAAAGGCATGGAGATCGGTCATATCTTTAAGCTGGGCACGAAGTATTCCGAATCGATGGGCGCAACTGTGTTGACGCAGGACGGCAAGCAGGTGCCGATCGTGATGGGCAGTTACGGCATCGGTGTAGAGCGGATCATCACTGCTGCGGTCGAGCAACAGCACGACGCTGACGGCATCATCTGGCCGAAGTCGCTGGCGCCATTCGATGTGGTTGTGACGATCACGAACATGAAGCAGGACGATGTGCGTGA
>Ga0126311_10000694_pt1 | contig 15541 bp, 12 predicted proteins | sample Plot61_FD_92539 | JGI IMG/M metagenome (GOLD analysis project Ga0126311, IMG submission 92539) | Serpentine soil microbial communities from UC McLaughlin Reserve, CA, USA - Plot61 | ecosystem: Environmental > Terrestrial > Soil > Grasslands | place: USA: UC McLaughlin Reserve, Lake County...
AGGTCATCCTCACTCCGGAGACGGTAGAGATCGAGGTGATAAAGGCGCGTCACTGCGGCCGCGAGCCCGGTGTCATACTCATTGACAAGCGCAAACGACGGACTCGATACGACGTCCTCGATTCCAAGAGCGGACGCAACCCCCTTGGCCAGCGTTGTCTTGCCCGCGCCAAGATCGCCGTGGAGGAGGACGACGTCACCATCTCGGAGGCAACCGGCCAAGGCTGCTCCGATTGCCGCGGTCTCGGCTGGACTATGGCTAATGATCTCCAGCTGGGTTTCAGTCATGCTGGAAGCTGGCATGTTGCCGCCTGATTCAACTCGCGAGGCATACGGCAGGCACGTTACGAAAGCGGCGGTCCGCCGGTCGGCGGCACGAGTGACGGATTCTGCTCGGGTGGCTGAGCGACCAAGGGTGCCCATTGCGGAGGGGAGATGAACGGAGGGCTGGCGTCAAATTCGAAATGGACGCTTGACATGACCGGTTCAGCGCCAGAGAGGTCGACGACCGTACTCGACGTGTCGGCATCCCAAGGGGCAAGGAGCAACTCCTGACCGTCGGGGCTCCAGGTAATCTCGCCCGAAAGGGCGGCGTCTGCCTCCAGCTCACGCTGATTGCCAGAGGAAGCGGTAATTACGATCGACGTCTCTTTCGAGGTGAAGGCAAATCTCGTTCCATCCGGCGACCAGACTGGCATCGTCGGTCGCTCATCGATACCGGCTAACTGATCGATCTCTCCTGTGACTCGATTCAGCACGCGGATCGACGTCGATGGCGGCTCGTACCAGGTCTGACCGAAGAGGCTGTAGAGGAGCAATTCGTCGCCGCGTGGCGACCAAGAAACGCTCCAGACATCGCGAACACCGCCATTGGTCAAGTTCTCAAAACCATCTTTCCCCGGTTCTCTCAGGTCGGCGACCATGACATCGCCAGGGGAGTGTTGAGGGCGTTCGCCAAGTCCCTGGTGCTTGACGATGAAGGCGATCTCAGAGCCTTCGGGAGACCATGACGGGTTGAAGGCCAGCGGGTATTCGGCCCCTGTCAAATCAGTTTCCTTACGGGTCTCGACGTCGAATACGCGCACACTGATCGCTCCCGACTCGTAGACTGGGTCATACCCAGCGAAGCTGGTGTAGGCAATGCGGGTGCCGTCGGGACTCCACGAGGGCGGGGCGTGTGCTGAGACTCCGTCGACCAAGCGCTCAGGCGTTGTTCCGTCGACGGCGATGTGGTAGAGGGAGACGTTGCCCATCGGGTCCTCGGGATCAGGCGCCAGGAACGCGATTTGTGAGCGGTCGGGACTCCACACCGGCCAGATGACGTGGACCGCGTCGGTGAGTTGGCGGGGCTCGCTCCCGTCCGGCGCTACCAGCCAGAGGGCGCGGTCGTTGCCGAGGACGACGGGGCCGTGCTCGCGTTGCAACTGCGCCAGCTGGAGGCGCGAGCTGTCATCAGTGGCGTCGAGTTCGACCAACTTCCGCAGCGTCCGCTCCGCGGCCGGCCAATCGCGAATGGTCTCGGCAGCGTCGATGTCGCGGCGCAGCTCGGCGGCAAAGAGACGTCGCGCATCTTCGAGACGGGTGACGGTATCCTGCAGCCCTGGTGCTTGCTCCGCCACCGGAGCCAATAGCTCGACGGCGGCCGCATAGTCCCCACGTTCGATAGCCTGAAGTCCGTCCAGATATCCCGCCTCGAGCGGTTCGAGGCGGGTTTCGATCTCGCGGACTCGCTCGGCGGAGTCTCGATAGCCGACGATGGCCTTGAATCCTTCGCGCGCCGCGACGATATCCCCGGCCTTGGCGGCGTCCTCAGCCGCGGCGTAGGCTGACGCCAGCCACTGCTGCTGGGCGGTGTGGCGCTGCACGAGCCCGCAGGCGACGGCAAAGAGGAGCAAGACCGGCGCCAGGTAGAGCAGGCGTATGAGGATGGAACGCTTTGCCGGCGCATCCGCTGGGAACCGCGAACTGTGCAGCGGAACGGCAGGTGCGTGCAGCGCGCCGCACGTGGGACACGATTGGTTGGGCGAGGCAATTGGTGAAGCGCAGGCGGTGCAGAAAGTCATCGTACGCCTCTGCGACCTACCAGGCTGCGCCTGGCCGCGGTGGTTCTGCCAGCGCAATCGTAGTGGATCGCGGGATGCGCCTGCTTGGAGATCTTCCCACGAGTAGACGTTCTGGAAAGCGTCGCGGATGACCAGGGGACCTGTCTTGGGACGACTGATCCTGGCAACGGCGATCGTCGCTGCACCGTTCATTGCGTGGCTCTATCGCGCCGAGGCGGCACTCGTCGTGATGGCCCTGGCGCTCGGCTCGGGATCGACCTTGCTCGCCGGCGCACTCGACGCGACTCCCGAGCACTTTCATCGCTGGCTACGACTTGGCATCGGCATCGACCTGACACTCGCAGCGGCGTGCGCGGCGCTGGCTATCTGGCAGGTGCTGCGCTAGGACGAGGGTGAGGGCGGTCGACCGCGGCGGCCCCGCGATGGCGACTGTTTCGAAGGTGGCCGTGTCGACTCGTCGGACGTATGTCGTGGCCGTCCTTTGTCGTCCTTCTTCGCCGCAGGATCGTGTCCATCCGTTGTCGTCGGCGGTCGGTTCCCTCGCTTCACTCGCTTCTTGCCGGGGGGACCGTTTGCATCTGGCGCTGGCTCAATCGTGCCAGGCGCTGGTCGGGTTCGTCGTCGCGGAGCGGCGGGTTGTGCGGCCTTCGCAGCTTCGAGCTCGCCACGGGCGACCTCTGGGAGCTCGATCGGGGCGAAGCCAAGGGCCAGCGAGTGTTCGACGATGTCTCGCCGCAGGAGTGACTCTGCTTGCTGCAACCGGGTGCGCAGCGGGTGCTCTGGCTTGACGTTGACGAGCATCTCCCAAACCTGGCGCATCAGGTCGATGGTCTTGTTGAAGGTCATGACCAGGTCGCCTTCGGATAGCTCGATTTGAGCGCCGATCTCAGCCATGGTGGCTCCGCGAGACCATGCGCGCGCGGCGCCATAAAAGTTGGGGTTGTGCCCCTCGGAGATGGCGAGTCCTTCGCCGCGTTCCTCGCTCAAGACCGCGTGCTCGACGTCCTCGATGCGACGGCGAGCGAGAACGAGTCGATCGGGCAGGATGAAGCGATTACCGTAGCGGAACTCACGGTCAAATGAGAACCAGGAGAAGAGCTCGGCCAGATCTTCCGGTGGGAGATTGTCGAGGATGCCGCGGTCGACCAACTCGCAGAGAATCAGACCGTCGCTGTCGAACACCTCGGCGAGCATGTCGGCCTTCTCGGTTGGATAACCCCGGTGCAGATAGCCGAACCGGTGCAGGACGTTGCGAATGCCGCGGATGACATTGCGCAATCGCTCCTCTTCGAGGTCGATCTCGCGGCCGAGCTCTTCTTCCAGAGCACGGCGATCTTTGTCGAGACGGTCGACCTGGGCCAGAAAGTCGCGATGCTCGTTGCGCCGTGGACACTCGTGGCATGGGTGACTCTGGCGCTCTTGCCATAGGGTGCGCGCTTGGGACGCGGCCTCGGCGACATCGCCGTCCAAGGCCAAGATGCGGGTAGCCGCGCGTTGCTCCTCGATCGCGCGGTGCTCATCCGCCATAGCATCGAGATCGGGCAGACCCAGAGAGTCAACCAGCTTCCAGAGGCCGTTCAGCTGCCGCTTGCCTCCCAGCTCGACGCCCTCAACGACATCATCCGGTGGGTTCTGAAACTCGACCGGGAGTTCGATGCGCTTTTCCGTGAGATGATCGATCTGGCGGTACTCGGTCAGTAACCGAATCGTGCCGTCGCGGAAGAGAAATCGACCCACTCCTCCCCGCGTGCCTTTGCCGAGCAAGATGGCCCAACCGGCGTCACGCGCGTGGGCGAGCAGGCCGGGCGGGGCGGTACGAAATGCGCGGCGGAGCGCTTGGCGTCCCGGCTCGGCCCATGGCGTGGTCGTCTGCAACAGGTGGCGAACGCCGGATCGCTCCCCCTCCAACCGGCGCTCCTTGCTCTGCGCAGCGGCCAGGGAGCGGTTGACGCGGCGGTAATCCTCGAGAAGCTCCTCGCCACCCTCCAGGCCGATCAGACAGCCTTGCGGGATGCGATCGATCTCCTCACCGAGGGCAATGATCTGATCTTCCAGGTCGCGGATGCGCTGGCTGGACTGGAACTGAGCCAGGCTCTGCTGAAGCAGGGCGCGCACTCGCTCCCCGAGGGGAGGGTCCCAGAGGTTGAGGACCGTGTTGTAGCGGATGGCGAAAGCGGACTGGACGGGGTGCAGTTCGCCGGTGGCGATGTCGAGGGTCTCGCGGAAGGTAAACCAGGGAGAGTAGGGAACGACGACGTGGCCGAAAGGGTCCATGCCGCGGCGCCCCGCCCGGCCGGCCATCTGCTGGAACTCGTTCGGGATCAGCATGCGACGCCGGCGGCCATCCCACTTGCTCATCCGGCCAATGACGACGGTGCGCGCCGGCATGTTGATGCCCAGGGCCAGGGTATCGGTGGCGAAGACCACCTCCATCAATCCGCGGGTGAAGAGCACCTCGACGAGTTGCTTCAGGATCGGGAGCAGACCGGCGTGGTGGAATCCGATGCCCTTGCGGGCCAGGGCGATCATGGTCTGGACCTGCTGCAGTTCACGATCCTCAGGGCGCATCCCCGCCAAGATGGCCTCGATAATCTGGTCGATGAGCCCAACCTGGCGTTCCGTCACCAAATTTGGCCGCATGACCGCGAGGCGCTCGGCGAATGCTTGGCAATCATTTCGGCTGAACAGGAAGTAGATGGCCGGTAGCATGTCCTTCACAGCGAGGGCGTCCACGATCTCGCGTGGCTGCGGTTCATCCATCTCCGGCGTGCTGCGCTCGGCGCGTTGTCTCGCGAAGCCGCCACGGGCCGCTTGGCGGCGCAGTTCACCGCCCGTATGGGGGAAGTCGCGGACTTTGGCTCCAGTGTGGTCGACCACCAAATTGAGCTTGCCGTCGATGAAATAGTGCAGCGCCAAAGGCACGGCCCGCTCGGTGTGGGTGATGAGGCGAATCGGCCGGTGCGTGCGGCTGATCCAGGCCGCAATCTCGTCGGCGTTATTGATCGTCGCCGAGAGGCAGATGAGCAGGACGTGATCCGGACAGAGAATGATCGATTCCTCCCAGGTCGTGCCGCGCTCTGGGTCGGCGAGATAGTGAATCTCGTCAAAGATGACGGTGTCGACGTCGTCCAGGTCCCACGGCGTCTGCAAGAGCATGTTGCGCAGGACCTCAGTCGTCATGATCACGACGCGGGCATCTCGATTCTCCGAGACGTCACCGGTGAGGAGTCCAACTTGGTCGCCGTAAACCGCGCGCAGATCGCGATACTTCTGGTTCGAAAGCGCCTTGATCGGCGTCGTGTAGATGACACGGCCCGTGCGCTTGAATGCTTCCCAGACGCCGAATTCGGCGACCACGGTCTTCCCGGTGCCAGTTGGGGCAGCGACCATCACAGAGTCGCCGGAGAGCAGTGTCTCGATGGCTTGGCGTTGGAACGCGTCGAGCGCAAATGGGTAGAGAGATTCAAACTGCGCGATCGCGTCTTCGAATTTGCCGGAACCAGAGGCAGGAGCGGCACCCGCAGCGACGGAGGATAGTTCCAAGAGTTCGGTGGTGGACGTGCTGGCGACTGGTGTCAGGTCGGTGCTCCAAGGAGTATGGCGCGAGTCGAAACGGGCAATTAGAGCCCGTCGCGGACACTATGCTACCAGCCCGGCGACCACGGCCTGCCAGCGTACGGGTTGGAGAGAGGCGGATGGATGACCGACGATCGTCGTGTTCGCGACGTCGGCGAGTTCGGACTGATCGAGCTTCTGGCCGCGTCACTGCCAGCCGAAGCGCAAGACGCGACTGGTCTCCGATTAGGGATCGGCGACGATGCTGCGGTTTGGCAGCCGTCGCCCGGCGAGTATGTCGTCGTGACGACCGACAGCCTTGTCGAAGACGTCCATTTTCGTCGCGACTGGACGGACTGGGAGAGTCTCGGTCACAAGACTTTGGCTGTCAACGTCTCGGATATCGCCGCCATGGGCGCGATTCCGAAGCTTGCCGTCGTCTCGCTCGGGCTCGACGGAGAAGAGCTCGTTAGCGATCTCGAGTCCCTTTACAGAGGGCTGGGCGGACTCGCCCGGCGGCTGGGGATGACAATCGCCGGTGGAGACGTCGTCCTAGCTTCAAACGGGTTGGTCCTACACGTCACCGCGCTCGGTGAAACGCATGGCCGGCGCACGCTGACCCGGTCGGGAGCGAAAGCCGGTGATCTGATCGGAGTAACAGGCACTCTCGGAGCATCAGCTGCCGGACTGCGCCTACTGGGACTCGATCCTGATGACCCGAGGCGTCGCGCGGCCACGGCCAATCAGCTCATCGAAGCCCATCTGAGACCCGAGCCCCGCGTGGCACTGGGCGCGGCGCTGCTAGAGGAGGGAGCCACCGCGGCGATGGATCTCAGCGACGGACTTCTAGGCGATTTGCCAAAGATCCTTGCCTCGAGCGGAGTCGCCGCCCGGCTGCACGAAGGTGACATTCCGGTCGCCGCGGCTGTGCGGGCCTTGTTTCCCGACGCGTGGGTCGATCTGGCGTTACTCGGCGGTGAGGACTACGAGCTGCTCTTCACCGCGCCCCGCGCCGCTTGGGACGCAATCGAGGTCGCGGCAGAGAAGGCGGGAGGAACGGTCGCCGCGATTGGTGAAGTGGTTGCGCGCGGATCAGACGCATCCAGTATCGAGCTACTGAGTCGCGATGGCAGACCGCGTACGGTTCCGGTTGGAGCATACGACCACTTCGGGGTGGGTTGACCACTGCGGCTCGCCGCGGCGCCTCAAGTCGGGCGCGAGCCCGCCAAGATGCTCGAGAGGTCCATGGCCTCCGCCATTACCGGAAACAGGTCCGTGTTTTCTATCTCCCCGGTCAATCGCTCCGCTCCAGGTCCAGTCGAGGTGATTGGAACCGGCGTTGCGGTGTGACCGGTGGTAGCCCAGCCAACGACAAAGCCGTAATCCGCGTCTGCTACTGGGAACGGACCGTCCTCGCCGGCGAGCATCGTGTCGAGCAATCCACCGCCAGGTTCGTACGGGTACGGCTGATCTTCCGACCCGGCCACCGCGAGCCCACCACACTCATGGTCAGCCGTGACGACGATAAGCGTTTCAGGGGCATGCTCGGCAAATGCCAATGCGACCTGCACGGCGCGATCCAACTCGAGTACGCCTTTCAGCATCAATGGCGCGTTATTGCGATGCGCCATCCGGTCGATCGCCGATTCCTCGACCATCAGAAAGAACCCGCGTGGGTTCTGAGCGAGAATCTCGATCGCTGCAGACGTCAGATCGGCGAGAGCGACGGGTGGATCGTAGACGGCGCCAAAGCCCTCCGCAGTCTGCACGAAGAACTCCTGGGCAGCGAAGAGCCCGAGTAGCGGACCCGCAGGTTCCCGCCGGCGGCGATCGAGACTCGCGCCCAACGCGGCGGCATCGGTCACGAATTCGTACCCGAGCTGGCACGCCATCGCGACGAGATTGCCGTCTGACCCGACTCCGGAACATGGCGAACCGACAGTGAGAGGTTCCGGCAGCGGCGCACCATCTGGGTACCAGTGAGCGGCGCCGCCGCCCAGAATGACATCGACCCCGGTGCGTTCGATGTACTGGCGTGCGACCTCGCTCTGGTCGGCTCGGTGCGGCACGTGCGCTGCGAAGGCCGCCGGCGTCGCATCGGTGATTTGGCATGTGCTGACCAATCCCACAGATCGCCCTGAAGCTTTCGCGAGCTCGAGGATGGTTGTTCGCTCTTGCCCCTTGAGATCGATCGAGACCGAGCCGTTGAGTGTTTTCACTCCGGTGGCGATGGCAGTGGCTGCCGCCGCGGAATCGGTAACGAATGAGGTGGGGTCGACCGTCGTGGTCCCCATTTCGCCGACGTAGGGGAGCCGGTCCATAGCAAGCCGGCCGCCACGACCTGCAGCCAATAGCTGCGCGGCAAAGCGATGAGCCTGACCCATTCCGTCGCCAATGAGAAGGATGACGTTGCGAGCGATGGGCCGATCTTCAATTTCGGTGAGCCGCAGACTGGACACGATTGCCTTCCAGATGGGATGTGAGCCGGAGCGCAAAACTGGCCTCGCCGAAGTAACGGCGGGGCCAGCATCGGCACGATCATTCTTACCTGAACAGTATCGGCCGAATTGATCGTGCTGTCGAATCTCGATCGTGGCCACGTGAGAACCGCTGATGATCAAATCAGGGTCTTGATTCCCTGGCAATCCACGTCGTACCGTTCGCATATCCGACCAAGCGGGTCGGATATGAATTGGAAGGCCGTCCACGTCCGGATGGATGGCTAAGAGCTGGGTAGCTGAGGAGGGATTCGGCGGGTGGTGATCGAGGAGATCGATGGTGTTGGAGAGCGTGACGGGCAGCTGATCGACCGTCGTAGTCTGGTCATGGCTTCGGCAGGAGCGTTGGTACTGGGATTTGTCGGTCCGCTCGCTGCAGCTGCACAATCCACGACGCCCGAAGGTGAGGCGGAAGCGGACCTGACCGCCGAGGCGGAAGCGGACCCGACTGCGGATGAGGCGGGCTTTAGCGCGGGCACCGGTGATTTCACCCTCTACTCAGGGCGAAACGAAACTCTCGTCGGTCCGCTCGTGGAAAAGTACGCTGAGGAGACCGGAATCGCCGTCGATACCCGCTATGGCGGGACCGGAGAGCTTGCGGCGACGATCCTGGAAGAAGGCCAGGATACCCCGGCTAGTTTGTTCTTCTCGCAGGACGCAGGCGCGCTCGGGTTGCTCGCCGACGAGGGGCGCTTCGCGACGCTTCCGTCCGAGCTTCTCGATCGCGTCGAGGAGCGCTTCCGTGATCCCGAGGGCCGCTGGGTTGGCGTGACCGGCAGAGCGCGGGTGCTGGCCTACAACGTTGATACCGTCGCCGAGGACGACTTGCCCGCCTCGGCGCGGGACCTGATCGATCCCGCTTGGTCCGGTCGCGTCGGATGGGCGCCGGAGAATGCGTCGTTCCAAGCGTTCATCACGGCGTTTCGCTTGATCGATGGTGAAGACGCGGTCAGAAGCTGGCTCGAGGCAATGATTGCCAATGGAGCCGTCAACTTCGGCGACAGCAATATCTCCGTCGTCCAGGCCATCGCCAACGGCGAGATCGACGCCGGGCTGGTGAACCACTATTACGTCTACGCTGTCGGTCGCGAGGCGGGCGAGGACTTTCCGGTTGCCAACCACTTTTTTGCGGCCGGAGACCCTGGTTCGCTGATCAATGTGGCCGGCATCGGGTTGATCGAGGGGGCCGACGACGCGGACGCGGCACTGGCGTTTGCCGACTATCTCTTGTCGGACGAAGCGCAGGAGTATTTCGCGACCGAGACGTTCGAGTACCCGCTCATCGAGGGAGTCGCCCCACCAGAGGGACTCGTCCCGCTAAACGAGATCGGTCACCCGGATATCCAACTCGGAGATCTTGCCGACCTGCGTGGGACACTCGAGCTGTTGTCCGAGGTGGGTCTCGTCTAGTGCATGTCGGCCCAGCAGCGGTCGAGAGTCGGCGTCCTGGCCGGTGCTACCATGCGGGGCATGATCAAGCGCTGGCTACGGCGCCGACTCGACTTTCATGCAATGAATCCGGAGACTAGTCTGGACGACGGCCGGGAGCACGGCGCCCTTGTGCGAAAGGGGCAGTTCGTCTCCTTACGGACGCATGTTCCGGCAAACCGCGAAGCATTCCAGCGTTGGTACGCGGATCGCGAGATCGCGGAGCTCTTACGCCACGATCTCGAGCCACTCACCCCGACGCAGTCTCGTGGCTATTTCGAAACATTCATCCTGCCGTCCTCTGCTCGCGGCACTTGCTTCGCGATCCATGAGCGCGAGAGCAAGCGACTCGTTGGGACGACCGCGCTCACGGACCGCGTCAATGGCCGGAACGGGGTCTCGGCGCTCTTTCGTATCGTCATCGGTGAGAAAGATGTCTGGGGCCGAGGCTATGGCACCGAAGCGACCCGCCTCATGGCACAAGAAGGCTTCCACAGTATGGGCTTGGGCGAGATTCGGCTCGAAGTCTTCAACCATAATCTGAGAGCGATCGCAGCCTATTCAAGAGTTGGCTTCGAAGTCACCGGCGAACATGTGGAGTGGGTGCCGCGCCGCAAGACCGAGCTCCGCGTCGTCGAGATGCGTTTATCACGGGATGCGTTCTTGACCAGCGGCGACGGCGATGCCGCCGACTCGCAACGCACGAACAAGGCGGAGCAAGATCGTCGGGCGCGGCAACGGCGGCGGAAAGAGCGCAAAGAAGCTCGTGCGAAGAAAGCGGCGGAACGCTCGGTCCGCCGAGGACGGATCGGTACAAATGGTGACGGCGCTGAGTCGATATTGGCAGCGGAGCCTGCTGACCCCGATTGACAGACGGCACGGGCCCCCTTACCATCGGCGAGGCAGAGAGCCCGTCGCGGGAAACACCGGGGCAGCGACTTGGGAAGCGCGGTCCAACGGCGCGGCACGGGGATGGGACGCAGTCGGGGGAGGAGTCGGTACGCGTGACCGAGAACGAGCGGCGCGCCGCGGATTCGCTGCGCGCATCGGATTTAGTTCTACGAGGGATTGGGGTCGTCGGACTGATCGCGGTCGCGCTCGTGTTACTGTTGGTTCTGTACCCAACGTAGTGCGCGACATTGCCGCGGACCAGGGGTCCCGTGGCGAGATGAACATGATCCAATCAGTCGAGGAACCCGGCGAGCGAATCGCCGGGTTTCCTTTGTCCAGTTCCGCGGGAGGCGCCAATGCGGGCGCGAATACGAGTCGCGCGTGAAATTCGAGATCGACTCTTCGTGCTGACCGTGGTCTCGGTCTTGGTTGTGGCCACGCTCGGGATTCCAGGTGCTGGCCAGGCGATACAGGGTCCAGAGGGTGAAGCCGAAGGGGCACGTGTTCGCATCGTTCACGGCGTCGCCAACGCCGGTCCGCTCGACATCTACGTCGACGGCTCGCTCGCGTTGTTTGGCATTGTCTTCGGAGACACCAGCGGAGACGTTGTGCTGCCAGGCGGTGAGCACGCGTTTGCCGTGGTCCCGACGGGAGGGACGCCTGAGACAGCGATCGCCGCCGGCACCATCGCGCTCGACAACGACGGGCTGGCATACGCAGCACTGCTGGGTACGCTCGATTCCGCGAGCGTTGGGCTTTTCGAGGTTGATGACCGTCCGCTGGACCAGGGTCGCGCCCGCTTTCGGATCATCAATGGTGTGCCCGACGCGGGCGAGATCACCCCGATGTTCGCAGGCGGCGATGCCTTGTCGGAGCCTCTTGGGTTCGGAGACTCCACACAATACGCTTCGATCGATGCGGGAACGTATGACCTGGATTTCCTCGAGACCGCATCGGGTGTGTCGCTCCTCTCGCTTCCGCAGACAGCGTTTGCCGAAGGAACGACGACCGACGTGATTCTGGTGGGACAGGTCAGCGACGGTACGATGAACGCGCTGGTTCAGCCAATCCAAGTCGAGCTCGCGCGTGCCGTCGGGCGATCAGCTCAGATATTCACGGGAAGCTGCGCGAGGCTCGAAGCGGTCGCGGCCGATCTGGGGATCGTGCAGACCGGTCAGGGTGCGGCGGTCGGGTCGACTGGGACGGATTCGGTGGCTCAGGTATTTGGCGCTGCCGGCATCCCATTTGCCACCCTCGTTGCATCTCCCCACGCCGTCGTCGTTTCGGAGGACATCGACGCCGGTGGCGACGTGGTTGCCTGCGGCGACATCGGTGGCAACCTGACGGACACCGGGGCGTTGGTGATTGCCCTGCAGACCCAGGACACACGCGCCACGGCGGGCGTTGCCGTCCTCGCGCCAGCGCTGGAAGATCCCGGGGCCACAGGCGTCTCAGTCTTCTTGATCGAGGGTGTTGCGGCGGCCGGTGCGGCCGCGACTCCGATCGTTACCGTCGAGTAGGGTCCGCTCCCGGCTCAAACGCGCTCGCCGCGGACGCGTGTGGTGACGGTTCTTCCTGAGCGAGAAATGACCGGGCTAGCTGGGAGGCGGCGTTCCGATCGTCCGGCGGTAGCGTGCCATCGATGACGAGCTCTCTCAGGTAATTCTTGACTCCCTTGATCCACGGGCCCGGGGGCCGCTCAAACATCTGCATGAGATCGTTCCCGTCGAGGGGGCTCTCGAGGCGAGCGAGTTCGACCTGCTCCTGAAGGCGATTAAACCTCGCGCGCAATTCAGCGATGCGGCGTGCGGCCGCCATCCGCTTGTGTTCACGGCCGGATGTGACGTCAGCCGCGGCGAGGTCGAGTAGATCGTCCCAGGCGTCGCCGGTGTCCAGAGCCAAGCGGCGGACGGCGCTATCGGTCCATGATGGGTCATAGGCTGCTGGACGGCCATGAAGCTCGACCAGCGTCCGAACCGACGAGCGCAGCGCTCGGTCGGCATTGAGGCGCCCAAGGGCGCGGTCCGCGAGCTCGGCTCCCACGCGCTCATGACCAAAGAAGTGGACCTCGTCGTCGAGTGCGACCTTCCGGGTGAGTGGTTTTCCAGCGTCATGCAGGAGGGCCGCCCAGCGCACCGCGGGACGGGGTGGGGCTTGACGCACGACGCGGACCGTGTGGTCCCAGAGATCTTTCTCGCGGCCGAGCCGTGGCGCGATGTTCGCCTCTGCCTCGGCCGCGAGTGGCTCGATCTCAGGGAGCGCGACCTGCAACAGGCCGGTCCGGCGCAATGCATCCAGTCCGTGATCGACGTACTCACCAAGTAGCAGCAGGGTCAGTTCCGCCGAGATCCGCTCCCGACTGATTCGCGCGAGACTTGCCGCTTGGCGGGCCATCGCCTTTTCGGTGCGCCAATCGAGCCTGAAACCGAGCTGAGAGACGAAGCGAGCGGCGCGCAAGAGCCGCAGAGGATCCTCGAGGAATCGCTCATCGGGGTCACCAACTGCGCGCACCAACGCCTGCGCGATGTCCGCTTCACCGTCCCAGGGATCGAACATCTCGCCGGATCCGGCGTCAACCGCGATCGCATTCATGGTGAAGTCGCGCCGGGCGAGATCGTCAATGAGCGTCGCGTCGAAGGCCACCTCCGGGAACCGATGTTCGTCCGGATAGTCTTCGCGCCGGTAGGTGGTCACTTCGACACGCAACCGGTCCGGCGGCTCTTCGCCAAAGATGGCGCCGATCGTGCCGAAGCGCTCGCCAACGAGATAGACGGAGGAGGCCCCGGCGATTTCAAGCAGTTCTCGCGAGCGCGGGGGCAACGCCGACGTCGCAAAGTCGAGGTCAGCGAGTTGCGCGCGCCCGAGCAGAGCGTCCCGGACTATGCCGCCGACGAGGTACAACTCCTCACCTGCAACGCCAAAGTCGCTGACCAGCGACTGGGTGACGTCTCGTTGCGATGGAGTAAGGCGGTCCAATATGTAACAGCTCACGACAGGGAGGTAAATGACGGGCAGGCATCCCAAAAAACACGATCAGTCATCGCTCACCAGTCTACTTGGTTGGGCGTGGAGCACCACGCGTCGGAGTCGGCGGCCCGGGCGGCTGGAGGAGCGTAAGATTCAGCATGGTGTGAGCTATTCTTAACCAGCGGAAGGAAATCGGAGCAAACCGCGCCCTGGGCGGCGCGGCGGGTGCTTGGCTCCTGCCAAGTACTTCGACTGACTATGGGTGTGCTCAACGCGATCGGTAATGCCGTCGTGCGGACGATCGAGATTGAACCGGCAAGCCGTCAGCAGATCGCTCAATCGGGAGACGAGGGGCGATTGGCGGGCGACCGTGACAGCCGGGCTCGCACTCACCTGGCCAACGAGCGAACATTCCTCGCTTGGCTGCGCACCGGATTGAGTTTGATGGCGGTCGGCTTGGCCGTAGCGGGGTTCCTGCCCGTCGATCTCGTACCGGGATTTCCCTACGTGCGGTCATTCTCGGTTCTGCTGGTGCTGTCCGGGATCATGATGGTCCTGTACGGAGCGAGTCGATACGTGAAGGCGTACCAGCAGATCGAGACAGGGGCATACGATCCGGCGGGCACGGCGATTATCACCATCGCGGCGATCGTCGGTTTCCTGGGCATCCTGGCGATACCGTTGGTGCTCCTGCTGCGATGATTCCGCCGTTACCCGCAGCAGATGATGATTCGGGAGACTCGGTCGTTCCGGGAATGGCCGCCGAACACGCGATCCTCGGACTGCTGGCGCTGAGCGAATCTGGCACAGGGCACGGGTACGACCTGGCTCGCCAGTTCAGTCCCGACGCTCCACTCGGTAACGTCGTTCGACTGGAACCGGGGATGGTCTATCACCATCTGAAGAAACTAGAGCGGCTTGGTTGGGTCTCGGCAGTCCCTAAAGCGGAACCGGGGCGGCCGGCGCGGCGGCTGTTCGCATTGTCTTCATCGGGTCGTGCCGAGCTCGGACGATGGCTTGCCGAGCCTGTGGCGCGTACGCGGGAGATTCGACTCGATTTCCTGGTCAAGTTGTACCTCGCCCTGTTGCTCGAGCCTGCACTGGCAGTACGCCTCGTTGACGAGCAACGGGACCTGTGCGCTCGATTGGTTGAATCTCTCGCCAACCGGCTGCGAAGCGCGCAGGTCGAAGAGGAACAAGATCCCGTCACGGCGAGATTCGGAGACATGGTGCTTGACATGCGGCTGGCGCAGACCCGGGCGGCCCTCGCGTGGCTCGATCGGGTCGGTCGCGACGCGGCAATGGCAGTCCAGCGCGCCGACGGGCTAGGACTCGCCTCGGAGAGAAGCGGGGCGCTACCGGCGTTCGCGCGGCGCGGCGATCGTGAACGAAAAGGCTAGATGCACAGAGGCGGGGTCGGGGGCGGACGACTGATGCAGACGGCGCCGCTGCCCGAGTCGGAGCGGCGCCCAGTCACCACCAAGACGGTCCGGCGTATCCTGCAATTCTTCAGGCCGTACTGGTTGCGCGTGGCCCTGACTTTCGTGGCCATCATCTCCGTCTCCGTCATCGGCCTGGCCAATCCCTTCCTGCTCAAGCTCATCATCGACGACGCGATTCCCGATCAAGACCTGAACCGGCTCTTCCTCTACGTCGGGCTAATGATCGTGCTTCCGATCTTTGCCGGGTTAATCGGGGTTGGGCAAACGTATCTGAACACGATCATCGGTCAGAGTGTCATGCAGGACCTGCGGAACGCACTCTATGGCCACCTGCAGCGGATGCCGCTCCGCTTCTTCACCTCGACCCGAACAGGGGAGATTCAGGCGCGATTGAACTCCGACGTCAGTGGCGTGCAACAGGTCGTCACCGATACCGCGACGTCGATCGTCAGCAACTTGGCGACTGCCATCTCGACGATTGTCGCCATGTGGCTGATCTCCTGGCAGATGACGCTGATCTCGTTGGGTCTTCTGCCGATTTTTCTCTTCGTGACCTACAAAGTCGGCGAAGTGCGGCGGGCAGTACAGACGGAGACGCAGGAAACGATCGCCGATATGACCTCCCAGGTGGAAGAGACTCTGTCTGTCAGCGGAATGCTGCTGACCAAGGCATTTGGTCGCCAGAGCCGGGCGGTCGC
>Ga0126311_10000695_pt1 | contig 15540 bp, 11 predicted proteins | sample Plot61_FD_92539 | JGI IMG/M metagenome (GOLD analysis project Ga0126311, IMG submission 92539) | Serpentine soil microbial communities from UC McLaughlin Reserve, CA, USA - Plot61 | ecosystem: Environmental > Terrestrial > Soil > Grasslands | place: USA: UC McLaughlin Reserve, Lake County...
AAATCAACAACGCTCGCCGCGATGATCGACATCATCAACTCAACGCGCAGCGGGCACATCGTCACAATTGAAGATCCTATCGAGTTCCTACATCGCGACAAGCAGTCGTTTGTAACTCAGCGCGAAGTTGATGTTGATACGCGTTCGTTCGCGGAAGCATTGCGCGGTGCGTTGCGACAGGATCCTGACGTGATCCTCGTCGGTGAAATGCGCGATCACGAGACGATTGAGACAGCACTAACTGCGGCCGAAACCGGCCACCTCGTTCTCTCCACCCTACACACGCTCGACGCCACGGAAACAATTACGCGTATCGTTTCGTCGTTTCCGGCGCACCAGCAGAAGTCTGTGCGTATTCAGCTTGCAGGGATTTTGAAGGCGGTGATCTCGATGCGCCTCGTCCGCGCGGCAAAGGGCGCAGGACGCGTGCCGGCCATTGAGGTGCTCGTCTCTACGGCGTTCATTCGCGATCACATCATCAACGAAGAGAAGACGTATCTGATTCGCGAGGCGATCGCTGCGGGCACGTCGCAATACGGCATGCAGACGTTCGATCAGTCGTTGTTTCACTTGCTACAGGCGCACCTCATTACGCAGGAGGAGGCACTGCATAACGCGACGAATCCGGATGAGTTCAAGATGCGCGTCTCGGGTATTTACTCGAAGGACGACACCCTCTCACACATGACCACACCGGCCACCAAAGTCTCGCCACCACCACCCAGCAACGAACCTAACAGCATCTTCGTCAAGCACTAATTCTAGCCACAAAAGGCTAATTAACTCTTTCGCGGCGCATGACGCGGACGCCCGTGCGCCAGTCTTCGTTGATGTCGAAGCGATAGATTTCGATGTCAGACGAGATGCAGTGGGCCAGTGTTTGAAACGCAGGATGAACGCGCAGAGTCGGCGCGACGAGATAAACAAGCGGCGCCTCATCTCTAATCGTGCGGGCGCCGAAGAGTTTTGCGCGCGCTATGTGTCCACGGCGGCGATGTGCTTCAACGCGTCGCCAGTAGTCAGCTCCCTGCAACACGTGCTCGCGGTCTTCTGACACCTTCAACTCGATGACAACCAGCCGGCCGTCTTGTCGCAATGCGAGCAGGTCAATCGGTCTGATGCCGAGCTTCGCGCCGCGTGCCGTGCGAAACTGCGCGTGCAGCGGCGCGATGATCAAACCCGGATCCAGTTTGGTTATGTCTCGACGAAGCAACGATTCCAGCCACGCTTCCGGCGCCGAACGATAAAACGCATGACGATGATCGACTGCCGCTGCCGATCGATGCTCGCGCAAGTCACGCAACAGGTTATGCCAATCATTCGCAGTCGATTCATCAAGCAGGCGTCGATGCGCGCGATTGGTTCCGAACCAGACTTTCTCGCGTCCGAGCAGCGAACGCACGCGCGCGAAGGGCAAACCGAAATAACGCAGCGTCTCTCCGTGACGCGAATGCACAATGTCGATCGCTTCAGGCGCTTCAGCAACGATCGCGAGGCTGCGATCGCTCGCAGTCGCGGCGGCGACCGGTGGAAAACGCGCGAGCTTCTTTCGCCACAACTCGTCTTTCTCCGGACACGACTCCTCGCTTAACAACGTCAACTCTTCATCCACTGTGAACACCTTGATGATGTTTCTCAAGCTGGGGCGCAAAAGAGCGATGCGATACAGCAGTGGCTTGAGTTGTTCGAGCGACACAATCAACCAGAGTTGCTCAACGTAAGGCGGCCGGACGCGATCCGACATCCGCCGGAACCACAACAACGATGACGACAAAAACGCATCGACTGCCGAGGGTTGGCTCGACACGACCGGACCCGTGACAGCGATTCGCTCTCGTCTTGTTTTCAACAGAACCTGGGCATTGCGACCAGGCTGACCCGGCTTTGTTCCACGACTCAACGACATCCGTTCGACAGCGCTTCCGAATTGCAACGCCGCAGCGAGCTGGGCCAAACGCTCGCAACGCATCTGACGCGCTGCACAAATCGTGGCCGTGATCGCCTTCGCGGAAGTACGAGGAATCAACTGGATCGATGAAACTTCGGTGCCCAGCTTGCGCGATACTTCGAGGTCGAGTGACTGTCCGTTCCAGTCCCACGCGAGGACGCGCCACAGTCGAGTTCCCTTCTCCGTCCAACACGAGAGCATTACTCGCCGGTGCACGATCGCAACATCGACCTCATCTCTCCGAAGCGACTGAGCCACACCTTCAGCCACAAACAGCCACTCAGCATAGTCGCGAAGCAGCGCAGAAATTTCGTGATGCGCAGTTCTAGCCGAATCCGGATTTGTGAGGCTTCGAAGCATCGTGAGGTGACTGTTTTTGCGACTTTTGTTGTTTTTGTGCCCTACTTCTACCTTGTGCTACATTTCTGGTCAACTGAATTATGAAGAACATTTATCTCGCTGGAGCAGTAAGAACACCGATCGGCAAGTTTGGCGGCACGCTCGCATCGTGGTCGGCCGCGGATCTCGGCGTGGCCGTCGCACAGGAAAGCCTGCGTCGCGCCGGTGTCGCAGCCGATCAGATCACCGACTCAATCTGGGGTTGCGCCCGCCAGGCCGGCGGCGGTCCAAACGTGGCGCGTCAGATCACATTTCGCGCCAGTGTCCCGGAAACCACACCCGCTGCCACGATCAACCAGGCGTGCGGCTCAGGGCTCAAAGCGATCATTCTCGCCGCGCAGGAGATCATGCTCGGACGCTCCGACGCAGTCCTCGCCGGCGGCACGGAAAGCATGTCGCGCGTGCCTTACTTCGCCGAAGGCGCACGCTGGGGTGCGCGCATGGGCAACATGCAACTCGTCGACGGCATGTATCGCGACGGCTTCAGCGATCCGCTTTCAGGACTGCTGATGGGCCAGACCGCCGAGAAGCTTGCGCGTCAGTATGAGATCTCGCGCCAGGAGCAGGATGAGTTCGCGCTGCGTTCGCAACAGAAAGCCGAAGCCGCGATCGCATCAGGAAGATTCAACGATGAAGTGATATCTCTCGAGATCAGCGGCAAGAAAGGCGAGATAACGAGCTTCGCGAAAGATGAACATTGCCGCGCCGGAACCACGCTCGCAGATCTCGCGAAACTGTCGCCTGTGTTTTATAAAGACGGGACCGTTACGGCCGGCAATTCGTCGGGTATCACTGATGGCGCAGCCGCCGTGGTCGTGTTGAGCGAGGAAGGAATCAAACGATTTAGGACCACGCCACAGGCACGGATCGTCGATTACGAAATCTGCGGGGTCGCTCCTGAGATCATGGGTATCGGTCCCGTACCCTCAGTGCGCGCGCTACTCGAACGACAACAGCTCTCGCTTTCCGAGATAGATCTGATCGAGTTGAACGAAGCTTTCGCCGCGCAGGTGATCGCGTGCGATCGCGAGCTGGGCTTCGACGTCGATCGTTTGAACGTCAACGGCGGCGCGATCGCGTTGGGCCATCCGATCGGCTGCACGGGTGTTCGCATCACTACGACACTGCTTTACGAGATGCAGAAGCGACAGGCTCGATTCGGACTCGCAACACTCTGCGTCAGCGGCGGCATGGGACTCGCGCTTTTGCTGGAGCGCGTATGAGTTTCCTGCGGAAACGAGCGGCTGCACTGATCGCAGTTTCCGTGGTTGTGCTCGCAGTCGCTTCCTGCCGCTCGCAAAGCGAATCCCTCACGACTGAAAGCCCATCGTCGGATACAGTCGTCTCGACAACTCCTCCATTTCAAACTAAAGAGCCCGAGCGCTACAGTGCGGTCCGCACCATCACGGTGGTAAATGCTGCCGGTGAGACTCTCGTGACAAAGACCTCCGTCGCGCGTGATGGTGAGTCGCGTCGTCACGAATCTACTGTCGCAACGAAGACGATCGTTTATCTCGACGTGCCGGAAGGCAAGTTTGCGCTGCTGCCGCGCGAGAAGGTGTACGCGGATCTCACGGACGAGAAGACGATTTCAACAGATCAAGACGACGAGACATTGACACACTCTCCTGATGCTTTGCTGCACACAGACACCGGCCTCACGAGCTATCACAAGATGGGCACCGAGTCGATTTCCGGTCGCAATGCGAACAAGTATCGCGTCGTTGTTAACAGTTCAACGCCCACGAACGTCAGCCAAAGTGAGACGCTGATGTGGATCGACGAAGCTTTGCAGATGCCAATCAGGTCCGAGATGAAATCATCCGACGGCACGCGCGTCACGATGGAGGTTTCGGAGATAAAACTCGAGGTTGATCGCAGTCTGTTTGCAATCCCGGAAGAGTTTCAAAGGATTACATTCACTGAGTTTCGCAAGCTTCTGAGTAAGACTTAGACAAGAGATTTGCAGGGATTTACGCGATTAAAACAACCCACTGAAACGTCGAGGCATCCACTAAATCTCCCATATTCAAGGCAGAAAGGCAGCTTGTAGTGAAAACACGACTTTTGATCATTGCGATTGTTTTCGTCGCACTTTTTTCTCAACCCGAAGCTACGGCGCAAACACGCGCTCGCACAACGCCGGCGGTTCCGACACTCATGTCCTCACTGCCGCAATCGGACGCGGTGGCGCAAGTGAAAATAAGACAACTCCTGAGCGAGGCGATGCCGCGTATACTGGCCAGCAATCCCGCCAAGCTCAGCGAAGCCAACGCGAGCATGGATCGCTTCAAAGATCGCACCGGCCTCGACCCACGCATGTTTCAGGAAGTCGCGCTCGGCGTTCGTTTCACGTATCCGTCGGAAGGCGTGACGAAGGTGCAAACAGTCGCACTCGCGAATGGAACTTTCAGCTCAGCGGCAATGGTCGCAGCCGGTCGAGTCGCTTCGAACGGAAAGTATCGTGAAGAGAAATATCAGGACAAGACCGTTTACATCTTCACAGTCGATGAAAACCTAAAACTGCTTGGCCTGTTTGACGTGAGAATCGGCGAGCTGGCCGCAGCGCCGATCGATACGAACACGTTGGCGCTCGGAGATCCAGCAGGCGTGCGAAGCGTCATCGATGCAGCTCGCTCGCGTAAACGAGCGAATGCAGAGTTGATCGCACTCGCCAGTCGTGATCCCAATGCCGTCATCGGATTCGGCAGCAACATCACGGAGCAGTTAATCGCAAATCTCGACATCGGCAACGCTCCGATCGGCGCTGACTTGCGAACGTTGCGACAGGTTTATGGCTCGGTTGGTACAACAGAAAGCGATCTACAGTTGTTCCTCGGCGCGCGTGCAGTCAATGCGCAGGCGGCAAAGAACTTTGGAGACACGCTCGAGGGCTTGAAGCAGTTCGGTGCGTTATTCGTGGGACGTTTGTCCGGAGCGAAAGGCGTGCTGGCGAAGAGCGCCCTGGCGAACATGAAGATCGTTGCGGACGCAAACGAGCTGCAAATCAGAACGAGCGTGGCCCAGGCTGAGGTGGGGCCACTACTCGGATACTAACTGCAATCTGCGCGGATTATTTAGTTGGAAAGTTTAGACCTGCGGGGAGACCCGGTTCTGCTGCCGGTTCTCCCTCATCCAACTGCGCTAACACGGTTTCGTAAATTTTGATCTTGCCTTCCTGCTTCATGCGCTGCGTCACGCCGCCGACGTAATCCTCAAATACCTGATCCTGGCGTTCACTCATCATCGACTGTTTCAACGTATCGCTCTGTGCGGTAAGTCCACCCATGTCAGCATCGTATCTCTTGGTGACACCGACGATCACCCACTTGTCGTCAACCTTGATCGGCGTCTTGCTAAACTCGCCTTCCTTCAAACCGTAGATCACATCGTCAAGCGCAGTACTCGAACCGGCTTTGCCGAGAGATGAACCGAGCTTGAACGAGTCTTCGGTGGCGGCGTCGTAGCCTTCTTTTTCACCCGCAGCCTTGATGCCGTCCGGACCACTCAAACTTGCCACGAGGTCTTTCGCTTTCTGCTCCAACTGTTCCTTGGCGCGCTGGTTTTTGATCTCGTCGGCGACCTTCGTTTTGACCTCGTCAAAATCCGGGATGCGCGGCTCTTTCTTTTCAACGAGCATCGGAATCGCAAAGCCGCCTTTGATACCTGTAGCTTCGCCAACGTCATTCGAGTTATTCAACACTTCGAGGGTTTGCTCAAACTGTTGATTGCTTCCGATCTCAGGCACATCGTCACCCGGCTTTACAAACGGTGTTTCGCGCACCATCTCAGCCGCAGTCATGTTGGCCTGCGCTGCTAACTCCTGTGCGACTTTTTGCGGGTCTTTAGTTTCCTGTAGACGCGTGTGGGCTGTCTGGGCCAGCTTGAATGCTTCGGTGTACGCTTTGCGGTTGCGCATAGAGACCAGGATTTCCGGCTTCGCTTCTGCAAATGTCTTCGGAACACTCTCACCGCGACGCAGGATGTACCAGTTGCCGCCGTAACGAATGGGAATGTCGGTGACGTCGCCCGGCTTCATGTCAACAGCTCGGTCGTAGAGGCTGTGAGGCTTGTTCTCATTCTTCTTATAAGGCTTGTCCAGCAAACCACCATTCTTCGCAGTCGCCGTATCTTCTGAGTTACCCCTGGCAATCTCCGCGAACGCTTCTTTCGTGCTTGTTCCAGTCGTGCCGCGTAACCTCGCGAGCAGGTCTTTCGCTTTCTGTTCAACCTGTGCATCGAGATCCTTGCGCGCAACTTTCAGAACAATCTGCTGGATCTCTATGCCTGCTTCCTTGTACTTCGGATCGAGCCTGTCGTACTCCGCCTTCAGCTCCGACTCAGGAATTGGAAGCTTCGAACCGACCTTCTCAGTCTCGACAAACACGTAGCGAACCTTCCGCTGCGGCTCGAGGTAACGATAGTCAGTCTTGTGACTCTCGTAATAACTGCGCAGCTCCTCATCGCCCGGCTGAATCTTCGTCGCAAGCTTGTCTGCCGAAACGGCCACGTAGCTCACATCGAACGACGTGTTGCGTCGTTTGTATTCTTCTTCGACTTCAGCATCGGAGACGTTGACACTCGCACTTACAAACGCTCTTAGTTTTTCCTGCGCAATGTCCTCGCTAAGCTCTTTCTCGTAAGTATCGAAATCGCCGTAGCGCGCCTTTACTACCTCCTCGTATCTTTTGTATTCGATAGCTTTTCCGGAGGCATCGGTAAACTGTTTATCTCTCTTCTGGAGAAGCTCCGCGTTGCTGGCAGCAAGACCGAGGCGGGCTGCTTCCTGAGCAATCACCTGTTTGCCGATCAGACCCTCAAGGAAGCGCTTGTTACCACCCAGCTGGGCCAGGCTGATCCGATTGCCGAACATCTGCGCGTAGTTCTCACGGATGCGCGCGACGTCAGCGACGGTAATGTAGGCGGAACCCACTTTCGCGACTGCTTCCGTGTTTCTAGTGGGGTCAATAGTACTTGCCGAGCGGCCGGGGGCAAAGAAGATAACCAGGCTGACCGCCATTAGAATCGCGAATAATACGATGACGATATTCCGGGTTCGTTCGAGTCGTCCAAGTTGTTTGAGCATTGTTTATTACCTTTCAGAAACTGCGGATTGTATGTGAGAGTCGCGAACCGCTGCAACTGCCGACGTGGTTTGCCCGAATACAATCCTGATGCTATTTTAATCCACTTCATGGACGCAATTGGCGGCTCAACCTGGTTGTGGATCGGGTTCAGTTTATTTATTTTCAGCATGTTGAGCCTCGATCTGGGGCTCTTCAACCGTAAAGCTCACACAATCAAGTATCGAGAAGCGTGGATCTGGAGCGGCGTGTGGGTGACGCTGGCCATGATCTTCGCCGGTGTCGTTTTTTATTATCTCGACTCCACGCGCGGGTTCGAGTTTCTCACGGGCTACATCATCGAGTTATCGCTTTCGGTCGATAACCTGTTCGTCTTCCTGCTGATCTTCTCTTACTTCAAGGTCCCGGCGAAGTTTCAGCACCGCGTACTCTTCTGGGGTGTGATGGGCGCACTCTTTATGCGCCTCACGATGATCTTTGTCGGCGCGGCACTCATCAATCGCTTTCACTGGATCATCTACATCTTCGGCGCCTTCCTCGTTTACACCGGAATCAAGATGTTCCGGCAGGAGGAGATCGACATTCAACCGGAGCAGAACCCGCTCGTCCGGGCGGTCACGCGGTTCCTGCCGATTACTCGCCACTACGACGAAGAGAAATTCTTCACCAGGACAAACGGTAAACGCACGGGCACCTTGTTGTTGCTGGTTCTGATGGTCGTCGAAGTCACTGACCTGGTGTTTGCAGTCGACTCGATTCCGGCGATTTTTGCCGTCACTACCAACACGTTCATCGTTTACACGTCGAACGTATTTGCCATTCTCGGCCTGAGATCGATGTACTTTTTGCTGGCCGGCGTAGTGGAGAAGTTTCGCTACCTCAGGTTCGGACTGGCCATCGTTCTCACGTTTATCGGCCTGAAAATGCTGGTGGGCGCTACCGGTTTCATCATTCCGATTAAAATCTCACTCGCTGTCGTGGCGCTCGTGCTGGTTGGGTCGGTGGTGGCATCGCTGGTATTTTCGCCCGAAGGCGAAAGAACCATCACAGTCGACCTACCACCCGATTTCGATAACAGGGATTTACACTGATTTTTAACAGATTTCCACTGTAAACCCAACGTCCTGGAAAAATTCAATAAATTTTGTTTAAAATCCTCTGGCATCGGGGTTATCCGTGTGCTAGATTCCTGAATCGGTAGTGTTGCTGCCCGAATTGGACTCACACTTGGTTCCAGTCGCTTGGAACCCCTTCCCCAAAGTCGATCTAGAACAATGGTTGCGAATAAGACCAGTCGCTTTGCCTATGATTGGTGGATTATTCAGAAGCGTTTCGTCTATCTGGTAATCGCCATCTTCCTGCTTTGTGGCCTTGCCGCGGGTGCTGCCGTCTACGTCTATAAGTATGGCAATCCATTCCGCAATGTCGCAGTAGTCAATCATCCGGCCGGTGCCCGGTTTGTTTCCTTCGAGGGCGACGTGCGCGTCATTCGCGCTGCCACGCGCGAGATGATCCCGGCTAACAGCGATACCCAGCTTTATCCTGGAGACACCGTGCAGACGCAGGCAAACGGCCGCGCGCGCATCGGCCTCGCCGACGGCTCAACGCTACTCATCAAGCCAAACAGCACGATCATCGTGCGTGACAACGCCCGCGCTGACGATGGTAAAAAGACAAACGTGCACGTGCGTGTCGACAGCGGCCAGTTGTCGGTCCGTACTGAGCAACAGACTGACGGCACCACAAACATCGTCGAAACTCCCCAGACCAAGAACGCAGTGGGCGAGCAGACGAATGCCAGCTTCGGTGTCAATCCTGAAGGCACTGAAGAAATCCGTGTCTCAACCGGTGCGATTGAGACGACAAACGGGGCCGGTGAAAAGACTTCGATTCGCGGAGGAGAGTACGTTTCTGTTAACAACTCGGGTCGCCTGTCGCCCGCGCAGAAACTTCTCGACGTGCCGCAACCAGCCAGGCCACATGATCGCGAGCAGGTATTTGTTGGTCCAAATGGCGCCGCGAGTGTCGCGTTGAAGTGGCAGCGTCCGCAGTCCGGAACACCTTTCTACTATCGCGTCGAAGTTGCGACTTCTCCTTTCTTCGTCACGGACGGAAAAGTTATCGAGCGCGATCAATTGGTGGCAACTGAGTTTGGCGCCAGTGATCTTCGTCCCGGTGTTTACTTCTGGCGCGTACGAGCAACTGCCGCGAGCGGACAGGCGAGTGACTGGAGTGATCCGTTGAAGTTTGTCGTCACGGCGAAGGGCAGCTCGCAAGTCGCAGTCTCCGACCTCAGCTCTGAGCTCCTCGGCGGCAGTATTTATCTGATTCGCGGCAAAGCGGACCCCGGCGTGACGATTCGTTGCAGCGGTCGCGAGACGATTGCCGCACCTGATGGCGCATTTCAGATCCAGGTTACTGCCGCGGCGAGCACACGCGAGCTCACGCTCGAAGCCCAGGATTCAAGGGGCAACAGCAGTCAATACAAAGTTTCACTTTCCACACGCGCAGGGCGCGCCAGAACTTAAGTCGCATGTCGAGTCACGTAATCCTTTTGACGGATGCTCACGAAGCCCCAGCCTACGAGTTGATCGAGGCGCTGCGGGGGGCCGGCGTGAAGACGCTGATCGAGGGTCTGCGTGAAGTGGAAGTCGAGATGGCGCTGGCCCAGCAAAAGAAACGTGAGGGTGGGCGCGATTCCGAAGGACCACCGCCACTGGCTGTGTTGTATGAAGTCGTGCCCGGTGCGGACATGGTCGAGCTTCACACGGCGATCGATCACGCGAAGGCTTTCTGGCCCGGAGCACCGTTGGTGGCGTGTCGCCGGCAAACTAACGGTTACCAGAGTCACAATCTGCGGAGTCTCGACGGCGCAACTCTCAAACGACTCGGATTCCTTGCCATCGCAGACAAGTCGGCACAACTCCCGGCGCTGCTGCGCGAGATCGAAGCGCATGGCGGCACAGGCGAGCTAAGACTTCCGGACACGTTCGATCAGCCGTCAGAAACCAGCTCAACTTCTCTGCCCCGCAAGATCAAATTTAACCATCTCCGCGCGGCATATGACATCGTTTCGTCTTTACACTTCAGCGGCGATCAGAGTGGTGCCGCAAACACTGCCCTCGCCGGTTTGCAGGGCCTCATCAAAGCCGAACGTTGGGCCATCTACCTGTTTTCCGAGTCGAAGGGTTTCGAAACCTCGACACTCGAGGCCATCGCCGTCAGAAAGGCCGGTGACGAGAGTACTCGGCACGAAGACGAATGGGCACAGCTCGAACCCGATTTGCCGATCGGTTCCGAAACGAAAGCGGCAAAGCGCGCGGCTGCGGGAATGGGAATTATCAAGCGAAAGGAACGAGGGCAGTTCGTGGTTGCGGTTCCGTTGATCTGTGGCGAGAGGATACTCGGAGTTATCGAAGGCATTCGTGAAGGCGCCGGTTCGTACGCGTTCAAGAAGACTGACGTCGAGCTGCTCGACTCACTCTCGCTGCCGATCGCTTCGGCTCTCGCGAATGCAGTTCGCATCGCCGAGGCTGAGCGTCTTTCACAAACCGACGATCTAACGAAGCTTCACAACGCGCGTTACCTGCGCCAGTTCCTCTTGAACGAGATCCGCCGCGCACGCCGTTATCAAACAAGTGTCGCTGCCCTATTTTTAGATCTCGACGATTTCAAACAGATCAACGACGTACACGGTCATCTCGTCGGCTCCCACGTGTTGATGGAAATGGCCGCCGTGATTCTTTCCTCAATCCGCGATACTGACGCCGTCGCTCGCTATGGCGGCGACGAGTTTGTGATCGTTCTGCCCGACACCGGAACCGAGCTCGCGGGCCAGGTCGCGGAACGAATTCGTCAGAAGATAATCCGTCATAACTTTAACGGTGGCCGACGTCTCCAACTCTCGTTAACCGCGAGTTTCGGAGTCGCTGCATTTCCTAAGCATGCTTCGTCCCCCCAACAACTGATCTCCTGTGCGGATACCGCCATGTATGAGGCGAAGGCGGCCAACAAAAACTGCGTCCGTTTCGCGGCTGACCTGGCCAGCAGGGAGCCCGCAAGACGCGCCGCAGCCAACTTGGAAAACACAGATTACGCGGACTCACGAGACAATCAACCAGTGTCCGTGTAATCCGTGGCTAACTCGTGTATATTTTCTCGTTTACGCGGTGTGTGCTCAGGGTGTATCTTAGGATTTCGGACGTTTGGGCGACATTTACCGCCGACCCCACCCGAAGTTCCATTCTTCAACCACGGGAAGTGAATAAAACTAAGTGGCGTTCAAATCTATCTTTAGTCTGTTTTCGAGCGACCTCGCCATTGATCTCGGGACGGCGAACACACTCGTTTATGCAAAAGGACGCGGCATTGTCGTGTCAGAACCCTCTATCGTCGCGATTAATAAAGTCACTAATCAGGTCGAAGCTGTCGGACGTGATGCGAAAGACATGTTGGGCCGTACACCTGGAAACATCGTCGCTATCCGACCGATGAAAGACGGCGTCATTGCCAACTTCGAAGTCACGGAGAAGATGCTTCAACACTTCATCCGCAAAGCGCACAATGGGAAAACGTGGGTTAGCCCGCGCGTCGTCATCGGTATTCCGTCAGAGATCACGCAGGTCGAACGACGAGCTGTCGAAGACTCGGCGTATCGTGCGAAAGCTTCGGAGGTCTATCTCGTCGAAGAAGCGATGGCGGCGGCAATCGGCGCCGGACTTCCGATCACTGAGCCACATGGAAACATGGTCGTCGATATCGGCGGCGGCACGACTGACATCGCCGTGATCAGCTTGAGCGGTATTGTCTACTCGCGTGCGGTGCGTGTAGCCGGGAACGAGATGGACGAGGCGATCATCCAGTACATCAAGAGGAAGTACAACCTGCTGATCGGTGAGCGAACTGCCGAGGCGATCAAGATCGAGCTCGGCTCGGCATATCCACTGGATGAGCCGCTGTCGTTTGAAGTGCGTGGTCGTAATCTGATCGAGGGAATTCCGAAGACGATCACGATCACGGATGAAGAAGTTCGCGAATCACTCGCCGACTCGATTTCAACGATCATCAACGCTGTGCGCGTCGCGCTCGAACGAACTCCACCAGAGCTTTCAGCCGACATTGTGGAGCGTGGCATCGTACTGACTGGTGGCGGTGCGTTGTTGAAGAATCTCGACAAACGACTTTCGATCGAGACGGGTTTGCCGGTGTCGCTCGCCGACGATCCACTTGCTTCAGTGGTGCTCGGCACAGGCAAGATGTTGTCGGATTTCGATCTCCTCAAGCGTGTGAAGTGGGAAAACACGATGGTGAGCGGTATGTAGTTAACCATCCACAGATAACACAGAAAGCTCTGTGTCATCTGTGTAATCTGCGGCTAAGATCTGGATCTACGTGGCTTCGGTTCGCACACAAAAAGAGATTCGACAACGAGCTCCCATCTGGCTCGTGACGCTGCTTGTCGCCAATCTCGTCATCATGGCAGTTGACGCAAAAGACGCCGACGGCGGCCAGAAGATGCTCCGCGTCTGGACCCAAACCTTTGCTTCACCTTTGCAAACCGCATCGTCGAAAGCGACTGGCGCCACCTCCGGCTTTTTCCAGCAGATCTGGAACTTCCGCAGCACCGCCAAAGAAAATGAACAACTGAAAGAGCGTTTGGCGCAGGTTGAAACCGAGCTTCACACCGCCCGCGAGGCCGCTACTGAAAACGAGCGGCTCAGAGCACTGTTGAAGCTCAACGAGCAGACGGACATCAAGAGCATCCCCGCTCGCGTGATTGCGCGCGATCCTTCCGTGTGGTTCAACACGATCACGATCAATCGTGGCAGCAGCGCGGGAGTCGAGCTCAACATGCCCGTCGTTACGGCGAGTGGGATCGTCGGGCGCATCATCACTGTCAGTCCATGGTCGTCGCAGGTCATGCTGATCACTGACGAGAAGGCCGGCGCGGGCGCCGTTGTGGGCCAGCTAGGACAGTCAGGCGCGCTCGGCTCGGTGCGTGGACGTGCGGACATGGGCGTCGGAGTGATCGAGATGCGTTACGTCTCCGGACTCGAGAAAGTTGAAGTAAACGATTACGTGATGACGACAGGTCAGGACGGAATTTATCCGGCCGGCCTGAACGTTGGCCGCGTTATTGATGTTAAGAACGGAACGGCGACTCAGGCTCATCAAATTCTTATTCAACCCGGCGCACAGCTTGATCACCTTGAGGAAGTGGCCGTACTCCTCTATCACCCCCCGCCCCGTGCTGTGCCCGAACCAACCCCGAAGTCGAATTCAGACCGAAACACGAGATGATCTCAGTGGCAGTTAGCAAGCGGTTCCTTTGGCAATGCTTCTATGTCGAAGCTTAAGATTGCGGTAGTTTTGTCGGTCTCAATCCTGCTCCAGCTTTTGCTGCGCGAGGTTTGGCGACCGCTCTCCTATATAGACTTCCCTCTCGTAGTTGTTGTTTACATCGCATTGCAACGTGACGCATGGCAGGCTTTGCTGGTCGGCACACTCGCGGGACTGATCATCGACGCTGCAAGCGGTGGTTTGGTAGGCGCGGGAGGTTTTTCGAAGACCATGACCGCGTACGTCATCTATTTCGCGGCGACGCGCATAAATCTTGAAAACCCTTTGTTGCGGATTCCGGTGCTCGCGGCCGGCTCGTTGCTGGATTCCGCAATCTACGTTTTCTGGCACCGGGTGCTGGGCTACCCGCCGGCCGTACCATTAATGCAGACGATGTCTTATAAGTTGATAGCGACGACGGTGGTTGGAACGCTCGCGCTTTACCTGATAGACGCCCTCGTGGCCGAGCGCAATTCACCGCGAAGACAGTTCGCAACCCGCCGCCGCGTTGCACGACGCTCAGCGGGACCACTGCGGAGGCGATGATTTTCATATGAACATTGAAAATCTGTCTAATACAACTCGGTTAGAGGAACGCGGCACTAAGTACGGAGTATCAGGATGAAATTCGAAGATACATCTCAAAACCTTCGCGCGCGCCTGCGGTTCGTCCAGGTGCTTGTCCTCACCATGCTCGGCCTGCTCAGCATTCGCCTGTACGTGTTGCAGGTAGTCAGGGGCGAGCGCTACGCCGAACTAGCCGAGAACCAGCGCCGTCGACGTCTTCCAATCCCCGCGCCGCGCGGCATGATCTTCGACCGCGAAGGCCGCGTGATCGTCGACTCGCGTCCCATTTACAACGTGATCCTCTCACGCGAAGACGTGAAGGGTAAGGATCTCACGTCGCTGATCGAGCCGCTCTCAGAAGGACTCAGCGTGGACAAAGACATCCTGCGCGATTACTTCGAGATCGTAAGAACGATGCCGGCGTTTGAGTCGATTACGGTTAAGCAGGGCGCATCACCGGGCGACATCGCGTGGGTCGAGGCACACAATCTCGAATTTCCGGAGTTGCGCGTCGAGCAGCAGCCGCAACGCCGGTATCCATCCGACGGCTCGCTCGCCCACGTGTTGGGCTACGTCGGTGAGATCAGCCCGGAGCAACTGAAGCAGCAAGTTTATAAAGACAAGGGTCTCAAGCCCGGCGACACCATCGGTTTGAGCGGTGTCGAGCAGATCTACGACGACTACCTGCGCGGCAAAGATGGCTATCGCGAAGTTGTAGTCGACAGTCGCGGGCGTATTCAGGATGAGATTGACACTATCCCACCGATACCGGGCCGTGACCTCGTGATGACGATCGATCTCGATCTGCAACTCGCTGCCGAAGAGCAACTGAGGAATTCCGTCACGAAACGCGGCGTAATCATCTCGGCTGATCCAAACAACGGCGAGATCCTCGCGCTTGCTTCGGCTCCGACCTTCGATCCAAACCTCTTTTCACAACGAATCACGACGAAAGAAGGACGCGCCGAGTACGTCAAGCTTTTGAACGATCCGGAAACGCCACTGATCAATCGTGCGGTTCAGAGTCGTCAACCACCGGGATCGACGTGGAAGATCCCAATGGCGATTGCGGGTTTGAAACAGGGCGCGATCACACTCGAGCACTCGAACCTCGCCTGTGGCGGCGGTATCACCATCGGCAACAAGTTTACCCGTTGCATGAAACAGCACGGCGCGCCCGACATCAAGACGGCCATCACACAG
>Ga0126311_10000696_pt1 | contig 15527 bp, 14 predicted proteins | sample Plot61_FD_92539 | JGI IMG/M metagenome (GOLD analysis project Ga0126311, IMG submission 92539) | Serpentine soil microbial communities from UC McLaughlin Reserve, CA, USA - Plot61 | ecosystem: Environmental > Terrestrial > Soil > Grasslands | place: USA: UC McLaughlin Reserve, Lake County...
GCACTCGAGAACTTCACCTCCCAGAGCAGACGCCCGAGCATCGAGCGGATCCTCACGTATGCGAGCACGGCGGAGTCGCTCGGCTACCGCTCGCTGTGGGTTTGGGACCACCTGTTCCTCGGCAACCGGCGGCCGTTCCCCTTCCTCGAGTCGATGTCGACCCTTGCCGCGCTGGCCACTCGGACCACGACGCCGGCCTTGGGCACGGGGGTGCTGGTGCTGCCGTTGCGCAACCCCGTGGTCCTGGCCAAGGTGGCCGCTACCGTGGACCTCCTCTCCGGTGGGCGGCTCTGCCTCGGCGTCGCTGCCGGCTGGTATGAGCGGGAGTTCCAGGCGTGTGGCGTCCCCTTCCGGGCGCGTGGCCGGCTGTTCGAGCGGAACCTGGACATCCTCGATCGGCTGTGGCGCCAGCCTGAGGTCAGCGGCGTCTGGGACGAGCTCGACCTGCGCGGGGTCGTCATGCTGCCGCCGCCGGCCAGCCGCCCGCGGCCGCCGGTGCTCATCGGCGGCTATGTCGACCGGGTGCTGCGGAGGGTGGCGACGCTGGGCGATGGCTGGTTGACCTACTTCTACACCGCGCAGAGCTTCCGCTCGGCCTGGGCGAGGATCCGCGAGCACGCCGCCGAGGCGGGCCGCGATCCCGACTCGCTCACCAACGTCGCCCAGCTGCCGATCTGCGTCTCGTCCTCGTACGAGGACGCCGACCGCCGGGTCCGGGCGTTCGTCGCCGACTACTTCGACGTCGCCGCGTGGAGCCAGTCCACCCCCGACAGCGCCATCCGCGGCACGCCCGAGCAGTGCGCCGAACAGCTGGCCGAGCACGTGGCGGCCGGCGAGCGCCACATCGTGCTGGTGCCCTGCGACTACGCGCTGGACCAGGTCGAGCGGATCGCCGCCGAGGTCCTGCCGGCGCTCCAGCCGAGCCGGCTGACGCAAGAGCGGACGTGATGGCGGTCTCTCCTGCCAGGCGGCTCCGCGAGGAGCTGGCGCGCAAGCCGAGCCCGCCCGCCGACAAGCTGCTGCTCGCCGAGGCCGCCATGCGGTTGATCCGCGACGGTGACCACGTCGCGGTCGGCGGCACGCTGTACTCCCGCACGCCCATGCTGCTGTTGTTCGAGCTGCTGCGCCAGGGCCGTGCCGGCCTCACCATCTCGCGCCCACTCAGCTGCTACGAGGCAGAGCTGTTCCTGGTCGGCGGGCTGGCTGACGGCATCGTGACGAGCTGGGTCGGGATCGGCCTGCCGTGGGGCATCTCACGGGTCGTCCGCGAGCTGGTGGAGGGGGGCCGGGCGACCTATGAGGAGTGGAGCCACCTGGCGCTCGGGTTGCGCTACAAGGCCGGGGCGATGGGCGTGCCGTTCCTGCCCACCTTCACGATGCTCGGCTCCGACCTGGCCGGGCTCGTCGACACCCACGAGATGACCTGCCCGTTCACCGGCGAGACGGTGTTGCTGGTCCCGGCGCTCAACCCGGACGTCGCGCTGGTCCACGTGCATCGCGCCGACCGGTTCGGCAACGCCCAGATCGACGGCTACACGCACATGGACGCTGACATGGTGGCGGCGGCCCGCACGGTGATCGTGAGCACCGAGGAGGTGGTCGACGCCGAGCGCATCACCGAGGGTGCCGACGCCACCGTAATCCCGCACTTCCAGGTGGACGCGGTGGTCGAGGCGCCGATGGGGGCCTTCCCGCACGAGTGCTACGGCCGCTACGAAGCCGACTTCGCGCACTTCGACGACTACGTCGCGGCAGTCAGGCGCGACGGCCTGGCCGCCGTCTCCGCCTACCTGGACCGCAACGTCCATCGCCAACCCGACTTCGCCGCATTCCTGGCCAGCTTCGGCAGGTCCCGGCTGGAGGGCCAGCAGGCACGGGCTGTGGAGTTGATGGGGCGGTGAGCTGGACGCCGCAGGAGTTGATGACGGTCTCGGCCAGCCGCCTGCTGGCAGACCACCGGGTGGTGTTCGCCGGCGTCGGCGTGCCGCTGCTGGCCTCGGTGCTGGCCAAGCAGCAGCACGCGCCCGACCTCACCATCGTGCTCGAGGGCGGCATCATCGGCCCGCGCATGCTCGCGGGAAAGCTGCCGATCTCCACCAACGAGATGCGGGCCGCCCGGCACGCCAGCATGCTTACCGCCATCACCGACGTCTTCCTGCTGGCCCAGCGGGGCTTCCTCGACTACGGCTTCCTCGGGGCCGCCCAGATCGACATGCACGGCAACATCAATACCAGCTTCATCGGCTCGGTCGAGCGGCCACGGGTCCGTCTGCCCGGCACCGGCGGGGCCAACGACATCGCCTCGCTCTGCAACGAGGTCCTGGTGGTCACCGCCCACGAGCCGCGCCGCTTCGTCGAGCGGGTCGACTTCGTGACCAGTCCCGGCCACCTCGATGGTGGTGATGCCCGCCAGAAGGCCGGGCTGGTCTCCCGAGGGCCGAGCACGGTCGTCACCGACCTGGCCCTGCTCGACTTCGACCCGGACAGCAGGCGGATGCGGCTGTGCGCCCTGCAGCCCGGCGTCACCGTGCAGGACGTGCGGGCCCAGACCGGGTTCGAGCTGCTCGCCCATCCGGAGGTGTACCAGCTGGAGCCACCGGCGATATCGGATCTGGAGATCTTGCGGGAACTGGAAGCCGGCGCAGCGGTTTGGGATTGAGGAGCCGAGCATGGACGTCGTCGAGACCAGGTGGAGGGTGGGGCTGCTCGTCCCGTCCTCCAACACCGTGATGGAGCCAGACCTGTGGCGTGCGCTGCCGCCCGACACCACCCTCCACACAGGCCGGATGTACCTGGAGGACACCACCCCCGAGGGTGAGAGCCGCATGCTCGACGAGCATGTGCTCCCGGCCGCCCGCGACCTCGTCACCGCCCGGCCCGACGTGATCGTCTTCGGCTGCACCAGCGCGGGGGCGCTACGCGGCAACCCCTACGACGCCGAGCTGTGTGCGCGCATCAGCGAGCTGTCGGGGGTGCCGACCGTCAGCGTGATCTCCTCGGTCAGGCAGGCGATCGCGGCCTCGGGCGCGCGGCGCGTCGGCATCGTCACCCCCTACGTGGACGCGCTCAACCGGCCGATCAGGCAGAGCGTCGAGGCCGACGGCATCGAGGTGGCCAGGATCGCCGGGTTGGGGATTGCCGACAACTTCGAGATCGCCAGGGTCCCGGTGGAGCGGATCTGCGACTTCGCCGAGCAGACACTGCGTGGGCTCGGCATCGACCTGGCGTTTGTGTCCTGCACCAACCTCCCGTCGGTGTCGGCCCTGCCCGAGCTGGAGCGGCGCCTGGACCTGCCGGTGGTGACCAGCAACCAGGCGGCCATCGCCGCGGTGCTGGCGCTGCTGGACGCGACCCCAGCGCGCCAGGGCGGGTAGCCGATGGTCGCCGCCCCCTTCGGCTACCAGCGTGTGTCCTCGTTCGACGAGGCCGTGCAGGCATTGCACGAGCGGGGCGAGGACGCCAAGGTCATCGCCGGCGGCCAGAGCCTGGTCCCCATGCTTAATCTCCGTGTGGCTCGACCCGAATGGCTGATCGACATCAACCCGGTCGGCGCCGGCCCGATCGAGGAGCACGGCGGGTCCCTGGGGCTCCCCGCGCTCACCCGGCACCGCGCCATCGAGGAGTCCGAGGTGGTGCGGCGGCGCTGCCCGATCCTGGCCGAGGCCGCGGCGCACGTGGGCAACGTCCGCACCCGCACGCGCGGCACGCTCGGCGGCAGCCTCGCCCACGCCGACCCGGCCGGCGAGCTGCCCTGCGTCGCGGTCGCGCTGGGCGCGGAGATCACCGTGCAGGGACCGGACGGCGCCCGCCAGGTCGCGGCCGGGGACCTGCTGGTGTCCTATTTCACCACCACGCTCGCGGCTGACGAGGTCGTCGCCGAGGTGCGGGTGCCCACCCTCGGGCAGCGCAGCGGCTGGTCGTTCCTGGAGCTGAGCCGCCGCAGCTCCGACTGGATGGTGGTCGGTGTGGCGGCCCTGGTCGAGCTGGACGCCGAGGGTGCGGTCACGGCCGCCTCGGCCGCGGTCGGCGGGGTGGCCGAGCGTCCCTGGCTCGTGCCGGCGGAGGTGCTCCTGGAGCTGTTCGGTGAGGCGCCGGAGCAAGCGCTGCTGGCGCGGGTGGCGGAGCGGGCCGCCGCCATGGTCGACCCCGACGACGACGTCCACGCCTCGGGCGCGTACCGGCAGCGCGTGGCCGCGGTCCTCGTCCGGCGGGCTCTGGCCGAGGCGGCCGCACGGGCAACCGGGAACGGGAGCGGGGCTCCGTGAGCGACCAGAGCAAGCAGCGCGTGACCTTGACGGTCAACGGCGAGCACCGGGAGGCCTGGGTGTTCCCGCACGAAAGCCTCCTGGACGTGCTCAGGGACGTGCTCGGCCACTATGAGGTCCGCTACGGCTGTGGCGAAGGGGTGTGCGGGACCTGCACGGTCCTCGTGGACGGCGAGCCGGTCAGCGGTTGCCTGCTGCTGGCGGTGCAGGCCGACGGCTGTTCGCTGGTGACCGTGCGCGGCCTGGCCCCAGCCGGCGACCTGCACCCCCTGCAGGCGTGCTTCCTGCGCAACGGCGCCGCGCAATGCGGGTTCTGCACGCCTGGGATGCTGCTCACCGCCTGGGCGCTGCTGCAGCACGACCCGCGACCGAGCCGTGAGCGGATCCGCCGGGAGCTGGTCGGCAACCTGTGCCGCTGCACCGGGTACAGCAAGATCCTGGATGCGGTCGAGGAACACGCCGCCGAGGCCGCGGAACGGGCCGGCGGCCATGGCTGAGACCGAGGTCCCGGCCCGCCAGGAGGCCTACCGGGTTGTCGGGCAGAGCCCGTCGCACCACGACTTCGTCGACAAGGTCGAGGGGTCGCTGCTGTACGCGGCCGACTGGCAGCTCCCTGGTCTACTCCACGGCAAGGTGGTGCGAGCCGAGGTGCCGTGCGCGCGCATCGCCGGCATGGAGGTGTCGGCCGCGCGGGCGCTGCCTGGTGTGGTGGCGGTGCTGACGGCCGCCGACGTGCCGTGGAACCAGGTGCTCGAGCGGCCCACCGGCGGGCTGGGTGAGCTGGCCGTCGCCATGCCGGTGCTCGCCGCCGACCGCGTGCGCTACCAGGGTGAGCCGATCGCCCTGATCGCCGCCGTCACCGCGCAGATCGCCGAGCAGGCGGCCGAGCTGATCGACGTCGAGTACGACGACCTGCCGGGGGTCTTCGACCCCGAGCGGGCTCTGGAGCCGGGCGCGCCGCTCGTGCACGACCAGGGCAACCTCCTGGTCAGCTGGATCATCGCCCGCGGGGACGCGGCGGCCGCGCTGGCGGCGGCCGACGTGGTCGTCGAGGGCGAGTACCGTACCCAGCGAGTGGAGCATGCCTACCTCGAGCCCGAGGCCGGTGTCGGCTGGGTCGACACCTCTGGGGTCATCACCCTGCGCGTCTCCACCCAGGTGATCGAGCACGCCCCCACCATCGCCACGATCCTCGGGCTGCCCCAGAGCAAGCTCCGGGTGATCAGCACCTACATGGGCGGCGGGTTCGGCGGCAAGGAGGACATGACCGTCGAGCCCTACCTCGCCCTGCTGGTCTGGCGGACCCGCCGGCCGGTCAGGATGGTCTGGGAGCGCCAGGAGTCGATCATGGCCAGCACCAAGCGCCACCCGTTCATCCTGCGCTACCGCACCGGCGTGCAGCGCGACGGCAGCATCGTCGCCCAGGAGGTCGACATCGTCGGCGACGCCGGCGCCTACCCCTACCTGAGCCCGCGGGTGCTGTTCGCCGCCTGCGCGACGGCGTCGGGGCCGTACCGCGTGCCGAACGTCCACCACCGGGCCCGGGCGGTATTCACCAACAACGCCCCCACGAGCGCCTTCCGCGGGTTCGGGGCCATGCAGGTCACCTTCGGGTACGAACAGCAGATGGACCGGGTCGCCGACCGGCTGGGCCTCACCCCGCAGGCGGTGCGCGAACGCAACTTCCTCGACAAGGGCGACACGATCCCGACCGGCGAACGCCTCGACACCGCGGTTGCCGCCGGCCAGTGCCTGCGCCGGGCGCTGGCGGCGCTGGGCGAGCCGGCGAGACCGAGCGGGCCAGGCCGGCGCATCGGCCGCGGCTTCGCGGTCAACATGCAACCCTACGGGCGCACCGTCTGGTTCCATGACCGTGCCTCGTGCTGGATCAGCCTGGAGGCGGACGGCAGCCTGCTGCTGCGCAGCGGCATCACCGACCTCGGTGCGGGCCAGGCCGCCTCGCTCGCCCAGATCGCCTCCGAGGTGCTCGGGGTCCCCTTGGGGGAGATCGGCGTCCACATCGGCGACTCCCAGCTCACCCCCCCGGCCGGCGGGACCTTCGCCACCCGCCAGCTGTACATGTCCGGCAACGCGGCGCTGGCGGCAGCGCGGGCGCTGCGCGCCGGCCTGCTGCCGGTCGCCGCCGAGCTGCTCGGCGCCGTCCCCGACGACCTGGTCTTCGAGGACGGGATGGTGCGGGAGCGCGACACCGGCGCCGGCCGCGGGATCCGCCTGGCCGAGCTGGCGGCCGCCTGCCAGCAGCGCAGCGTGCCCACCGCCCACCTGGGCACCTGGTACGCCGGGACGGGCACCTTCGACCCGGCCACCGGCCAGGGCGCGAGCTTCCCGGACTACACCTTCGGGGCGCACGCCGCCGACGTCGAGGTCGACACCGAGACCGGGCAGGTGCGGGTGCTCGGGTACGCGGCCGCCCATGACGTCGGGCGGGCGATCAACCCGCTGCGGGTCGAGGGGCAGATCCAGGGTGGTGCCTATCAGGGGCTTGGCTACGCCCTTGGCGAGGAGATCGTCGTGGACGACGGCCAGGTCGCCTCCACCCTGCTCGCCAGCTACCTGCTGCCGAACGCGGCCGACCTTCCCGACGTGCGGGTGATCGTCGTCGAGAGCGGTGAGGGCAAGGGCCCGTTCGGGGCAAGGGGGATCGGCGAGCCGCCCATTGGCAACCCCGCGGCGACCATCGCCAACGCGGTGGCGGCAGCCACCGGCGTGCGGGTCACCCAACTCCCGATCACCCCCGAACGCCTGCTCGCCGCCCTCGACGCCGCCGCTGGTGACGCCCGGTGAGCGCCATGCCCGGACTCACCGGAGGTGAGATCCTCCTCAACCCGGCCGCGCGCCCAGCGGCCAAGATGGCGCCACCGCCACGGACGCCCCTCGGCCTGCACCGGCGGCTGCCCGGCTACGCGGTCACACCGCTCCACGACGCGCCCATGCTGGCCGAGGCCAACGGCGTCGGTCAGGTGTGGGTCAAGGACGAGTCCTCCCGGCTGGGACTCCCCGCGTTCAAGATGCTCGGCGCCAGCTGGGCCAGCTACCGCGCGGTGGCCGAGCGGCTCGGCCAGGACCCGGAGCCATGGTCGAGCCTGGAGGAGCTGCACGACAAGCTGAGACCGCTGCGGCCCCTCACCCTGGCCGCCGCCACCGACGGCAACCACGGCCGGGCCGTCGCCCGCATGGCCGCCCTCCTCGGCTTCGACGCCGACGTCTATGTGCCGCATGGCACCGCGACCGCGCGAATCGACGCCATCGAGGGCGAAGGCGGCCGTGTCACGGTGGTCGACGGCGACTACGACGCCGCGGTCGCCGCCGCCGCCTCCACCGCCGGGGCGCGCTGCCTGGTCATCCAGGATGTCGCCTGGCCCGGTTACGAGCAGGTCCCGGCCTGGGTCGTCGAGGGCTACGGGACCATCTTCTGGGAGGTCGACGACCAGTTCCCGACGCTCGGCGAGGAGGGCCCGGACCTGGTCATGGTCCCGGTCGGCGTCGGCGGGCTGGCCGCCGCCGCCGTGCGGCACTGGCGCCGCCGGAGCCTCGGGCGGCCGCCCCGGCTGATCGGGGTCGAGCCGCTCGCGGCCGCCTGCGTGCTGCGCTCACTCCAGGCCGGCCGGATCGTCACCGTCCCCGGCCCCCACCACTCGATCATGGCCGGGCTGAACTGCGGCACGCCCTCGCTGGTGGCATGGCCGTCGCTTCGGACCGGCCTTGACGCCGTGGTGGCGGTCGGCGATGAGCGCGCCCGCCAGGCCATGCGCGACCTCGCCGCGGCCGGCATCGTCGCCGGCGAGACCGGCGCCGCGTCCCTCGCCGGCCTCGCCGAGCTGACCGGAGGGCCCGAGGCCGGCAGGCTGCGGGATGCCCTCGACCTGGCCGCGGACGCCCGCGTCCTGCTGCTGTGCACCGAGGGGGCGACCGACCCGCAGGCCTATCGGCAGATCGTCGGAGGTGCCTGACCGTCCAACCGCATGGCGCCGACCTGCGCCCTCACCACGGGAGCCGACCATGGCCACATCCCCGTACGGCGGACCGCTGATCAGCCTCGACGAGGCCATCGACCTACACTGCCACCCCTACCCCGACCTGTTCCCCCGCCTCGCCGATGACATCGACATCGCCCTGGCCGCACGGGACGCCGGCATGCGGGCGCTCGTGCTCAAGTGCCACCACGAGAGCACCGTCTCCCGCGCCTACCTGGTCCAGCGGGTGGTGCCCGGCATCCGCGTGTTCGGCGGGGTGGTGCTCAACTCCTATGTCGGCGGCATCAACCCCGCCGCGGTCGAGGCGGCGCTGCGGCTGGGCGGCAAGGAGGTATGGATGCCGACCGTCGACGCCGGCTACCACGCGCAGGTCCACGGCGGCACCGGCGGCTACGACCAGCAGCAGGGCGGCCGGCGACAGGCCGACGGCATCTGGGTCGCCGACGCCGACGGCAAGCTCAAGCCGCTGGTCAAGGACGTCCTCGCCCTCGTCGCCGAGCATCAGGCGATCCTCGGCACCTGCCATCTGTCACCGGCTGAGATCGTCACGCTGGTCAGAGAGGCGCGCGACGTGGGGGTCGAGAAGATCGTCGTCACCCATCCGTTCTTCAAGGTCCCAAACCTCGACCTCGGCACCGTTGAGGAGGTCGTCCGCCTCGGCGCCATGCCCGAGTTCGGCTACTGCACCGTCTCGCCGGCCTGGCAGTACGCGGCCCCCGAGAAGATCGTCGCGGCGATCGGGCGAGTTGGCGCGTCCCGCTGCCTGCTGGTGTCCGACACCGGGCAGCGGCACAACCCGATGCCGTCGGAAGCCCTACGCGTCTTCGCCCAGACCGTGTTCGAGAAGGGCGTGAGCGAGCAGGACATCATCACCATGATCAGCCACAACCCCCACGACCTATTGGACCTCGACACCGTCGACACCCCACCGCGCCCGGTGGACCTGGCCTGGGCGGCGCGCCTGAACGCCGACCCCTGCCAGGAGCCCGCGGCCAGCCCCACTCCCCTCCACAACAATTGACAAAACCTTGGGCAAACATTGGTGGAGGATTTCATAGCCTGCCCCTTGCGCCCGTCGAACGAGAAGCCGTTAGCTATCAGCGAGCAGGAGAAGCCTGCCGTGGCTTGAGGAAGCAGCCCGGCTGACCTGGACCGGGGGATTATCCGGAGGGGACATGGCAGAAGCGACCACCTCGGAGGTACGGCTGGATGCCCACAGCATCGAGCCGATCCCGGAACAGGACAAAGACTCCACCGGTCTGCAGCAGATGTGGATCTGGGCCGGGGCGAACATCGCCCCGATCAACTGGATCCTGGGCGCCCTCGGGATCGTCCTCGGCCTCGGCCTTGTGGAGACGGTGCTGATTGTCGTCCTCGGCAACCTCATCGGCTGTGCAATTTTCGCGGCGATGACGGTGATGGGCCACAAGACGGGCGTCAACCAGATGGTCCTGTCCCGCTCGGCGTTCGGCCGGCGCGGCGGCTACCTGTCGTCGTGGATGCAATTCCTGATGACGATGGGCTGGATCGGGGTCAACACCTACTTCCCGGTCCTGCTGGCCGTGGCGATCCTCGGCCACTTCGGGGTCAAGGACACCTTTGCGGTCAAGTTCATCGTCGTGACCGTCATCATGGTCATCCAGGTCGGGATCGGGGTGTACGGCTTCTACCTCATCCGGACCTTCGAGAAGTACACCGTCCCGGTGACGCTGGCGATCATGGTGCTCATGAGCGTCCTGGCCTGGTCTCGCCCGGGCGTTGTCAACTGGAGTCTTTCGACCAAGCTGACCGGGGGCGCGCACTTCTCGGCCATCACGGGGCTCACCACGGCCATCGGCGTCGGCTGGGGGATCTCCTGGGTGACGTGGGCGTCCGACTACTCGCGCTTCGTGCCCAAGCGGGTCTCCTCGAGATCGGTGTTCTGGTACAGCTACATCGGGATGTTCGTCCCGACGGTGTGGCTGGCGGTGCTTGGCGCGACCATCGCCAGCGTCAGCCAGTCCACCGACCCCTCGAAGCTGGTGACGTCGGTGTTCGGGGGCGTGGTGGCGGTGCTGGTCATGCTGATGGTGCTGCACGGGCCGGTGGCCACCAACATCCTGAACGTCTACTCCTCGGCCCTGGCCGCGGTGAGCGCCGGCATCCGCGCCTCCCGGTTCGCGTTGGGGCTGCTGGCCGGTGTCGTCGGCTACGCGGTCACCCTCTACTTCCTGCGGGCGCCCTCGTTCGCCCAGAGCTTCGACAACTGGATGGTCGGGTTGGTCCTGTGGATGTCGCCATGGGCCGGAGTGGTCCTGGCCGACTTCTACCTGCTGCGGAAGCAGCGGATCGACGTGGACCAGCTCTACGCCGATCCCGAGCGCAGCGCCTACGGGGATGTGAACTGGGTCGGGATCGGCGCCTTCATCATCGGGCTGGTCGCCGGCTGGCTGCTGGAGTTCGGCCTGGTGACGCCGCTCCAGGGCTTTGTCTCCAAGAACCTCCTGTCCGGCGCCGACCTGTCGTGGCTTGTCGGCATGGTCGTCGCCGGGGGTGTCTACCTGGTGGGGATGCGCGGCCGGGTGCTGGCTCCGGCATCGGAGAGGGCGGCGCCCCCGACGGTCGCGGGGTCGTAGGCGACCGGCTGCTGGCCGGGACATGATCCGCGCGGCGGTGCTGACCGCTCCGGGCACGCTCGAGATGACGAGCTTCCCGGAGTCGGCGCCGCCGCGCGACGGTGCGGTGCTGCGCCCCACCCATTGCGGCGTCTGCGGGACCGACCCCCACATGTACACCGGGCACCTGGCCGTCCCCATGCCGCTGGTGATGGGCCACGAGTTCTCCGGTGTGCTGGAGGGTTGGGGCCCCGACTTCCCGGCTCGTGACGTGTACGGCCAGGAACTCCATCCCGGGGACGCGGTCGCGGTTGGCACCACCTTGTCCTGCGGGACCTGCTACTACTGCCGGTTCCTCCCGCAGCGGGAGAACCTGTGCCAGGCAGTGAACATCTACGGCATCACGCTGGGGGCCGACCAGGCGCCCTATGTCCGCGGCGGCTACAGCGAGCAGCTGTATCTGTTTCCCCAGACCTGGCTGTTCAAGCTGCCCTCGAACGTGTCGTTGAAGATGGCGGCGCTGGCCGACCCGATCGCCTGCGGCACGCGGGCGCTGGAGCGGGCGTTCGCTCCCGGGATGCCCTGGGCTGGGGAAGGGGTCGGGCTGGGCAAGTCGGTGGTGATCCAGGGCCTCGGGCCCATCGGGATCCTGACCGGCGCCGCGGCCCGGGCCATGGGAGCCAGCCCGGTCATCGGCATCGACCGCATCCCGATGCGGTTGGAGATGGCCGGGCGCTTCGGCTTCAACGAGGTGCTCTCGCTGACGACGCTGCCGGAGGTGGAGGACCGGGTCGGCGCCGTGCGGTCCCTGACACGCGGCCTGGGGGCCGACGTGGTGGTCGAAGTGGTCGGGCTGCCAGCTGCCTTTGCCGAGTCCCTCCGCCTGGTCCGTAAGGGGGGCCGGGTCGTCGAGTTCGGCCACTTCACCGACAACGGCACGATGGCGCTCAACCCGCAGGACATCGTGAACCTCGACGTGGACATCCTCGGTTCCTACGCCTATCCGAACGCGCAGCTCGGGACCTCGCTGGCGTTCCTGTCACGGCACTCGGACAGCTACCCGTTCGAGGACCTGGTGACCCACACGTTCGGGGTGGAGGAGACCGAGCAGGCCATCAAGGCCAGCCGCGACAAGGTCTGCGTCAAGGCGATGGTGGTTTCAGGGAGCTAGCACTGGTCCGCTCGAGGAGCTCGATGCCGATGGACGTTGGCCGGTAGTGGTTGATCTCGTTGCGGTCCTGGGGGCACGCGGACGCCACGACGATGCAGTCCAGCTCGGCGCGCAGGACGACGCCGTCCCCGGCCCTGGTGGGCGCCGGACTCCACGTCAAGGAGCCGTCCGGCTCCACCCCTACCGCCATGAACAGATTGATCGGCTGGGGCACCTCGATCCGGTCGTGGCCGAGCCCGGCCATCACCCGCTGGAGGTTGTCCTGACAGGACGCATGCCAGCCGTCCACACCCAGGAGCCGGTACCGGGTGGGATCGCAGGCCGCGCACAGCATGTCGTGCACGCCGGGGGAGTCGTCCTGTTCGAACGAGAGGATCGGGCGGCGGCGGTTGGTGACAAAGGCCTCCCCGACCCGGGGGAACAGCCGGTTCACCCGGACCCTGGTGTGCTCAGCGCTGGCGTACTCCTCGACGTCGCCGACGACGAACGCGAACAGGTCCACCACCTGCCCGCCCTCGACGTCGACCACGCGGAACCGCCCGCCGGGCCGCACCTGGACGGCGCGAGCCTCGCCGGCCGGCACCAACATCAACTTGTCGCTCATGTCTCCCCCGGCCCTCGGCCGTGCCCCGGCAGCATTTTCCACCAATAGCGTCCGTGTTCGGCAAGGAGGTCGCAGGATGCAGCAGCGTGAGGGCGGCGGCCGGGCGAGCTTCCCGTTCGGGGGGATCGCTTCGTTCCTCGGTTCGGCCGTCTGCACGGATCTGAGCAGCCTCGACGCCGACATCGCGATTCTCGGCGCTCCAACCGACGAAGGCTCGCCGTTCATGCCAGGATCCCGGTTCGGTGCCCGCTCGATTCGGGAGCACTCGCTCCGGTTCGTCACCGACGGCCGTGGCTACTACGACCCCCAGACCCGCCGGCAGTTCCTCGAGCCGGAGATGGTGGGCCGGCGGATCGCCGACGTCGGGGACGCGGATGTGCTGCCCACCAACGTGGTCGACACCTTCGCCAACATCACCGGGCTGGTCCGCGAGGTGGTCCAGCGGGGGGCCCTGCCGGTGACCCTTGGCGGCGACCATGCGATCACCTACCCGGTGGTCCGGGCGTTCGAGGCAGATGAGCCCTTCCATGTCGTCCACTTCGACGCGCACATCGACTACATGCCGTTCGTTCACGGGCTGGAGTTCACCAACCAGCATGCGTTCCGGCACATCCGGCTGATGCCGAACGTCCGGTCGATCAATCAGGTGGGCATCCGCAGCATCCGCAACACGCAGGTGATGCACGAGGACTCGCTGCGCGACGGCAACCGGGTCGTGACCATGGAGGAGTTCCGGGACCGCACGGCCGAGTCGGTGCTGGAGGGGATCCCCGAGGGGGCCCGATGCTATGTGAGCGTGGACATCGACGTCCTCGACATGTCACTCATCCCGGGCTGCGTCTCGGCGGAGCCGAACGGCATGAGCTACGCCGAGCTACGGGATTCCCTGTTCGCCGTGGCCGAGCGGACCAGGGTGATCGGGATGGACCTCGTCGAGGTCAACCCCTTGCTCGACGTCCCCACCGGACTGACCTCCTACCTGGCCGCCCACACCGTGGTGGAGTCCCTGGGACGGATCTGCGACCAGCCATGGTGGCGGGAGTCCCGCGACGAACGGCATGCCGCCGTCCAGGCCGACGCGGAGGAGTGAGGAGCGAGATGGCAGACCCGGTCAGGGTGGACGTCCACATGCACCTGTATCCCTCGGCGGCGTCGGGAGAGTGGTGGAAGGCCGGCTACGAGATCTGGGAGTACGGCGAGAAGGACGGAGTCACCTTCAGTCGCTCCAGCGGGACGGTCGGCGACGCGCTGGCGGCCATGGAGCAGGCCGGATTCAGCCACGGCGTCGCCGTGAACATGCTGAGCGTCGACCTGTTCCGGGAGGAAGCGGTGGCGATGCTGCCGGAGGACCTCCACGGCGAGGACCGGGCAGCGGCCGTGACCGGGATCGAGGCGACCATGGCCGACCGGTTCCGCGCCGCCAACCGGTGGCTGGTCGACACCCTCGCCCCGATCCCGCAGCTCACCCCCTACGTCGGGGTGGACCCCTCGGCCCTGTCGCCGCAGCAGAACGTCGAGCATCTGCGCGAGATGGCGGACCGGGGGGCCCGCGGCATCAAGCTGCACCCTGTGGCGCAGCGGTTCGAACCCAACGACCCGCGTATGCACCCCGTCTACGCCACCTGCGAAGAGCTGGGCCTGGTGGTGCTGTCCCACACCGGGTCGGCCAAGGGCGGGGAGCCGTTCGCCGAGCCCCATGCGTTCGCCGACATGCTCGAGCAGCACCCTCGCCTCACTGTGGTCCTGGCCCACCTGGGCGGGGGTAGCTGGCGCCAGACGCTCAGCCTGGCCCGGGCGTTCCCGAAGGTAACCTTCGACCTCTGCGAGATCATCGAGTGGACCGGCGCGCCGAAGGCCCCCACGGACGAAGACCTGGCCTGGATGATCAAGGAGATCGGCCCCGAGCGGGTCATGTTGGGTACCGACTTTCCCTGGTACGACCTGGCTCGGACGGTCGAGCTGGTCATGAACCTGCCGGTGCTCTCGACGGGGGAGAAGCAGCAAATACTGGGAGCGAACGCCGTCGGCACGCTCGACCTGCTGGTCTGAAGACTGGCAGGTCGACTTGGGCCGGCTCCATCCACGCACGACGCCGGGTCGCCACGGGAGGCACTGATGGCCAACGAAACGACAGCGGTCGAGCGCATGCTTGCCGTCGCTATCGAGGAAGCCAGAATCGGGCTTGCCGAGGGCGGCGTGCCGGTAGGGGGGGCCCTGTTCGCGGAAGGCGGGCTGCTCCTGGGACGGGGGCGCAACCGGAGAGTGCAGGAGGACGACCCCTCGATCCACGGGGAGACCGACGCCTTCCGGAAGGCTGGCCGGCAGCACAGTTACCGCGGCACGACCATGGTGACGACCCTGGCCCCCTGCTGGTACTGCAGCGGCCTGATCCGGCAGTTCCGCATCCCACGGGTCGTCGTCGGAGAGAACCAACACTTCCGCGGCGGAGTCGACTGGCTCAGGACGTCCGGCGTCGAGATCACGGTGGTCGACTCGCGTGAATGCATCGACCTCATGGAACGGTTCATCGACGAGCATCCCGAGATCTGGAACGAGGACATCGGCGAGGACTGACCTGCCAACAACCGCATCGGGGCCGATCTTGGCCATACAAGCTCGCCGCCGAGGCGCTACGGTCACTGCGCGCCGCGAGGGATTCGAACCCCCAACCGCCAGATCCGTAGTCTGGTGACGGCGGGCCGCGGCCCACACCACTCGACTCGACAGGCGCCACTCCCGTGGATGGGGTTGTCGCCGTTGGGCAATGCCGCTCGAGCCGGTGGTGCTCCTGTCCCGGATGAGGAGCAGCGACCCAGGTTGTAGGGGTGAGGACCTCATCAAACTTGGAGCCTGACCCGTGCTGCCCCGCTTCTGTCTCCCTTCGACTGCAAGGCCAAC
>Ga0126311_10000697_pt1 | contig 15504 bp, 22 predicted proteins | sample Plot61_FD_92539 | JGI IMG/M metagenome (GOLD analysis project Ga0126311, IMG submission 92539) | Serpentine soil microbial communities from UC McLaughlin Reserve, CA, USA - Plot61 | ecosystem: Environmental > Terrestrial > Soil > Grasslands | place: USA: UC McLaughlin Reserve, Lake County...
CCCTGGAGGGCTCGTGGAAGTCCGCGAGCTTCCTCAACCCGGACCGCGACGGTGCCGTGCTTCCCATACTGCACCTGAACGGCTACAAGATCTCGGGCCCCACCGTGCTGGGGCGGGCTCCTGACGACGAGATCAGTTCCTTGCTCGAGGGGCACGGCTACGAGGTGCACTTCGCCTGTGGCGACGACCCGGCGAGCGTGCACCAGGCCTTCGCCACGGCCCTCGACGCCTGCCACGAACGCATCCGCGCCATACAGACCGACGCTCGGGAGAACGGCTCCGCAGGCCGACCCCGCTAGCCTGCGATCGTGCTGCGTACTCCCAAGGGCTGGACCGGGCCGGAGGAGGTCGGAGGCCATCCTGTCGAGGGCACGTTCCGCTCCCATCAGGTGCCCCTGGCAGACGTGAGGGAGGATAGGGCGCAGCTCGAGCGGCTGCAGGAGTGGATGCTCTCCTACCGTCCCGATGAGCTCTTCGACGAAAGGGGGCGGCTCGTCCCCGAACTCGCTGCGCTCGTCCCGGAGGCAGGCAAGCGCATGGGCTCGAGCCCGCACGCCAACGGTGGTAGGGTACTCAAGGACCTCGATCTGCCGGACTTGCGTGACTACGCGGTCGAGGTTCCGGCCCCGGCGACCGTGAGCCACGAGTCTACCCGTCGCCTCGGCGAGATGATGCGTGACACCTTCACAGGCAACCTTGACGCGGCGAACTTCCGCCTCTTCTGCCCGGACGAGACGAAATCCAACCGCCTCGGGGCCGTCTTCGAGGTCGAGAACCGTTGCTTCGTCGGCAAGACGCTCCCGATCGACGACCACGTCGCGCCGGACGGCCGTGTTTTGGAGGTCCTCTCCGAGCACCTGTGCGAGGGCTGGCTAGAGGGCTACCTCCTGACCGGCCGCCACGGCCTGTTTGCGACCTACGAGGCCTTCGCGATGGTCTCCTCCTCGATGATGGTACAGCACACCAAGTGGCTCGAGGAGGCCGCGGGCCTCCCCTGGCGCGAGCCGATCTCCTCGCTAAACGTGCTGCTGACCTCCACCTGCTGGCGCAACGATCACAACGGCTTCTCGCACCAGGGCCCTGGGCTCATAGACGTCATGCTCTCCAAGAGGGGCACCGTGGCGCGCAACTATCTGCCCCCCGACGCCAACTGCCTCCTCTCCGTGGCCGACCACTGCCTGCGCAGCCGCAACTACGTCAACCTGATCGTCATAGACAAGCAGCCTCAGCTCCAGTGGCTGGATATGCAGACGGCGATTGCACACTGCGTCGCCGGGGCCTCGGTCTGGGAGTGGGCATCCAACGTACCCGAAGGAGAAGAGCCAGACCTCGTGCTTGGTTGCGCGGGTGACATACCAACCCTGGAGACCGTCGCCGCCGCCCGCTGGCTCAGGGAAAAGGCGCCCGAGCTCCGGGTCAGGGTCGTCAACGTGGTCGATCTGATGGCGCTGTTCCCCAGGGAGTTTCACCCGCACGGGATGGACGAGACACGCTTCGTCGGGCTTTTTACGGCCAACAAACCGATCGTCTTCGCCTTCCACGGCTACCGGCGGGCGATCCACGAGATAGTCCACGGCCACGTCGATGTCGACCGCTTCCACGTGCGCGGCTTCAACGAGCAGGGAACCACGACGACGCCGTTCGAGATGACCGTGCTCAACGGTATGAGCCGCTACCACCTTGCAGCAGAGGCGCTGCGGCGCTCCGGGGAGACCCCAGGCTCGCGCCTGCAGGACCGTGCGCCGACCCTTATCTCCGAGTGCGAATCCTTGATCTCCAAGGCCACGGCCTACTCGCACCGCCACCTTGCGGACGCGCCCGAGATCCGTAACTGGAGATGGAGCCCTTGACGGAAACTGGCGCTGATCGGCAGCGAATCACGGAAGGCGCTCCTCTACTCCGCCCGGTACTCCTGGTGCGCGAGTCGTGAGTAACGCTCCCTCCCAACATGACGTTCTGGCGCGCCGGGGCTGCAAGAGGGATGGGAAAGGACTAAGGTAAGCGGCGTGGAGTTGACGGCCACACTTCAGGTCTTTCTCTTCGCCCTGCTCACTGCGGTGGCCACAGGCATAGGGGCTGTGCCCTTCGCCTTCGTGAAGAGCCTCACCAGGAGATGGCTAGGGGCGTCCAACGCCCTCGCCGCCGGGCTCATGCTTGCCGCCAGCTTCGGCCTCCTCTACGAGGGCGTGGACTACGGGTTGGCGCGCACGCTGGCGGGAGCACTGACAGGGCTGGTGTTCATCGTTCTCGTGCGTAAGTTGCTTCAGCGCGACGAGCACCCGGCGGTATTCGCCGAGATGAGCAACATGGACGCCAGCAAAGCACTGCTCATAGTCGGGGTGATGACGATGCACTCGTTCACCGAAGGCGTGGGGGTCGGGGTTTCGTTCGGCGGCGGGTTAGGACTCGGCCTGTTCATCACGCTTGCCATAGCCGTCCACAATATCCCTGAAGGTCTCGCCATCAGCCTTGTGCTCGTCCCCCGGGGAGTTCGATGGACCCGCGCGGCCCTCTGGAGCGTGTTCTCCAGCTTGCCGCAGCCTTTGATGGCGGTGCCCGCTTTCCTCTTCGTCGAGACCTTCAAGCCCCTGTTGCCTTACGGGCTCGGGTTCGCGTCGGGGGCCATGATATGGATGGTCTTCTCAGAGCTGGTTCCGGACGCACTCGAAGAGTCTTCGGGCAACCTCGTGGCGATCATTATCACCCTCTCCGTACTCGCCATGTTGGCCTTCCAGGTTCTCATTCGTTGAGTTCTTGGCGTTGCCTACGTGAGAGAACATCCTGTATTCTCCCCTAAAGGACCTCATGGCTATGCAGCGATCACCACAGCAAACAAGCGGCACAGACCAGCACAAGCGGCTGGTCGTAGGCTGGTTTTCGTTCACCTGTTGTGAGGACAGCACGATCCTCTTTACGGAGCTGTTGAACGACCACCTCGATGAATGGAAAAGGTTGATCGAGTTCCGGCATATGAAGGCGCTTAAGGCGAACAATTCACTCGTCGGACTCGATGTAGCATTCATCGAAGGGGCCATTTCATCCGAGTCACAGGCGGAAGAGGTAAGACGTATACGAGATAATGCGCAGTACGTGGTGGCGATATCGGCGCGCTCGCGCGGATCAACTTGAACCGGGATCTTCTCCATCCAAGGACGAAGGATGACGCGGCATCCTCTCTTTCCGACTTCCCTTCGAACAACGTCTACCACAACAACCTGGCGCAAGCGATCGAGATCCTGCAGTGCGTAGACGATGCGATCGATATCCTGAGAACCATAGAGCTCGCTGATGAGAAGCCCGTCCGGGCGCAGGCCCAGGCCGGTACGGGCGTGGGCCTCATAGAGGCGCCGCGCGGGCTTCTTTACCACATGGCGAAGATCAACGACGATGGCGTCGTCGAGGACTACGACGTCATCGTTCCAACGGCCCAGAACCAGATAAATATCGAGAACGACCTGAAGGATTACTTCAATGAGAACCTGGATCAGGACGAAGAGACGTTGCGTGCGGATGCCGAGAGCATCGTACGCGCCTACGATCCGTGTATGTCGTGCGCGACCAACTTCCTGAAGATAGACTTGATACGAAGGTGATCCACTTCCCCTTCTTGCGGAATGCCTACTACGGCGACATCGCCCAGTTTGCCCAGTCTCTTCAGGTATCTCGGTTGAAAGGCCAGGTCGAAGTCGTGTACTGAGCCGCGAGGGGACAGGATCAACTCATCGATCCTGCCTCCTTCGAGCAACGCCACATCGGGCGTGCCCTGTACCGTATCGAGGATCACAACGCGTTGCTCGTCCACGAAGGGGACGTCTGCGTTGGTATCGACGAAGACGAAGGAGATTCCGTCTAGCGTACCTTCCAGTTCTCTGGCGACCTCGATCGCCCTTGTGTCTTCCGCCACATATTCGTTGCCGAAAACATAGACCTTCATGTGCTTCTAGTTTACAGCGGATTGCGGAAGGGCCCTTCCGCAATCCGCGCTGGTCAGCACTTCAGCTTGTCAGCTTTTTTTCTTGCTGAAATGCTGACCGGCTGAAGTGCTGATGGCTCGCCGTGCATGAGGCTCAAGTGCCTCATGCACGGCGCTCTAGCTTCGAGGGTCTCGCGCGGCTTCGGGAGCCAGTGTCTCGAGGAACTCTTCGACGAAGTGTTTCACGCCGTCCCACTCCGTGTACACGTAGTCGCGCGAGGTGTCGGTGTCGGGGTTGCCTTTGTCGCGGGCGATCTTCTTCATCATGTGTCGCTTTATGAAGCCGTACTGAGTGTAGAGCAGAGCGCCGCCGAAGAGGCCGACCTTGGCGGGACGCCAGCCCGTCTCCTGCACGAACTCCTCGATGTAGCCCTCCGCTTCCTCGGGGTTGTCGTGGGCGGCCATGCTCACGGAGAAGAAAGCCGAGGGGAGGCGTCCGAGCTCGTCGCGGTTCTTCCTGTCGAAGTCCAGGACGTAATCCTCGTGTTTGCCCATGTGGATGGAGGCGCCGACGATCACAGCGTCATAGCCGTCCGGTTCGGGGTCGACGGAGTCCTTGAGGTCCACCGCGTCCGCCTCGTGACCTTGGCCCCGGACCACGTCGGCGACGTACTCCGAGATCTGGGCCGTTAGCCCCTCGGTGGTCCCGTAGGGGATCAAGATCCTCTTCATGATCGCTCTACCTCCTTCTAGGGTGGTCCCATCCAATGCCTAACTCTCTCTGGACTCGATGCTATCGCGGACGGGCGCTCCCACCCTGAGCAACCTGGACCGTTGTTTTGATCAGAGTTGATCAAACATCAGCCAATCCCGGTGTCTTCGGCGGCGCCACGGGCCAGCACGTCGCCCTAGATTGATCAGGTAGATGGTCAATGTGCGTCATGGCGAATCACCGTCCTTGTAGCACACTGATACTGAAGGAATCCCTGGCCAGGAGGACATCACATGACGACCATCAGGACTTTCATAAAGAGGTACCCGCTGCTGAGCTACTTCGTTCTCGTGTTCGCCATCTCATGGGGCGGCACGCTCATCGCGGCCGGTCCTGACGGATTCCAATCCGGGAGGGAGTTTGGGTTTTCGTACGTGGCGATGCTCGCTGGTCCCTGCGTGGCAGGCATCGTGCTGACCGGTCTCCTCTATGGAAGGACTGGCCTAAGCGAGCTTCTATCCCGGTTGCTCAAGTGGAGGGTTGACGTCCGCTGGTACGCTGTAGCGATCCTTACCGCCCCGCTCTTGTTTATGGCGGTACTCCTTGGGCTCTCGCTAGCCTCCCCTGAATTCATCCCCCGCATCTTCACTGACAAGGACAAGGTGTTCCTTCTGTGGTACAGCGTCGTGGCGGGGCTTATGGTGGGCATCTTCGAGGAGCTGGGCTGGACGGGTTTCGCCGTGCCCACGATGAGGCAACGTTACGGTGTTCTTGATACAGGACTCATTGTGGGCTTCATGTTCGCCGCGTGGGACTTCCTTGTGGTTTTCTGGATGAGCGATGTTAACTCCACAGCCGGAAGGCTCCCTATGGCCATCTTCATGCCCACGGTTCTCTTCACTTGGCTGCCGGCCTACAGGGTGCTCATGGTGTGGGTTTATGAGCGTACTAATGGGAGCCTGCTCTTAGCGATGCTCATGCACACGAGTCTCATAGCGTTCTGGACCAGCTTGACGCCTCGGGTGACGACCCTAACGGGAATGCCCCTGGTGACCTATTACCTCGTATTTACGGCTGCCCTGTGGATGATCATTGGAGCGATCGCCTTGGCCAACCACGGGCGTCTCTCACGACAGCAGCCGCTCCGGAAGCGGGTGGCTTGAGAAAGGGATAGCTGAGGAGAAATAGGTGGTGAAAACCATTGCCCGGCTGCTCGCTTGCCTATCAGCGGCAGTGAGTAGCCTGCTGTACATGCGGATCAGGGCCCCCATAAACCGTCTGCGGGGTACTCTGTGGATACTCCGATTGCTCGCCGAGGCCATCACGCCTTTCATAACCCTCAGCGGGACGGTGGCAGCGGCCCTCGCTCTGCTTGCGCGCTCGCCTGTGGCTATGGCGCAGACCGCGTGGTATTACCAAGAGCGCTTTCTGGCGCTTATGCTGTGATGTGCCCATCCCGACTCAAGGAGGTGCAGGGATGACTACCAGTACGATCTTCCTGCGAAAGCGCCTCTTGTGAATGGGGAGGGATCATGACAATGAGGGCTTCCGGAGTGACCGGAGAACCAGCCCGGTGCGCACGAACATCCAGGCCAGGGCGAAGCTGCCGCAGACCAGGGCTATCCACGAAACGTCTGGCATGAAGAGCAACAGAACGTCGCGGAAGCCGCTCCCCAACATGCCCAGAAGGGGCACGTCGAGGGTGCTAGTCCACAGCAGACCGACAAGGGGCAAGGAAACCAGCAGGTCGGGAATCAGCGGAAGCAATATGTAGCGCCCCCACTTCCTTCCACCGAGGGAGTGGCTGCTAGGATCCTGGTGCCAGCGGAGTAACCTTCGCAGTGTGGCGGCGACGCCAACGATCTGGATGGCAGGGATGAGTGGCAGGGCTCGCAGTGCCCAGGGAACAGCGCCAACAAACGGGCTCGGGACAGGCTCTTCGCCGGCGAGCAGCTTGGCCACGCTTGCCCCAACTTCTGTAAAGGTCATCTTGTCCATCATCAGGTGCCGGAGTGCCAGACGATCTTTGTCCGGCCGGTCTCCTCGATGATCCACCCCATGCCGTACTGACCAAACGAAATTCCCATCGCTTTGGCATCCACCGCCGGGTGGTGTAGCTAATCCATGCCCGCTGCTGAGAGGATTTGAGTGCTGTCGTAGCGGCCTTCGTTTAGATGGGCGATCAGGTAGCGGGCCATATCTTCGGAGCTCGAGATGAGTTCACCACCTGCGAGCGAACCACGCGGCATGAGCAGGTTCGGCTCGGCGAAGGGGATGGCAAACCAGTAGCGATGGCCCACTGTCATGCCGTTCTCTCTGGCCTCGGCCTGGGAAGTATAGCTGTGGGTCATTTGCAGCGGGGCGAAGATGTGCTCTTGGACGTAGGCCTCGTAAGATTCACCGCTTGCGACCTCAACGATCAACCCAAGCAGGTTGTAGTTCATGTTGGAATATTCCCACGCCGAACCTACCGGCCGGGACAGTACGAGCGTAGACAGTGCCCGCGCCTGTCGTTCGCTGGCACCAGGGCTATCGTCGAAATCGACCAGGGGACGCAGCCCGGATAGCTGGGGCAGGCCGCTTGTCTGGTTCAACAGGTGGCGCACGGTAATCTGGGCGAATGCCCGGGGGTCCGCCACCCGGAACCAGGGCAGGTAGCGCTGAACCGGGGCATCCAACTCGACCTTACCGTCTTCGACGAGCTGCATCACCGCAAGGGCGGTGAAGGACTTGGTGAGAGAGCCAATGATGAAGGGTGTACGGGGAGTAGGCGCGTCACCGCCAGGGCGGGCCTGACCGAAGCCGCGCAGGTGTGCGATCTCGTCTCCCTCGACGATGGCGAGGGCCGCACCCGGGATCTTCAGCCTATCTATTTGCCGTTCGACATAAGCGTCGATCTCTTCAAAGGGATCGCTCTCGGAAATGCTGTCCGGGTCGGACCTCCGCCGAACTCGCCTGTCGGCGAAAAGTGCAAGGGCTAGGGTGAGCACGCCCCCGGTGGCCATTGACTTCAAGATCAGGTTTCTCATGTTCATCGCTCCTGAGCTCCATGCTTGTCAAGTTTCCGGAGGGCTACATCTCCGGTACCTCCGGCTACATTGTTGATCTCGGTGGCCTGGGTCTGGTCCCTCGCTTCGAGCACGACTCGGCCCGTGATCAGCAAGATCTGCGGCAGCAGGCCGCCAAGTAGCAGCAGGAGGGACGCCACCCACGCCCACCACGGCGCCGTCCTCGACCTTGATCGCCTCGAATACGAGCAGCGGGACGAGGAGGACGAGGCCGGGCACGGCTGCCAGCGCCAGGAGCGCACCGGCGGTCCACGGCCGTCGTAAAAGGAAGGCAACGACCGCCAGCGCCGCGACCCCTCCGAAAAGCGGACAGAGCGCGACCGCGCTAAAGAGCGGCTCGAAGAAGGCGAGCACAAGACTCAGCGGTGCCAACCACACGAGAGCCCCACCCGCGAGCTCGAGAGCGCCGATCCAACGCGATAGCAAGTCAGTCACGGCCACGAATGCTACTACCGCCGCGGCATAGATCGCCGCCATCGCCGCACGACACTCCCCTGGAGCAGGAACTCAGCGCTGGTAATCCCCGCCGGGGGAAAGCGGCGAAATCGTTGCCAAGACGGGTGCGATCCGAGGTGTTGGTTGCGGAATCGGCAAACACCGGGGGCGATGCCGCGACGAGCTGCCGGACCAGCTAGGCGTCTCCGGGGGAGGTTGTGCGCATGTCCGTGGTGACGCTGTTTGGCTCACTATCGAAGACGAAGGCAACGCCGACCCTACGCGCCGAAGGGTACTCGGTGGCGAACGCCTCGGCGCCTCGGCCTCCCAGCTCCTCCCCATCCGTGAAGAGGAAGACGATATCGTTCTTCAGCGGCTTGCCCGCTTCGAGCACCCGCATCGTCTCCAGCATCGCCACAACCGACACCCCGTTATCCCCAGCTCCGGGAGAGGGGGGAGCGGAATCGTAATGGGCTGTTATAAGCACGTCGCGCGAGGAGTTAGCCGTGCCTGGCATGGGCACGATGATGTTCTTTGCGGTGCGCCCTGACGCTACCTCGGCACGCCGCACCTCGGTAGGGAGTCCCAGCGCTTGTGCTTGCCCCAGGATGTAATCGCGTACCCGCTCCTGTTCTGCTGAGCCTATGGGATGTGGCTCACGGGCCACCACTTAGAGATCTTCCATTGCCCGCTGTGCCGAGAAGGTGCTCTTGGAGGCGCTTGGTGGCACCGGGTTGGGTGGGATGACGGGACCTGCTGCCACCAACGCTATAGCCACAAGGGCCACGGCCAGCCCCAGACGTATTATCCAGGAAGCTGCTTTGGTACGTTTCATCGCTGTGCTCCTCGTTATGCTCACGGCGCCCACCTTCGCCCGCGGCAGCCCGCACGACGACGTGTGCGCTTTCCCTATGATTTGGAGCTTAGATTGAGAGCACCGATATGGCTTGAGCAGTATGGATCAGTTGCCTGATCAGATCGTGCTATTTGCTTCGTGGAGTAGCGTCAAAGGCTCACGCCAGCTGGCAGAGAACTCTAGAACCCCACCTCTGCGAGCTTGGACGAACACGGGAGTTTGCGCCACAGCGTGAGCGCAGGTATGGGTGACGCTCGACACCTCGAACGGCCGCCTTTTTCGTTCTTGACGTTTTTGATCAATCTTGACCAGCAGATTGCTCGATACGTGTCATAGCAGATTACGGCCCTAGTAGCACACTGATGCTGAAGGAATTCCCAGCCGCGTAGGAGGTATCGAATTGGCGACCGATGGAATGACGCCACAGGCTGGAGCGCGCGGCGGCGTTGTCGACGACGAGGGAGACGCAACGGTTGCTCGGCGACCTGATCGGCGCCCCAGGCGATGGCATCCGCACCGACGTGGCGTAGCATCCCGAGGTCTGGGGCGACCTCTGCGGCTGGTACCGGCCGCGAGCCCAGCAGACCGACATGCAGGCGTGGTCCATGCTCGGCGCCGGAGTCGAGGTCCGCGTCCGGAGTGGCCAGCTCATGCTTCGGACCCTGGGCCCGATACCGGCCCTTTACCGAGGCCTTCGGCTGCATCCCGACGACCCGGACGACCCCTACGCCTTCCTGATCGACCTCTCGCCGTACGGCATGGACACGGCCAGGGTCGTGTTCAGCCGCGACGCTGCAGAGGCGACGACGGGAGTCCACTTGGACGGGATCCTGCTGTCCGCCGAGAAGCGACCGGCTTCGAGGAATCCCAGGTGGTAGAGGCAGTCAGTCTTGACAGCAAAGTGGGGGATGCCCTTCCCACAGTGCTTGCGCGGCAACTCTTCTACTTCGCGCTCGGTCTGACTCTCGTTGGGCTGGCAGGGTTCCTCTGGATGCGGGAATATCGCGGTCAGCACTTCCGCCTCAGGCATGCCGGTCACGACTAAAGGAGCAGAGAGGAGATAGTCAAGCCTCACACAAGCCAGGCGATTGAGGAGCCGGATGAGACGACAAGCCTCACGTATGCGCCGGTTGACGCGGCCGAGCGCCGGACAGGGGTATGAACGATGGTGACGGAGAGGTGTCTGTCAGGGGAACTTTAGGGGACGTTAAGATCTCTTTAAGGATAGCGGTTTCCGGGTTGCGCCTTCCGCCGTAGGCGCATACCGTGGGTGGCGATACAGGACTTGGTGGCTTGTGAGGAGTGCTGCCGGGATGGGAAAGGGAGGCTCGACGATCGAGAGCGCGCCGGTAGCGGGTCGGGTGTTATGGCACTGGCTTATAGTGAAGGACACGGTGAGCGAGATGGAGATCCTGACCCTGGACATAGGTGGGTGCCCGCGAACACTACCGGTCTTCGGCTCCGAAGATACGGCCCAGAGGATGCTCCCTGCATCAGGGGGATGGCGTGTAAGGAAGACGGGAGGCGGGGAGCTGATCTCCGTTCTTTGCGGACCATGCACCGATGCATCCTGGGTGGCCCTCGATCCCTCGCCCGGGCTGGTAGATTCTGGCATGGTCGAGCTGGTCAGCGAGAGTACGGAGGCTTTCCTCGATCTGCTCCTCGGCAGCCGACGCGCCTGGCTCCATGATTCGCCAGGCGACCGCCAAGCGGGTGTACCCCCCGATCCGGAGATCTCCCGTCTGAGAGCTCGTTAGCCCGACTCTGACGCCTCGCGTCTTCGCCTGGCCCAGCGGCCGAGTTCGTCCGTACCCCAGACCAGGAATGGGAAGAGGGCGAGGAGCGCCAGGTCGCGAATGCCGAGGGCGTTCGTCCCGAAGACCGTCTGTAGAGGCAGCAGGTAGATTACCGCAGCCGCAAAGACCAACTCGAAGAGGATTCCCCAGAGCAGCAGCCGGTTGGAGAGCACGCCGATCTCGCGCAGCGAGGCGCGGATGATCGCCGAGTGCAAGAAGTTCACCAGCCGCTCGGGAATTGGGCTTCCGCGCAGTTCGGTAATAATTGGCTAGGAGCGAGCAGCTGCGGATGGAGGTAGGAGATGCGGAAGTTGATCAGGGTCGTCCTTACCACGGTAGGCTCGCTCGCACTGTTTGCGGGTGTGGGCTGGCTGGGGTTGCAGGTGAAGCCCAAACCCTTCTTACCGTCCCGGCAGAATACGCAACAAGACTCGAGCACAGCCGAGCTTCCCCCCCACCTACCAGAGCCGGTCGGAAGGAACCTGGGGGCCACCGCGGGCGCGCGGCTCTCCAAGATCCAGACCGCCGTGGTCTGGGGCAGAGGCGAGTTCAACTTCTTCGGGCTCGTGTGGTTCCCTATGCGCTACGTAGCCTACTACGATATTCCCAAGCGCGAGTTTAGGAGGGAGATAGAGCTAACCTGGTTCGGGATGCCTGTCTTCGGGGGCTACGACGCCTACGTCGGTGGCAAGGGCATCCTGAAGTTCGGCGGGCTGTTGGGGCTGTTGAACGTCTCGGATAGCGGAGCCAAGACCGACCAAGGCGACAACATGGCCATGTGGGGTGAGCTTCTGGGGTACGCCCCTTCGGCATCGGTGCTGGATCAAGAGGTGCACTGGGAGTCCATAGACCCTACTTCTTCACGTCTCGTCTTCCCACTTGGTCACGGTGAGGACTCTTTACGGGTACAGTTCGACCCCGAGAGCGGCCTGATAGAGCATGTATCCGGCATGAGGTACCGCGACGACGAAGAGACGAAGGCTCCCTGGCGCGGCGAGAACCAGGGCGGGTGGAAGACGGTCCACGGCATAAAGATGGCCCGGCGCTCGGTGGGCAGGTGGGAAGATTGGGAACAACCCTACATCATCCTCGATCTCGAAGGGGTGCAGTACAACGTGGACGTCTCAGAGAAGCTCCGGTAGAGAAGCCTTTTTGGCACCCAACCTTCAGCCTCCCCGCGAAACCGGTCCCGCCCTAAGCGCGACGAAGAGGCACAGGAGTGCCAGGATCAGTGACACGGGTCCCCATCCGAAGCGCTCCCATACGCTGGAGGATGCGAAGTTCTCGAGCGCCCCCACAAACATCAGGCCGACCAGCACCCATGTCCCCCATCGGAGGAAGCCGTACCTCAGTGGCACGCCCCGAAACCCTGCGCGTCCCAGCACGATCAGCGCAGCGAGCACATATACGCCCACAGCGACGCCGCTGGCGATCCGCAGACCCATCGGGAGTTGCCCTTCGTAGGCTCCACTCCAAGAAGCAGCCCCCAGCGCTGCTCCGCCAAAGAACGCGAAGCCCAGGGTCACACCCCCAAGGCAACAGGCCATGCACATCTGCACGTAGTGCCACAGAAAGTGTCGCACCTTACGAAGGAACGTCACCGGTGGTCCACGCTTCGTAGTCGTGGTCATGACGATCACCTCCTCTTGCTCGAGTACCGGAGGCCGAGCCGTGCAAGGGAAGCCCCGTATCCGGTCTGCCCTTATGTTACGAGCTATCTTACGCTTCCTATCAGGAGGCGCATGACACAGATTGATCATTCGCGATGCCCAAAATTGGTCGTTGTTATCATTGCCTTTCGTTGATGTGCAGAGACACGTGAGGACTATAGTAGCCCGCACTGGTGATTGAGGCTCCATCGCAGAAACCTTTCAGGCGTCCCAGGAGGAGTCAGCTGCGGGCGAGCGCCGCTAATTGCTCAAGGCTTATGCTATGGACCAGCGGGTCGGCATGCCGATGCACCTGCCGCCACTCGGATCCCTCACGGCGAAAGACGCAGGTCACCCGGAGCGACCAGTCCTGATCTGGCAGATCACCGACCTGGCCATGTTGCCGTTCGATCACCACCAACACGACAAGATCTCCCGACGTGTATGATTCCACCACTTCCAGCTCCGCCTCGCCACCCTGAAAGAAGCGCTCTAAGGCTTCCAGGCTCTCGCTCGATGCGTCGAAGCCACGCGTCGGTTCGCCGCCGAACGGATCCATCAGCGTGTAGTCCTCCGCATGCGGAACAAGCTTGAGGTAGGTGCGTATATCCCCGCGTATAAGGGCCGAGGCGGCTTCCGCAGTGCGCCGAATGAGTTCGGCAAGTTCCTTGTTGGTGACGTTTTCATGCGCCATGGTCGCGACCTCCTGAACTAGGGGTAGTATAGGCGACTTGGCTCTCGGGGATGTCCATCTTGACCGATGCGACGATCTTCTCTCTAAGGTCAATCGAGTACGCTCTCATGCTTCTAGCCTACCCGCGCACCATCATCGCAACCCACTGTAAGACGCCCAAAATCCCTCCGAAGACACTTCCTCTAAGACGTCCGTGAAAAGGGTCAGCCGGCCGATTGACGTCACATCCTTCAGCCAGTGGTTGGGGCCGGCATCCAATTGGCTATGGCGGCCCGCAGAACGACGAGGTCGAGGACCATCGGCAGCAGTTTCGTGGCTCCGAAGAAGCCGATCATGAGGAGCGAAAGAACAGCTCCTCCCGTAGCCAGAACCCTCCACCAGCCGACCGGGACCCAGCCGCGGTGATGGCGCCCAGCGTCGGCACAGCCCGTTTTGCGGCGCGCGGCGAGTTGGCGCCTGCCTTATGATGCACTCGGTTTGTTTCGCAGCGGTCCTGGCAGATGGTTCTCCACGAGCACGCTACGCAACGTGCTCTACGTCGCCTTCCTGGGCGTCGTGCTGTACCTGCTGCTACCACAGCTACCTGGTCTCAAACGGTCGGCGACCGTCTTGGGCGGTGCCTCCGAGCTGCTCCTCGTCGCGGCTTTGGCGGCGGAGATCCTCAGCCTCATGTGCTTCTCGGAAGTTCTCGGCCGCTCGGTGATGGCGGCTTCGCAGATGAGACCCTCCCTCAAAGAGAGACGCCGCACCGGTCTGGGGCCCTGGTTTGTGTTCCGGCTAGCCATAATCGGTCTTGAAGCGGGACGGCTACTGCCGGGTGGCGCAGTCCTCCAGGTCGGTATCACCCTCGAGGAGTTCCGGCGACGTGGCCTGAAGGCAGAAGACGTGGGCGCCGCCTTGGTCGCCGGCTTCTTGCTGATCTACGGCGCCCTGGGTGTCCTCTGCGCGACGGCCTTCGTCTACCTGTTGGGCCACCAAAACGTCGCATCGATGGTCGCGGCGGCGGTGCTCGCGCTCTCGATCTTTCTCGCCGCGGTGGTTCTCGTCGCCCGAGCCTCCAATTCACCCTCTTCGCAGACGAAACTCCGTCTAGGCGAGCTGACCTACCTGGTTCAACGTCTCTTGCGCCGCGGCTGGTCTCGACAGGCCGCCCACGAGCGGGCGAGTCGTCTTCTCGATGCTCTCCGGAGAGGGATCGAGGTGACAGGGCGGGTCCTCTTGGCACATCCACCACGGTCTGCGGTGCTGGTCGCGCTAGCTTTCGGGTACTGGCTACTCGATGCCGTGTGCCTCCTCCTCGTCTTTTCGGCGCTGGGGGTGGGGGTAGAACCAGGAAAGCTGCTTGTGGCCTACGCCGTGGCCCAGCTCGTCGCGACTTTGCCTTTCATGCCCTTGGGTGGTCTCGGCGCCGCCGAGGGGGTATTTGTCTCGCTGTTCGCCCTACTCGGCATGAGTCCGGCGGAGACCGTGATCCCCGTGCTGGGGTACCGCCTCTTCAACTACTGGTTGCCGCTCCTGCTCGCCGTTATCTTCTACCCGATACTCCGCCTGGGAGCAAAGAGCGCCCGAGCACGCAAAGTCCGATAGCTCCTACACGAGACCAGGTAGCACCTGCCAAGGCGGGACATCAGAATGCACTCCTCACCCAAGTGACGCAGGGTGGTGGCAGCCAGACGTGGGGGATAACATCAAGCTTACGCTGGGGTCATCGATGGTATCGGGGTAGCATTAATGGCATCATGTCGGCAAAAGACAAGGAGCCTACCGTCACGCACGAAATGACGACCTGGGTGTCTATGACAGGGGGTATATGGATTTCCTGGCTGGATCCAATGGTGCAAAACACCCGCAAAACGAGGGCATAATTCACCCTCCAGGTTCCAGGAAACCCCTTCTGAGTAGAATCATTGATAGGATAGGGGTCGGGCGCGCCCCCCGAATACCGCAAAGTCATAGCGACCTTCCCACGCTTGGTTCCCTGATCGACGTGCTCGCCGAGCACGGTGACCGGCAAGCCATGCTGGCGCTGCAAGAGGAAGGTTATGAGTCCTGGTCTTATGCCGAGCTGGCCGAAAGTGCACGACGACTGGCCCACGGGCTCACCAAGGCCGGTGTTAGCCGTGGCGATCATGTGATGGTTCTCGCACCCGCTCGGCCCGAGTGGATGGTGGCGTGCCTGGCCATAGTCGGGGCTGGGGCTGTGGCCACGCCAGTTGATGTGCAGCTCGCCGACGAGGTGCTAAGTCGCGTTCTGGAGTACAGTGGTGCCCGGTTCGTCTTCACCACCTCTGAGCAGCTAGGGAGGCTCGAGCGTCTGGATGTGATGGTAAGACCCAAGCCCATCCTGCTCGATGTGGGTTTAGAGGACCCTCTAAGCTGGC
>Ga0126311_10000698_pt1 | contig 15501 bp, 9 predicted proteins | sample Plot61_FD_92539 | JGI IMG/M metagenome (GOLD analysis project Ga0126311, IMG submission 92539) | Serpentine soil microbial communities from UC McLaughlin Reserve, CA, USA - Plot61 | ecosystem: Environmental > Terrestrial > Soil > Grasslands | place: USA: UC McLaughlin Reserve, Lake County...
CCAATGCCGAGACTTACAAACAACAGATCTACAAACTGCTCGACCCGGAAAAGACCGTCATCGATTTCAACTCACGTTGGATGGACACGCTCGGCTCCGCGGGTTTTCTTCGTCTGTCGTCGCACGTCACCGTCAGGCAGATACTCGAGCGCGACGATTTTCAACAACGGCTGGAAGCGAATCGACCGCTCGCGCTGCACGAAGTGATGTATCCACTCGTCATGGCTTACGACTCGGTTGCACTCGAAGCCGACGTAGAGCTCGGCGGCACCGATCAGAAGTTCAACTTGTTAATGGGCCGCAACCTGCAACGCGAGTATGGTCAGGACTCGCAGGCAGCGGTGATCATGCCTTTACTCGAAGGCACTGACGGCGTGCAGAAGATGTCGAAGAGTTTGAGTAATTACATCGGCATCAACGAACCGCCACAGGAGATCTTCGGAAAAGTGATGTCGATTTCAGATGATCTGATGTGGCGTTACTGGGAGTTGTGTACTGATCTTTCGGTACCGGAGATCGCTTCGCTTCGCGAGAGTGATCGCAACCCGCGCGACATTAAAGTTGATCTGGCAAAACACATCGTGGCTGATTTTTACTCCGAAGCCGAGGCATGCAAAGCTGAAGACGAGTTCAACGCAATGTTTCGAAACAAGCAGGCGCCTGATGTTGTCGAAGAGAGAGCGCTGGCAGCAGGTGTGTGGAAGTTGCCGAAGTTGCTTGTTGAGTTGGGCATGGTGTCGTCAATGGCGGACGCTCGCAGGACGATCGAGCAGGGTGGAGTTTATGTTGAAGGCGAACGCCGAACGCAAACTGATTTCGAAGTTGATCTCAATGGAGAGCGATCGTTTCTCATTCAAGTCGGCAAGCGGCGGTTCATGAGGGTTAGATGTCAGCCACACTAGCAACTGAAGACATTCTGGTTATCGAAACGCCCGAGCGTGTGCCTTTGCACTTCGCGCTTGCGTCGATTGGAAACCGCTTCATCGCGTGCGCCATAGACCATGCGATCCAGGCTCTCGCCATCGGACTCATTGGTCTTAGCGCATTAATATTGACGAGTTTTCCGAGTATTGAACGCATAATAGCGAGCGCGCCGAAGTGGGTCGTTGCGGTGATGATCCTCGTGCTGTTTTTGATTCTCGCTGGTTACTTCGCGTTCTTCGAATGGGCCTGGAGTGGACAAACTCCGGGCAAACGCTGGTTGAAACTCCGCGTTCTTCGTGAAGATGGGCGTCCAATCACTTTCTGGGAAGCGGCAGTGCGTAACCTGCTGCGCACTATGGATATGATGCCGGCGCCGTTTTACTCAATCGGCCTGATTTCTGTTTTTTCGACGACTCGAGATCAGCGTGTCGGCGACATGGTGGCGGGCACGGTCGTCGTTCGCGAGCGTGAAGCGGAAGCGCCTGAGTTCTCACAAGTCTTTGCAACGCCGGTCAGCGATCCGGCGCTGCGTCGATCTTTCAAACCCGTAGACTTCACCGCCAGTTTGAGTAGTTTGACCGAGTCAGAGATTCAGGTTGTGGAAACGTTTTTGCGCCGGCGCTGGGATCTGTCCGACGTGCCGCGCCAATGGATGGCGTGGAGAGTTTCACTGCCGATTCTCTATAAACTTCGCCCCACCTACGACGTCGCCACCTTCACCTACGAAGGCTTTCTCGAAGAACTTCTACACCGCTATCTCCAGGAACACCGCTTCGGGTCGTGATTACAAAAGAGTAGTTTCAGGCCTTTGCGTGAAAACGCCTTCTTCTGTTAGCCTTCAAGGTTTCGATTGGAGCGGATTTTCATAACAGAGGGATTCAGAATGAGTAAGGACGTTTTCATACTGGGTGGAAAACGCACGCCGATGGGTGAATATGTCGGCGTGCTGAAGGACGTATCGGCAATTGATCTGGGAGCGGTGGCGGCGCGCGGTGCTTTGGAAGCCACGAACGTGCAGCCTGATGAAATCGATCACACGGTTATTGGTAATGCTTTGCAAACTTCCGGCGACGCTATTTACGGTGCTCGTCACGTCGCGCTAAAGGCCGGCGTTCCTTTCGATCGACCGGCACTGACGGTCAATCGATTGTGCGGCAGTGGCATTCAGTCGATAGTGTCGGGCGCGCACATGATTCAGCTCGGCGAAGCAGACACGTGTTTAGTGGGTGGGATGGAGTCGATGTCGCAGGCGCCTCACGTTATTCGCGGCGCGCGTTCCGGCTTTGCGTTGGGACAGGGAAAACTCGAAGACAGTTTGATGGTGGCGTTGCTCGACACTTACTGCAACACGCCGATGGCCGGCACGGCGGAGAACCTCGCGCGGAAATTCGAGGTCTCGCGTGAAGAGCAGGACAAGTACGCTTTGCGATCGCAACAGGAAGCGAAGCGCGCGAAAGATGCGGGCGTCTTCGCTGAAGAGATCGTTCCGGTAGACGTGAAGACACGCAAAGGAACTACTCAGGTAACTGACGACGATCATCCGAGACCCGAGACAACGCTCGAAGGCCTCGCGAAACTCAAACCAGCGTTTGCTCAGGATGGATTTGTCACGGCGGGAAACGCGTCCGGCATTGTTGACGGCGCAGCAGCGCTCGTCATCGCGGGTGAAGAGTTCGTCAAGAAAAAAGATCTGAAACCGATGGGCCGGATCGTGAGCTGGGCTTATGCGGGTGTCGAACCTGAGATCATGGGCATCGGACCAGTGCCTGCCACTCGCGCGGCGCTCGCGAAAGCAGGGTTGTCGATCAGTGACATCGATCTCGTGGAAGTGAACGAAGCCTTCGCGGCGCAGTACCTGGCTGTGGAAAAAGAACTCGGACTCGATCGATCACGTACTAACGTGAATGGCGGTGCGATTGCGCTCGGACATCCGCTGGGCGCCTCGGGCACGCGCCTCGTTTTGACTGTTCTTCACGAACTGCACCGGCGCGGCGGACGCTACGGTCTCGCGACAGCGTGTATTGGTGGTGGACAGGGCATCGCGATGATCGTTGAAAGGGTGTAACGAAGCCGCGGAGTTAGGCGGCTGGTTTTTTGGATGAAATCCAAATTCTTGTAATGCTTTACGGGCATTATTCTCTCCCTTTTTCGGTTAACTATTGGCACGTCTCGCTTTTGTCTGGTGAGGCCATTTAAAACCTCATACGGCACGGGTTTTGACTTGATAAAGCAAGCTCAGCATGGTAGAAGTCGCGTCTTGCTTAGCCGATTCCAATCGCAACCATTTTCTTCTTCGAATTGAACTTAAGGAGTTCCCCTGTATGTCGAAAATAGTGAAGCTTTGTTTTGTGAGCTTGTTGGTGTTCGCAATGAGCGCAGTCGCATTTGCGCAGTCGACCACCACCGGCTCTATTGGAGGCGTGGTAACTAATCCTAACAAGGAGGTCGTTCCGGGAGCTGCCGTTAGTGTGAAGAACATCGGCACCAACAAGGAAGACTCCGCCACGACCGACGACACCGGCCGCTTTAAGGTCGCGAATCTCCAGCCCGGAAATTATTCCGTGACCGTAAACTCGTCCGGCTTTAGTCCATCAGCGATGGACAATGTAGTGGTTGAAATCGGACGCGAGACAACTCTTGAAGTCGCGCTCTCCGTCGGTCCGGTAACCGGAACCGTAGACGTCAGTGCTGAGGCGCCGGTAATCAACACCACTCAGCAAGACTTCTCCACCAATCTTAACCAGACTTCGATCAACGAGCTGCCGGTGAACGGACGCCGTTGGTCCAACTTCGCAATTCTTACACCGAGCGCGACTCCCGACGGCAACTTCGGTCTGATCAGCTTCCGCGGTATCTCGGGCCTGCTGAACAACAGCACCGTTGACGGCGGCGACAACAATCAGGGCTTCTTCTCCGAAGAACGCGGCCGCACGCGCAGTGCCTATTCGATCAGCCAGGCTGCGATTCGGGAGTTTCAGGTCAACACCTCAAACTTCTCGGCTGAGTACGGACGTTCCGCGGGCGGTGTTATTAACGCCATCACCAAGTCAGGCACCAACGACTTTCACGGTTCCGCGTTCTTCTACGATCGCAACAACAAATGGGGCGCGCGCAATCCGAACAGTTTCATAAGCCGGCTCGTAAACGGAGTGGCAACCAGAGAGGCTCTCAAGCCGAAAGATGTGCGCTACCAGTTTGGCGGCACGATTGGTGGTCCAATCGTCAAAGACAACCTGTTCTTCTTTTTCAGCTATGACGAGCAGAAACGTAATTTCCCGGGCATTGCGCTATTCAGCACTCCCGGATATCTCAACACCGTGAATCGCACTACGCTCCTCGCGCGCGGTTTAACTACCCCCCAGGTCGATGCAGCGTTGCTGTTCTTAAACGATCAGACCGGCGAAGTGCCGCGTCGTGGTGACCAGCGACTGTTTCTGCCGAAGATTGATTGGCAGATAAACTCGAATCACCAGTTCACGGCTACTTACAATCGCCTGCGCTGGAGTTCGCCCGCGGGTGTCCAAACTGGAGCGACCGTGTTTCGCGATCGCGCCGGCTTCGGCGACGACTTTGTCGAAATCGATTCACTGAATCTCCGTCTTGCTTCAACACTTTCGAACCAGCTCATCAACGAGTTTCGCTTCCAGTGGGCGGATGAGTTGGACTCGCAATTCGCTCAGCCGCCACTGCCTGGTCAGCCGACCACGGCCAACGGGTTTTCACCGCAGGTGGCGCTGACGAATGGTCTGACCTTCGGCAAATCAACATCGCTGGATCGAGTTGCATTGCCGGATGAGAGACGTTTTCAGTTTGCTGACACTTTGACGAATACGACTGGAAACCACACTTTGAAGTTTGGCACGGACATCAACCGCGTAAGAGATATCGACGATAACCTCTTTACCGGATCCGGATCCTATACGTACTCCAATATCAACGACTTCATCGTTGACTATACAAACTTCGTTACGAATGGCGCCTTGCGAACCGCGGGAATTGCGGCTGCTGCGGGCTCCCTCACTGGCAGATGCGCTACTCTCCTTGCAGCGCCAAACCAGGCGAACACGCGCCTTGCTGGAAAGTGTTTTACCAGCCAGTTCAGTCAGGGTTTCGGTCAACCTCGCTTCGAGTTAACCACCACCGATCTGGCGTTCTTCGTTCAGGACGACTGGCGCGTATCGCCGAGACTGACACTTAATCTCGGACTACGTTGGGATTATGAGAAGTTTCCCGAGCCGTTCCTTGTGAATGCAGCCTTGCCGCAAACCGGGAACCGTCCCAGCGACAAGAACAACTTTGGACCACGCCTGGGCTTTGCAGTGGACCTCAGCGGTGATGGCAAGACCAGTCTTCGCGGTGGCTATGGAATGTACTACGGGCGAATCAATGGCACGATCATAATCAATTCACTGATCAACACCGGCCTCAGCACTGGTCAGGCTGTTAGTACGGTGGCCCAGGCTTGTCCCGGCAATGGAACCAGTACGACATGTCCCACTGCGGCAAGCATTCTGCTTGGGAATCCGACGGCTCCCATCTTCCCGAATATCCTGGCGTCCGCGCCTCCGGGAACAGCCGCAGTCAATTACTTTAGAGACGGTTTTCAGAACCCTGTCATCCATCAGGCTGACTTTATCATCGAACGCGAGATAGCGCGGAACACGGTGGTGTCGGCGAGTTACCTGCTGAGTTTTGGAAAGCACTTAACGACGTTCGTTGATACCAACCTGAATCCGCCGACCACAAACCGCAGCGTGTCTATTGTCGATGGGCCATTCGCTGGTCAAGTTTGGTCGTTTCCGTACTACTTAGGCACCAGACCGAACACCAATTTCGGCAATATCCTCGAGATTCGCGACAGCATCTCGACCAAGTATCACGCGCTCGTGTTGCAGGCGAATCGACGTCTGACGCATGGCTTGCAATTCCAGAGCAGCTATACCCTGTCGAGAGCACAGGACAATGGCGGATCGCAAAGTTCGGCGACCTTCACTCCTGGGTTTTCGGCCCTTTTCGATCCGTTCGATCCGCAGGGTGACAACGGTCTATCGCCTTTCGATCGCAGGCATAAATTCGTTGCCAGCGTTGTTTACAACACCAACTTCCAGGGCATGAGTGATACCGCGAAGGCGATCTTTAACGGCTGGACCATCGCTCCGATCGTGAACATGTTTTCGGGTTTCCGTTACACCGCGGTCACGAATAGCTTCAATCCTTCCGCCGTCTTTGGCGGCAATCAGGCAAACGGCGGAATCAATGGTTCAAATGGATCGCTTCGGTTTGGATTGACGCCGAATAACTCCTTCCATACGCCGTCGATTAAGTACGTTGACTTGCGCGTATCGCGCAGGTTCAAAATTACTGAAGGTTCGAACATCGAGTTGCTTGCGGAAGGCTTTAACATCTTCAACCGCACACAGGTAACGGGTGTTAATAATCGCATGTATCAGCTTTCAGCTTCTGGTGGAGGCGTTATTGCTACATTCGATCCGACATTCGGTACGCCGAGTGATCTTTCGAATGGTTTCTTCTTCCGCGAACGTCAGATTCAGTTAGCCGTTCGCTTTGAGTTCTAACAGTAAGTAAGCGACAGATAACGCGGATGACACGGATCTGATCCATGTCATCCGCGTTAAGTTTTTAAATCCTTGCTAAAGCAAGCTAAGCATGGTAAGAAGTCGATTCTTACCCGCGCTGGAAACGCATTCAACCGTTAACTCAAAGCAAGGAGTTCCCCAAATGTTCAAAACACCAAAGGTCGTTCTCTTATGTTTGTTAGTGCTTGGTTTCAGCGCAGGCGCTTTTGCGCAGTCGACAACGACTGGCGCAATCGGCGGCGTTGTCACGAATCCGAATAAGGAAGTTGTTACGGATGCTGCAGTAACCGTGAAGAACAACGGCACGAATAAGGAAGACACGGCGACCACTGACGACACGGGTCGCTTCAAGGTCGCAAACCTGCAACCGGGAAGCTATTCCGTGACGGTAAATTCGTCAGGCTTCAGCCCGATGACCAGCGAGAACGTCGTCGTTGAAATCGGACGCGAAACGAACCTCGAAGTGGCGCTGTCAGTCGGTCCGGTAACCGGAACGGTAGACGTCAGCGCTGAAGCGCCGGTAATCAACACCACTCAGCAGGACTTCTCAAGTAACATCAACCAGACTTCGATTAACGAGCTGCCAATTAACGGACGCCGCTGGTCCAACTTCGCGCTGTTGACGCCCGGTGCAGTGCCCGACGGCACGTTCGGTTTGATCAGCTTCCGCGGCATCTCCGGATTGCTGAACAACAACACCATCGACGGCGGCGATAACAACCAGGCGTTCTTCGCCGAAGAGCGCGGGCGCACGCGCATCAGTTACTCGATCAGCCAGGCTGCAATTCGCGAGTTTCAAGTCAATACTTCCAGCTACTCGGCCGAGTACGGACGTTCCGCGGGGGGCGTGGTCAACGCGATCACGAAGAGCGGCACGAACGGTTTTCACGGCGGCGCTTTTTACTATCAACGCAACAACAAGTGGGGCGCGCGTAATCCGCTCGCAGTTCGCCAGGAGTTAATCAACGGTGTCTTCACTCCGGTGGGTTACAAGCCAAACGATGTGCGGCATCAGTTTGGCGGCACGATTGGTGGGCCAATCGTAAGAGACAAAGCGTTCTTCTTCTTCAGCTACGATCAGCAGAAACGAAACTTCCCCGGCCTCGCGGTGTTTGGTCAGAATGGTTTCCTGAACCTGAGTTCCGGCAATCGTCAGGCGTTGATCGATCGTGGTCTAACTAACACGCAGATCAACAACACGCTCAGTTTCCTTGCCACTCTTTCCGGACCGGTTCCCAGGACCGGCGATCAAAAGCTTTTCCTGCCGAAAGTTGATTGGGTGATCAATGATAAGAACACGTTTACGGTGAGTTACAACCGGTTGCGCTGGGCCTCGCCGGCGGGAATTCAGACGCAGGCGACTAACACACGCGCGGTCGACAACTTCGGCGACGACTTCGTCGAGATCGATGCGCTCAACGCGAAGTTAGCTTCAACGCTGACGCCGACACTCTTGAACGAGTTTCGTTTCCAGTGGGGACGCGACAACGAGTTTCAATTCAGCCAACCGCCGATCCCTGGTGAGCCGACCAATGCTGTCGGCGGCAGATCGCCACAAACAATCCTGGTTGGCGCCACGACTTTTTCATTCGGGATGCCGGAATTCCTCGAGCGTGCTTCGTTCCCGGATGAGAGACGCTGGCAGTTTGCCGACACCGTGACGATGACTGCCGGCAATCACACCTGGAAGTTTGGCGGCGACCTCAACTTCGTTAAAGACATCATCAACAACCTGCGGTTTTCTGGTGGTGAGTTCAACTACACGGGCGCCACAACCGGAATCGCCGACTTCATCGTCGACTACGTTAATTTCCAAACCAACGGTGGGATTCGCGCGTTATCGAATGGCACTCTTAATACGAACCCGATCGGCCGGTGCGTCAACTCGGTGACGGTGAATAACGTGCCAACCTTCCGCCGCGCGGGCAAGTGCTACGCCGGCAACTTCAACCAGGGATTCGGTGTTCTCGGCTTGACGATGAAGACGACGGATCTCAATTACTTCCTTCAGGACGACTGGCGCGTGACGCCGAGATTCACGTTGAATCTTGGCCTGCGTTACGAATACCAGCGCAACCCGAATCCCGTAAATCCGAATCCGACGTTGCCGCAGACGGACAACAAAGTAGATGACCGGAACAACTTTGGACCACGCGTCGGCTTTGCTTATGACTTGACCGGCGACGGCAAGACGAGTCTTCGCGGCGGCTGGGGAATCTACTACGGTCGCGTGATCAATTCGACAGTTTACAACTCCCTGGTAAACACCGGCGTCGGTACCGATGTAGGTCAGCGACAGTTTATTACCAGCGCTACCAATCTTCCGGCGGCGTGCGCGGGACTTTCGGCTGACGACTGCGCGTTGCTGCCGATTTATCCGAACCTGCTGCCGGCATCGAATCCTCCAGTGGGCGCGGTGCAGTACTTCGACGATGATTTTCAACTGCCGCAGATTCATCAGTGGGACTTCATCTTCGAGCGTGAGATCTCGCGGAACACGGTCGTCTCCGCGTCATATCTCGGCAGCTTCGGTAATTCGCTGCCGAACTTCGTCGACACGAATCTTCCGGCGGCGCGACGCACAGTGGCGTTGAACATCGTAGGTGGTCCATTCGACGGCCAAACTTACCTGACGCCGATCTTTGTTGGCACGCGTCCGGATACGCGGTTTGCTCAGATCACTGAGATTCGCAGCGATGTGATTTCCAAGTACCACGCTCTCGTGCTGCAAGCGAATCGTCGTTTGACGAGAGGATTGCAGTTCCAGACCAACTACACGTTGTCACGCGCGTCTGACAGTGGGCAGAGCTCGACAACGTTTACGGCAAACAACCTGCCATTCAATGCGTTTGACCAGTCAGGCGAAGACGGGCTTTCGAACTTCGATCGGCGTCAGAAGTTTGTTGCGAGTGTGGTCTATAGTCCGAATCCGTTCAACGATGGGGCGGCCAAACACGTATTCAATGGCTGGACCTTTGCGCCGATTTTGAATGCGTTCTCCGGACAGCGAGTAACGGGGAACATTAGCGGCAACGTCACGCCGACGTCGTTCGGTTTCGCGAACAATACGACGCCGGGCGGTGGTATCAACGGTTCCGGCGGCTCGGCGCGGTTCGCGCTGGTGCCACGTAACTTCTTCAAGCAACCGAACATCTGGTACGTCGATGCGCGACTTTCGCGACGGTTCAGCCTCAGTGAACAGGTGAAGCTCGAAGTGCTGGCGGAAGGTTTCAACGTCTTCAACCGCACGCAGGTGACGGTGGTTAATCCGACGATCTATAACCAGTCTGGTACCACCTTGACCTTCAACGGCGCCGGTGCCAATCCGTTCTTCAACGTCACGGGCGCGGACAGTACGCTTTTCCGGGAACGCCAGGTGCAGTTCGCCGCTCGTTTTGAATTTTAGTCAGACCTTTTTATCCACAGATTACACAGATTATTTACTTTCTGTGTAATCTGTGGATTGCTCTATTTTCCCACCTTCTTCCTGCCACGCTTTCCAGCCGCCCGCCATCGAAAACACGTTTGTATAACCCATGTGTTGCAGTGCGTCTGCGGCGAGCGCCGAACGATAGCCGCCGCCGCAGTACAGAATGAGTTCTGTTTTTTTGTCGGGCACGGTCGTCTCAATATCTCGCTCGATGATGCCTTTGCCGAGATGAATTGCCCGGGCGGCGTGCGCCGCATCCCATTCTTTGTCTTCGCGCACGTCTATCAGTTTTGCCTGCGTGTTTTCGCGCATTCTTTCCTGTGTATCCGCCACTGAAACCTCGCGAACACGACTCTTCGCATCGTCCACGAGCTTTAGAAAACCTTCGGTATGTTTCATGATCCGTCCCTTTAATGTGTATTTTGGTTAGCGCTGCCAAACGATTATAATGCCCGGTCTTTTACCGTTAACATTACCGCTCTGATGAGGGGAAACCTACTAAATTGGCTAACGAACAGTTTGACGTAACGATTATCGGCAGTGGGCCGGGTGGTTATGTGGCCGCGATTCGCGCCGGCCAGTTGGGCCTTAAGACTGCCATAGTCGAGAAAGATAACCGGCTTGGGGGCACTTGTACGCTGCGGGGCTGCATTCCCACCAAGCAGATGTTGATGTCGGCTCATATTTACGAACAGATGCAGCATGCTGCCGATTTTGGCGTGCAAGCGACCGGGATTCAACTGGCTTTTGCTGACGTGCAAAAGAGAAAAGACAAGGTGGTGCTCAAAAACTCGAAAGGCATCGAGTATTTGATGAAGAAAAACAAGGTCACTGTCTTCAAAGGCACCGGCAAACTCGCGCTTCCCGGCAAAGTTGAAGTCACTGATGCTGAAGGCAAGAAACAGACACTCGAAACCAAAAACATCATCATCGCCACCGGTTCGGTTGTACGTCCGATTCCGGGCTTCGAAACTGACGGCGCACACGTCGTAAACAGCGATCATATTCTGGAGTTGAAAGATGTTCCGAAGTCGCTGATCGTGATGGGTGCGGGCGCGGTGGGTGTTGAGTTTGCTTCAGTCTATTCGCGCTTTGGCGCCGAGACGACGATTGTCGAGCTTTTGCCGCGACTCGTGCCGCTCGAAGATGAGGAAGTGTCGAAAGAGCTCGAACGCAGTTTTCGCAAACGTGGCATCAAGTCGCAGGTCGATACGAAGCTTGAGAAGTTGGAGAAGACCGAGTCAGGCGTGCGTGTAACGGGTAAGACGTCGAAAGGTGATTCGGTGACTCTCGAAGCTGAGATGTTGCTGGTCGCTGTCGGGCGAATGCCTTACACGGAAGGACTCGGACTCGAAGGCACGAAGATCAAAGTCGAAAGAGGATTCGTCCAGGTTGACGAGTTTCAACAGACTGCGGAGAAGGGCGTGTATGCGATTGGCGACGTGGTGCCGACCCCGCTGTTGGCCCACCTTGCTTCAAAAGAAGGCATCGTCGCAGTCGAACATATGGCCGGAAAGAAGGACGTGCGTCCGATCAACCTGCGGCTCGTTCCCAATTGCACCTACTGCGATCCGGAGATCGGTTCAGTCGGGCTCACTGAGGCGAAGGCGAAAGAGATGGGTTACGACGTCAAGGTCGGAAGATTTCCGTTCTCCGCTTCGGGCAAGGCCCGCATCATCGGTGAAGAAGAAGGCTTCGTGAAGATCGTCGGCGAGAAGAAGTACGATGAGGTTTTGGGCGTACACATCATTGGGCCACACGCGACGGAGTTGATCGCCGAGGCTTGTGTGGCAATGCAACTCGAGACCACCGCGGACGAGCTGGGCCGAACGATGCACGCGCATCCGACGATCTCAGAAGCGGTGATGGAAGCGGCCGAAGGCGTTCACGATCTCGCGGTACACATCTAAGCGAAATGGCCGAAACTGAGAAAACTGATCATAAGCGTCGACGCCGTCGACTGCCACGTCCTCGATTTCAAATGCGAGTCAGCACGAAGTATGCACCGCGCAAGGCGCAGAACGGCACACCGCTGAGTTGTGCCACCGAAACCACACTTAAACCTGAGCAGCATCTCGATCTTTATCGTTATCTGAAGCTCACGCGCCTCGTGGAAGAGCGTCTGGTGAATCTCTATCGCCAGACGAAAGTGGTGGGTGGCGTGTTTCGCTCGCTGGGACAGGAAGCCACGGCGGTGGGCACTGCATACGCGCTTCAGTCACAGGATTTCATCACTCCTTTGATCAGGGATCTCGGCGCGGTTTTAGTTAAAGGCATTCGACCGCGCGAAATCTTCGCGCAGTACATGGCGAGGGCGTGGGGACCGTCGGGCGGCAAGGATCTCAACATCCACTTCGGCGACATGCAAAAAGGTTTCATTGGTCCAATCTCTCACCTGGGCGACATGATTCCTGTAATGACCGGAATATTGCTGGGCGCACGGATGCAGAAGAAAAACTTCGTCGCGATTGCGTATATCGGGGACGGCGGCATGAGCACCGGTGCGTTTCACGAGGGACTAAACTTCGCCGCCGTACAAAGACTACCGCTGATCGTTGTCGCCGAGCACAATCATTATGCGTACTCGACGCCAACCAGTTTGCAAACCGCTGTGCGAGATCTGGCTGAGAAGGCGGCGGGTTACGGCATTCCCGCGCACATCGTCGATGGCAACGACGTTGTCGCTTGTTATGAAGTGACGAAGCAGGCGGCGGAATACGCGCGTCGTGGTGGCGGCGCGGTGTTGATTGAAGCGAAGACGTATCGTCGCAAAGGTCACGCCGAACACGACGATCAGCGTTACATTACGGCCGGCGAGATTGAGTGGTGGGAGCAGAATAACGATCCCGTCGATCGTTACGAGCGCTATCTGCTCGAATGTAATTTAGTGACGAAAGAGAAGCTCGAAGAGATCGCAGCAGACGTGCTGCGCGAGATTGACGAAGATTGCGCCTGGGCCGAATCCTCACCAATGCCCGAAGGCGAGCAGGCGGCGTACGGAGTGTTTGACAACAACATCGTCCCGCCGGCATTCAGGCCGAAAGTACTGGAGCCGTAATAACAAATGTCCACTGCCGTCAAAAAAGAACACAAATCTGCGCGCCCGGAGCGGGGCGGGCAGGCCACCATGGTTGAGGCGATTCGCCAGGGAATCTGGGAGGAGATGGAACGCGACCCGACCGTGTTTGTGATTGGCGAGGACGTCGGCGCATATGGCGGCGCGTTCAAAGTTACTGATGGACTGCTTGATGAGTTTGGTAAAGAACGAGTGATCGACACGCCGATCTCCGAAGGCGCGATCGTTGGTGCGGCGTGTGGCGCGGCGTTGATGGGTATGCGTCCCGTTGCCGAGTTTCAGTTTATAGATTTTATTTCCGCTGGATTCGACCTGCTTACGAACTACGCTGCGAAGTGTCGTTATCGCTGGGGCGCTGGACTGCCGACGGTGTTTCGTGGTCCATGCGGCTCTGGTGTGAGATCTGGTCCATTCCATTCGCTAAACGCCGAATCGTTTTTTCTGAACACCGCCGGACTGAAGATCGTCGAACCTTCGACGGCCTACGATGCCAAGGGTTTAATCAAGGCCGCGATCCGCGATCCTGACCCGGTGCTGTACTTCGAACATAAAAAGCTCTATCGCTTACCGCGACTGCGCGAAGAGTTGCCGGCGGACGATTACATCGTCGAGATTGGCAAGGCACGTGTGGCGCGCGCCGGTCGCGATCTGACGATCATCACCTTTGGTGCGATGGTTCTGACCGCGCTCGACGCCGCCGAAGAGTTGGAGAAGGAAGGCCTTGACGTCGAAGTAATCGACTTGCGAACTCTCGCGCCGCTCGACAAGCCCGCGATTCTTGCGAGTGTAAAGAAGACGAGCAAGGCCATCGTGCTGCACGAAGCTTCGCGAACCGGCGGCATTGGCGGTGAGATCGCGGCGCTGATTGCTGAAGAGGCGTTTGAATGGCTGGACGCGCCGGTGATCCGCATCGCATCGATCGACACGCCGGTGCCCTATTCGCCGCCACTCGAAGATTATTATTTGCCGCAAACGAAAGACGTTGTCGATGCAGCGCGCAAGCTGGCGGCGTATTGAGTTTAAGAGTCAAAACAAGCTGGAGAAGAGATGAGCACTGAAGTAGTGATGCCGCAGATGGGTGAGTCCATTGCGGAAGGAACGATTACAAAGTGGCTGAAGAAAGTCGGGGAGCGAGTTGAGCGAGACGAGCCGCTGTTTGAGATCTCGACCGACAAAGTTGATGCGGAAATACCATCGCCGGCTGCGGGAACGTTAACCGAAGTCAGATACAAGGAAGGCGATACGGTTGAAGTCAACGTTGTCGTCGCAGTGCTTGATGGTGATGGGGCAGCAACTGTGCAAGCGCCCACGCCAAAGCCTGTTGAAGAGAAACCGGCGCCGCAGCCCGTAGCACCAGCACCGCCACCTCCTCCTCCGCAAGCGGCAGCTCCGCCGCCACCGCCACCAGTGCAAGCGAAACCAACGCCTCCGCCACCACCGCCGGCAGAAAAGCCAGTTGAAAAAACAGACGGCAGTGCCGCAACGGCTGAGGAATTGCGACGCACAAAATCGAGTCCACTCGTGCGCAAGATCGCGCAAGAGCACGGCGTCGATATTTCACAACTCGAAGGCACTGGTCTAAGTGGTCGCGTAACGAAGAACGACATACTCAGCTTCATCGAATCCGGAACCGCGCCTGTCTCTGCTCCCACTGCCCGTACCCCGGTCGCGCCCGCTCCAACGTACGAGCCCGCTGCGACGCCGCTACCCAGACCACAGGTGGGCGATCGCATCGAGCCAATGAGCGTGATGCGCAAGAAGATCGCCGAACACATGGTCCTGTCGCGGCGAACTTCCGCACACGTCACCACCGTCTACGAGATCGACATGACGCGTGTCGCGCGACTACGTGACGAGCGTCGCGACGAGTTCTATCAACGAACCGGGACCAAGCTCACGTTCATGCCTTTTATTTTCGAGGCAGTGAACAAAGGTTTACGAAAGTTTCCGATCTTTAACGCGCAGGTCAGCGGCGAGCAGATCATTTACAAGCAGGACATCAACCTCGGAATGGCAGTCGCGCTCGACTGGGGTTTGATCGTGCCTGTGATCAAACGCGCCGACGACTTGAGCATCTCCGGTCTCGCCCGTGCCGCGAACGATCTTGCTGATCGCGCAAGGACGAAGCAACTCAAGCCCGACGAAGTTACGGGCGGCACTTTCACCATTACCAACCCGGGCGTATTCGGTGGTCTATTCGGCACGCCTATCATCAACCAGCCGCAACTGGCGATTCTCGGCGTCGGCAAAATCGAGAAACGAGCCAAGGTAATGACTACCGCGGACGGCGACGATTTCATCGGCATTCGCTGGATGGCTTACTTCGCGCTCAGCTTCGATCACCGCGTCATTGACGGGGCGGATGCGGAACGATTCCTCGCTTTCATCAAAGAACAACTCGAGGCCGGCGACTTTTCCGTTTAAGGCCACAGATCTCACAGATTCACGTAGATCGTTTCATATTCGTGTTGATC
>Ga0126311_10000699_pt1 | contig 15500 bp, 16 predicted proteins | sample Plot61_FD_92539 | JGI IMG/M metagenome (GOLD analysis project Ga0126311, IMG submission 92539) | Serpentine soil microbial communities from UC McLaughlin Reserve, CA, USA - Plot61 | ecosystem: Environmental > Terrestrial > Soil > Grasslands | place: USA: UC McLaughlin Reserve, Lake County...
CACCGGCCGCGACCTCTCGCCCGAGCGCCGGCGGCGGCTGGTCGACCTGGCGCGTCGCGAGGGCTTCTTCATCGTCGAGGACGGCGTCTACGCCGATCTGCGCTTCGAGGGCGAGAGCCTGGCGCCGCTGCGGGCCGACGCGCCCGACCACGTGATCTACGTCTCCTCGCTGTCGAAGACCACCAGCTCGGGCCTGCGCGTCGGCTGGATCGCCGCGCGGGGCCCGGTGCTGGAGCGGATCGTCGCCGAGAAGCGAAACGCCGAGCTCAACACGCCGCCACTGACCGAGCTGGCTCTCGCCAGGTTCCTGGCGGAGGGCGGATACCCGGAGCAGATCGAGCGCGCCACGGCGTTCTTCCGCGAGCGCTACGAGATCCTCAACGAGGCGGTGGCCGAGCACCTCGGCGGCGTGGCCACGGTCTCCAAGCCGCTCGGGGGCGGCCACCTCTGGCTGACCTTCTCCGAGCGCGTCGACGAGCGCGACCTCTACGAGCAGGCCGCGCGCGAGGGTGTGTCGTTCCTCCCTGGGGCGGCCATGATGGCCGAGCGGCCGCGGCGGGCCCACGCGCGGCTGTCCTTCGGCTACCTCGACCCGCCCGAGCTGCGCGAGGGCGCCAAGCGCCTGGCGACCGCGGTGCGCGCCGTCACGCGCGCGAGCCGCCAGCGCGAGGCGCTGCCGGTCGCCTGACTCTCACAGCTCCGGCAGCTTCTGCTTGAGCTCGAGCACCGGCGCGAAGAGATCGCCGTGCTCGTCGATGCGGTCGAGCACCTCGTGCGCCTCGAACCGCAGCGAGTCGGCGTCGCCCGAGTCGGCGCCGGCCTCGACCTCCTCCCACAGCAGCGGGGTCGAGGCCGTGGGGTGCTCCCGCGCTCGCAGCGAGTAGACCGCGACCGTGGTCTTCGCGCGGTCGTTCTGGCTCCAGTCGACGAAGACCTTGCCCTTGCGCAGCTCCTTCTTCATCTTCGAGACGACCTTCTTGGGCTGGTCCCGCTCGAGCACCTTGGCGACGGTGTGCGCGAACGGCTTGGTCTGCTCGAAGTTCGCCTTCGTGTTCAGCGGCATGTAGACCTGAAGCCCCTTCGAGCCCGAGGTCTTCGGGAAGCACTCGAGCCCCAGCCCCGAGAACATGTCGCGCAGGCGCAGCGCCACGCGGCAGCAGTCCGTCACGTCGGCCGGGGGGCCCGGGTCGAGATCGAAGGCCACGACGGTCGGGCGGTCGGGGTCCTTGGCCAGCGCGAGCGAGGGATGCAGCTCCAGCGCGGCGAGCTGGCCGAGCCACGTGAGCGTCGGGAGGTCGTCGCAGACGATGAAGTTGAGCTCGCCCTCGCGGCCCATCACGATCGGAGCCGTGCGGATCCAGTCGGGAGTGTGCGACGGCGCCCGCTTCTCGTAGAAGCGCTGCCCCTCGACCCCGTCGGGAAAGCGAACGCGCGTCAGCGGCCGGCGCGAGAGGTGCGGGAGCATCGCCTCCGAGACACGGGCGTAGTAGTCGATCGCCTCGCCCTTGGTGAACCCGCTCGCGGGCCACATGACCTTGCCGAGGTTCGTCAGCGCCAGCCGGCGCCCCTCGACCTCTACTTCGCGGCTTTGCTTTTGCTTCGCGATCGCGACTTCGAGGAGGAGCTGCGCTTCTTCGAGGAGGAGCCGTTCTTCGACGACGAGCTCTTGGAAGACGAGCGCGACTTCGACTTGGTGCCGGCCTTCTTCTTGGCGCCGTCCTTCTTCGAGCCGTCGGCGAGGGGCTCGCCCTTGACCGCCGCGAGGCTCTCCTCGAGGGCGGCCATCAGGTCGGGCGCCTTGGTCGGCTTAGGCTCCTCCGAGACGGCCGCGACGATCTCCTCGCCCTCGGCCTTGCGCTCGATCATCGCGAGCAGCTCCTCGCGGTACTCGTCCTCGAACGCGGACGGGTCGAAGTCCGAGGTGAGGGAGTCGACGAGCTGCTTGGCCATGTCGAGCTCCTTCTTCTTCGGCGGCTCGACGTCCTCGGGCACCACGTCCTCGAGCTCTTCGGCCGGGACGATCTCGTCGGCGAAGCGCATGGTCGTCAGCGTGAGGACGTCGCCCATGGGGCGCAGGGCGGCGAGGCTCTCGCGATTGCGCAGCACGAAGCGCGCGATCGCGACCTTGCGCTCGTCCGACATGGCCTTCACCAGCAGGGCGTAGGCGCGCTCGGCGCCCTGGGCGGGGCCGAGGTAGTAGGGCTGGACGAAGTAGATCGGGTCGATGTCGTCGAGGTCGACGAACTCCTCCACCTCGATCGCCTTGGTCTTCTTCGGGTCCAGCTCGTCGAGCTCGTCGCGGGTGAAGACGACGTACTGCTCGGGCCCGAGCTCGTAGCCCTTGACGATGTCCTCGTAGGCGACGTCCTCGCCATCGGCCTCGGCCACGCGCTTGTGGCGGACGCGTGACTTGTCGGACGCACGCAGCTCGCGGAAGCTGATCTGGCGCCGGGAGACGGCGCTGTAGAGGCGCACGGGCACGTTGAGGAGCCCGAAGCTGATCGAACCTGTCCAGATCGCTCTTGCCATGCGTAAGTGTTGAGACCCTGGGCGGCGACGAAACTCATCGCCTGCCTTCCAGTTTCCCAGGTTCGGCATTCCTTATTCGGCGCCTGCGGCTGAACGGGCGCTTGCTTGCGGCCGGCGACCCATAATCCCCGCGTGCTCTTCGACCTCGAAGGCGTCGACTACGCCCGCGCGGGCACGCCCGTGCTGCGCGACTTCAGCGCCGGGCTGCGCGAGGGCGCCACGTGCGTCGCGGGACCGTCCGGCTCGGGCAAGTCGACGCTGCTGCGGCTGCTCAACCGCCTCGCGGACCCGGCCGCGGGTCGCGTTCTCTACCGGGGCGAGGACGTGCGCGAGCGTGACCCTCTCGAGCTGCGTCGCGAGGTCTGCCTCGTGCCGCAGCTGCCGGCGCTGCTGGAGGGGACCGTCGCCGACAACCTCCGCTTCGCGGCCGGGCTCGGCGACGGAGAGGCGGACGTGGGGCGATGCCTGGAGCTCGCAGGGTTGGACGAGTCCTTCGCCGACCGGGACGCACGGCGCCTGTCGGTCGGCGAGCAGCAGCGGGCGATGCTCGCCCGGGCGCTGGCGGTCGAGCCGCGGGTGCTGCTGCTGGACGAGCCGACGTCGGCGCTCGACGCCGTCGCCCGCGACGCGATCGAGGCGACGCTCACCGACCTCCGGCGGCGGCTGGGCATCTCGCTCGTGTTGGTCACACACGACATCGAGCAGGCTCGGCGGCTCGCCGACTGGGTGGTGCGGGTCGAGGAGGGGCGCGCGGTCGCGGCCGGCGCCGTGGGGGAGCACCTGGGGGCATGACCTCTTCGATCGACGTCAGCCTCGGAGAGGTCGCGGCCAGCCTGGTGCTGGTGGCGCTGGGGGTGGGGCTCTCGTTCTGGCGCCGCGCCGACCTCGAGCGCGACATCGGGATCGCCGTCGTGCGCTCGATCGTCCAGCTCACGGCGATCGGCTATGTGATCCAGGCGATCTTCGACGAGGACAGCCTGGCACTCGTCTTCGCGCTGATTGCGGTGATGGTCGTGTTCGGCGCGATCCAGGCGCGCCAGCGCGCGCGGAAGGTGCCCGGCGCGTTCGTCCCGCTGTTGATCTCGCTGGCCGTTGCCGGCGCGGCCACCCTCGGGCTGGTGGTGGCGCTCGGGATCTTCGAGCCCGAGCCGCGCTTCCTGGTCCCTGTCGGCGGCATGGTGGTGGGCAACGCGATGACGGCGGCGGCCGTCGCGCTCAACCGCCTCGGCGACGAGATGCACGACCGGGCGCGCGAGATCGAGGCCACGCTGGCGCTGGGCGCGACGGCGACCCAGGCGGCCGCGCCCAGCCTGCGCCGCAGCCTGCGCTCGGGCACCATCGCGCTCGTCGACTCGACCAAGACCACCGGGCTGATCTTCTTCCCCGGCACGATGGTCGGGATGCTGATTGCGGGTGCCGACCCCACCGACGCCGTGCGCCTCCAGCTGATCCTCCTGTACTCGCTGCTCGGCAGCGTCTCGATCGCCGCCCTGCTGTCCACCACGCTCGCCTACCGCAACTTCTTCACCCCGGCGCAGCAGCTGCGCGAGCCGCCCGAGCCGGGGGCGGGGACGGCCGCCTGACAGACTCATTGGGGTGAGCCGCACCGAGCGCCTGACCCTGCTGGCGACGATCCTCGGCTCGACGATCGTCTTCCTGGACTCCACCGTTGTGAGCGTCGCTCTGCCGGCGATCCAGGAGGACCTCGACACCGGGCTCTCGGGGCAGCAGTGGGTCGTGGAGGCCTACCTGCTCAGCCTGGTCGCGTTCCTGCTCGTCGGCGGGTCGCTGGGCGACCTCTACGGGCGGAAGCGGATGTTCATCATCGGCCTGGCGGGCTTCGCCGCGACCTCGGTGCTGTGCGCGATCGCCCCGAACGTCGAGTTCCTGATCGGGGCGCGGGCGCTTCAGGGAATCGCCGGCGCGATGCTCGTGCCGGGCTCCCTCGCGATCCTCGCCGCAACCTTCGAGGGCGAGGCCCGGGGCAGGGCGGTCGGCCTGTGGACCGCCTGGGCGGGCGTCTCGACCCTGATCGGCCCCGCCGGCGGAGGGTTGCTGGTCGAGGCCGACTGGCGCTGGATCTTCTGGCTCAACCTGCCGCTGGTGGCGTTCACCCTGCTGCTTACGCGCCGAGCAGTCGCCGAGTCGGCCGACCCCGAGGCGTGTCCGGGAATCGACTTCCTCGGGATCGCCCTCTCGGCCATCGGCCTCGGCGGGCCGGTCTTCGCCCTGATCGAGCAACCGACCTACGGCTGGGGCGACCCGCTCGTCGCCGTCCCCCTGGTCACGGGTGTCGTGCTTCTCGTCGCGTTCGTCGTCTGGGAGGCACGCGCCCGCGCGCCGATGATGCCGCTCGAGCTCTTCCGCTCCCACAACTTCTCGGCGGTCAACCTCGCGACGCTGTGCGTCTACGGCGGCCTTTACGGCGCGTCGTTCTTCATCACCCTCTTCCTCCAGCAGGTGGCGGGCTACACCCCCTTCCAGGCGGGGGCCGCGACGACGCCGATCACGGTCATGATGCTGGTGCTGTCGGGCCGCTTCGGGGCCCTGGCGGGCAGGATCGGCCCGCGGCTGGTGATGGGCCTCGGGCCACTGGTCTGCGCCGTCGGCTACGCCTTGATGACCCGCATCGACCAGGGCGGCGACTACGTAGGCGCGGTCCTGCCGTCGCTCGTGGTGTTCGGGCTCGGCCTGGCGATGACCGTCGCTCCGTTGACGACGACCGTCCTGAACTCGGTCGAGGAGCGCCACGTCGGCGTCGCCTCGGGCATCAACAACGCCGTCGCACGCGTCGCGGGGCTGGTGGCCATCGCCGCCTTCGGTGCGGTGATCTCGGCACAGTTCGCGTCGACGCTCGACGACCGCGTGGCCGACCGGCAGCTGGGCCCGGGCGTCGCGGCCGCCGTCGCAGACGCCAAGGAGCAGCCGTTGGCCGGAGGGGCATCGGACGGGGTATCGCAGGCCGACGCCGCCGAGCTCGACGACGCCGTTGTCTCGTCGTCGGAGTCCGCCTTCCGCACGGGCATGTGGCTCGGGACGGCGCTGATGACAATCGGCGGCGCGATCGCGCTTATCTCCGTGCGCAATCCCGAGCGGCCTCCCGACGAGGGGCCGGAGGCCGTGCCCGCGAGCGCCGCGGCGGCGGCGGGGGAGTGCGGCCGTCCGGCGGACGGAGGCGGCGGCAGCCCGGTGCCGGGCACGCTCACGCCCGAGCCCGCCGGCGCGGGGACCATGGACAGCACGCTCTGAGCCCCCGGTTTCCCCCTTCCTCAGCGGGTAGGCGAGTGGGGTACGCCAACGACCAAGGAGGAGCGATGGCAACTGTTCGAGACGCCATGACCGGTGACCCGCGGTGCTGCGACAGCGGCGCGACCGTCACCGAGGCGGCCAACGAGATGAAGCAGGGCGACATCGGCGCGATCCTCGTGACCGAGTCCGACGTGCTCAGCGGGATCGTCACTGACCGGGACATCGTCGTCCGCGCCGTCGCGGATGGCCGCGACCCGGACGACACGACCCTCGGCGACGTCTGCACCTCCGACCTGACGACACTGTCGCCGGACGAGGAGCTGGGCGACGCCGTTCGCCGCGTGAAGGAGGCGAACATCCGCCGCCTGCCCGTCGTCGAGGACGGCAAGCCGGTCGGGATCCTGTCGCTTGGCGACCTCGCCGAGAAGCTCGACCCCGAGTCCGTGCTCGCCGACATCAGCTCCGCACCGGCCAACAACTGACCGGCGCAGCCGCGGGGGCGCCCGAGCCCCCGGTGCGCACGGCGCAATAGATTCTCCGCCGTGCGCATCTTCTCGGGCATCCAGCCGACGGGGCAGAAGCACCTCGGCAACTACATCGGGGCGATCCGCCAGTACGTCGAAGGTCAGGATCGCGGCGATGCCATCTACTGCATCGTCGACCTGCACGCGATCACCGTCGAGTTCGATCCCGACGAGCTGCGCCGCACCGTTCACGACACGGCCGCGATCCTGCTCGCCGCCGGAGTCGACCCCGAACGGTCGATCCTCTTCCGCCAGTCCGACGTGCACGAGCACACCGAGCTCGCCTGGCTGCTGGGCGCCGTGACGGCTTGGGGAGACCTCAACCGGATGACCCAGTGGAAGGAGAAGCGCGCGCTGCTCGAGGGACGCCAAGGGGCGTTCGTCTCGGCCGGGCTCTTCACCTACCCGGTGCTCCAGGCGGCCGACGTGCTCGCCTATCGCGCCGACGAGGTTCCCGTGGGCGATGACCAGCGGCAGCACATCGAGCTGATGCGCGAGATCGCGCGTCGGTTCAACGAGCGCTTCGGCGAGACGTTCGTAGAGCCCGAGCACCGGATCCCCGAGGTGGGGGCGCGGATCATGGACCTGCAGCGGCCCGACTCGAAGATGACGACCACAGGGGGCACGGAGGCCGGCACCGTGCTGGTGCTGGACGACCCCGACGTAGTGCGCAGGAAGGTCGCAGGCGCCGTGACCGACTCGGGCTCAGAGGTGCGGCGGGGCGACGACAAGGCCGGGATCTCGAACCTGATCGAGATCATGTCGGTGACGCGCGGGGTCTCGATGGAGGAGGTCGAGGCCGAGTTCGAGGGCGCCGGCTACGGCGACTTCAAGTCGGCGGTCGGCGACGCCGTCGTGGACTACCTGGCGCCGGTGCGCGAGCGCTACGGCGAGCTGCGAGACGACGAGGCCGCGCTCGAGCAGACCATGTCCGCCGGAGCCGACAGGGCGAGGGCGATCGCCTCGGACGTGGTGGTCGAGGTCCGCGACCGAATGGGAATCGGCCCGCGGCGCTGATGCTGGGAGGATGGTCGTAGGGATGCGACCCGAGATCAGCTACGCGCGAAGCGGCGACGTCAGCATCGCCTACAGCGTCTTCGGAGAAGGCCCGCTGACGCTCGTCGCAGCCCCCGGCTTCGTCTCGCACCTCGAGGTGATCGCCGAGCTGCCGGAGGTGTCGCGGGGCCTCGAGCGCCTCGGCTCCTTCGCCCGGCTGGTCGTGTTCGACAAGCGCGAGCAGGGGCTCTCGGACCGGATGGGGCGCCCGCCGACGATCGAGGAGACCGTCGACGACATCGCCGCGGTCATGGACGCCACGGGCACCGAGCGCGCCGCCCTGCTGGGCGTCTCGGAGGGGGCCGCGATGGCGCTGATGTTCGCCGCGAGCCATCCCGAGCGGTGCACGCACCTCGCGATCTGGTGCGGTTACGCGCGCCTCACCAAGGCACCCGGCTACCCGGAGGGGGTCTCGCCCTCGACCCTCGACGACTGGGGCGAGGTCCTGCGGCGTGATTGGGGAGGGCCGATAGCGCTCAACGTGTTCGCGCCCAGCCGGGCCGAGGACCCGGCCGTGCGCGCCTGGTGGGCGCACCTCCTGCGCTCGGGGACGAGCCCGCGCAGCGCCGCGGACCTGATGGCGCTCTACAAGGAGCTGGACGTGCGCCACGCGCTGCCCCTGATCAACGCCCCGACCCTCGTCATGCACCGCACCGGCGACCGGGCCATCCCGCTCCCCATCGGCCGCTACATCGCCGAGCACATCGAGGGCGCCCGCTTCGTCGAGCTCCCGGGCGCCGACCATCTGCTGTGGACGGAGGACTCGGACGCGGTAATCGACGAGATCGAGGAGTTCCTCACCGGTGCGCGGCAGGCGCGCCCGGCCGAGCGCCGGCTCGCCACGGTGCTGTTCACCGACATCGTCGACTCGACGGCAACCGCAGCCCGCCTCGGCGACAGGGGATGGCGGGAGCTGCTCGACCGCCACGATGCCCTGGTGCGCCAGCTCGTGGAGCGCAACCAGGGACGGGTGGTCAAGACCACTGGCGACGGGGTCCTCGCGACCTTCGACGGCCCGACCCGCGCGATCGAGTCCGGGCGCGAGATAGTCGGCGCCGCGAAGGGCCTCGGAGTCGAGGTCCGGGCGGGCCTGCATTCGGGCGAGTGCGAGCTGCGCGGCGACGACCTCGGGGGGATGGCGGTCCACATCGGCTCCAGGGTCTCGGCCCAGGCGGGCGCCGGCGAGGTGCTGGTGTCGAGCACGCTGAAGGACCTGGTCGTGGGCTCGGGGATCGAGTTCGAGGAGCGCGGGGTGGCCGAGCTCAAGGGCGTGCCCGGCGAGTGGCGCCTCTTCGCTGTGGCTGAGGCCTGAGCGTCTTGACACGCCTCTAATCTGCGTTCGATGAGAGCCGCCGAGCTCGAGCTCGACCTCGACGTCTTCGCGGGCCCCTTCGACCTGCTGATGACCCTCGTGCTGCGCGAGGAGCTGAGCCTCGCGGAGGTGGAGCTCGGCGAGATCGTGCTCGCCTACATCGAGCACCTCGACGAACGCGGGGAGCTCGACCTCGAGGCCGCCACCGAGTTCCTGGTGCTGATCGCCTCGCTGCTGGAGCTGAAGTCGCGGCTGCTGCTGCCTCAGCCCGAGGAGGACGAGATCCAGCTCGGCCCCGAGGAGGCGGCCGACGAGCTGCTGGCCCGAATGCTCGAGTACCACCGCTACCGTGAGGCAGCGGCGCACATGAAGGAGCTGTTCGCAGACGGGCGCCGTTACCTCTATCGCCTCGCGCCGCTGCCGCCCGAGCTGAGGCGCGTCTCGCTCGACGCCGCGCAGCCGTCCTACGACCCGGGCCAGCTCGGAGCCGCGCTCGGCGACCTGCTCAAGGTGCCGCCGGCCCCGGACACCAGCCACATCCGTCCGACCGTTTCGCTCGAGCGCCGGCTCGTAGTGCTGCGCGAGCTCCTGGGGCGCCGCCGCAGCTTCGACTTCGATGAGCTGTTCGCCGACGAGGATCGCCTCACGCAGGCGGTGACGCTGTTCGCGCTGCTCGAGATGCACAAGCGGGGCGAGGCCACCTGGACACAGAAGCAGACGTTCGGGCCGATCGAGGTGCAGTCGGCGTGACCGCGCTCGAGCGGACGATCGAGGCGCTGCTCTACCTCTCGCCCGAGCCGGTGACGACGGCCGAGTTGGCCGAGGCGTGCGACGTCACCGAGGCCGAGGCCGATCGTGCGCTCGACGCCCTGGGGGCCGGCCTCGCGGAGGGCGAGCGCGGGTTGATCCTCCGCGAGGTCGCCGGCGGCTGGACCCTTGCCACCGATCCGATCGCCGAGGACGCCGCCAGGCGCCTGCTCGCAAAGCCGCGGACCCCGCCGCTCACCCAGGCGCAGGCCGAGACCCTCGCGATCGTCGCCTACCTCCAGCCCGTCTCCCGTCCGGAGATCGCGCGCATCCGCGGCGTCAACTCCGAGTCCGCCGTGCAGACGCTCACCGAGCGCGGGCTGATCGAGGAGTCGGGGCGCTCGCGCTTCGGCGCCGTCGTCTACCGGTCGACCGAGCTGTTCGAGCGGCTGTTCGGCCTCTCGGGGTTGGACGCCCTGCCGGACCCCGCCGGGTTCGACCCGACGCCCGAGGACGAGCGCGACCTGCGCGAGCGCCTGCTGAAGGCCGGCGAGCAGCGGGCGGAGTAGGAACGCCGCGGCCGAGCCGCTAGCGTCGCGGCCGTGAGGCTCGCGAAGTACCTCGCGCATTCGGGCGTCGCCTCGCGCCGCCGCTCCGAGGAGCTGATCGCCGCGGGCCGCGTGCGCTTGGGCGGCGACGTGGTCACCGATCCGGCCCGCGACGTCGACGAAGGCTCGGGCGTCGAGGTCGACGGCAGGCCCGTCGCGCCCGAGCCGCACGAGGTCTGGATGCTCAACAAGCCGGTGGGCGTCGTCTCGACCGCCCGGGAGCCCGGCCGCCGAGAGGCGGTGACCGACCTGGTCGACTCGGCCCGGCGCCTGTATCCCGTGGGTCGGCTTGACGTGGACTCCACCGGCCTGATCCTGCTGACGAACGACGGCGCCCTGGCCGAGCGCCTGACCCATCCGCGCTACGAGGTGCCGCGCACGTACCGAGTTCGCCTTGCCCGGCCGGCGACGCCGGAGCAGGCCCGCCGCCTGCGCCGCGGCATCGACCTGGACGACGGGCCCACCGCGCCGGCGCGTGTGCGAACGCCCTCGCCCCGGGTGATCGAGATCACCATCCACGAGGGGCGCAACCGCCAGGTCAGGCGGATGGTCGAGGCGGTCGGCAACCGCATCCAGGAGCTGCGGCGGGTGCGGTTCGGGTCCCTGGCGCTGGGGGAGCTCGCCGAGGGTGGGTCCCGGCGGCTGCGCCCGGCCGAGATCGACCGGCTCTGGAAGGATGCTGCGGATGAGCGATGAGCAGCGACTCTGGGCCGTCCGCGGCGCGGTGACCGTCGGGTCGAACGACGTCACCGCGATCGTCGCCGCGACCGAGGATCTGATGCGCGAGTTGATGAGCCGCAACGACCTCGAGCCCGAGCGGATGGTCAGCTGCCTGTTCACCGCGACCGACGACCTCAACGCGGAGTTCCCCGCCGTCGCCGCCCGCAAGCTCGGGCTCGACCACGTGCCGCTGCTCTGTACGCGCGAGCTCGACGTTCCGGGCGCGATGCGCAGCGTGATCCGGGTCATGGCCTACTACTACGGCCCGGCCGACCACACCCCGGCCCACACCTACCTCGGCGACGCCCAGGAGCTGCGCGGCGACCTCCACTCGGCTCAGTGACGGTCACCTTCGCCGACAAGCTCCAGCGGATCCCCAGCTACCAGGCCGGCGTTCCCAAGGGCAAGGCCCCGGAGGCGATCGCCGACTCGGAGATCGCGCAGCTGGCGTCGAACGAGTCGCCGTTCGGGCCGCATCCGGCGGTGGTCGAGGCGATCGCCCGCGCCGCCGCGGCGTCCAATCGCTACCCGGACCCCGACGCGACGCTGATGCGCCGGCGGGTCGCCGAGCGCTTCGAGCTCGACCCGGCCGAGATCGCCGTCTCCAACGGCTCGTGCGAGGTGCTGCTGGCGGCCGCGCTCGCCCTCTGCGAGCCGGGGGCCGAGCTCGTCTACGCCTGGCCGTCGTTCTCCATCTATCCGTATCTCGCGCCGCTTTCGGGGGCCCGCGAGGTCCGCGTGCCGCTGACCGAGGACGACGCCCATGACCTCGACGCCCTCGCGTCCGAGATCACGGCGGCCACGCAGCTGGCCGTGGTCTGCAACCCGAACAACCCGACGTCGACGCACCTGCCGGCCGCCGCCGTCGGCGCGTTCCTCGAGCGCGTGCCCGAGCACGTCACGGTGATCCTCGACGAGGCGTACATCGAGTTCCAGACCGCCGACGACCCCGACTCCACGGCCGACCTGCGCCGCGACTTCCCGAACCTGGTCGTCCTGCGCACCTTCTCGAAGGTCTACGGGCTCGCCGGCCTGCGCGTCGGGTACGCACTGTGCTCCCCGGGATTCCGTGCCGCGATCGACGCCGTGCGCCAGCCGTTCAGCGTAAACGCCCTCGCCCAGGCGGCCGGCGCCGAGGCGATCCGCCACGCCGACGACGTCGCCAAGCGGGTCGAGGCCACGATCGTCGAGCGAGTGACCGTCGAGGAGGGGCTTCGCGACCTCGGCCTGCAGACCCCCGATTCGCAGGCCAACTTCTCGTGGGTCGACCTCGGAAACCGCGACGAGGGCGAGGTCGTCGCCGGGCTCGCCGATGCCGGCGTGGTCGTCCGGCCCGGGACGCCGCTCGGAGGCCCCGGTCACATCCGGGTCACCTACGGGACGCCGACCGAGAACAGGCGCTTCCTCGATGCCTTGGGCGGCATTTGACTCGGCCCCCCGGGGGGTAGATTCGCGTCGATGTCCAGGGAGCGAGCAGCGAGGCGAGCGACCGCGGCGCTGGGGGCTTTCGCGCTGGCGCTGCCCGCGGTCGCTCTTGCGGGCGGCATGTCGGTGGGCAGGTCGGTGCAGAACGCCTTCTCCGGCGAGCTCAACGACTCGTTTCCTCAGAGCAGGTTCCTCTGGGCAGTGAGCGTCCAGTTCACCGGCTCGGGCACGCAGACGCTCGACACCTACGCGATCTGTAGCGAGGGCGCCCGCAGCCGGGAGGTCGCCGAGCGCCAGCTCGCCGCGAACAAGGACGTGACCTCGTTTGCGATCTGCGGCTAGCGCGGCGCTCGGAGCGCTCGCGCCTGCCTGGCGTTCTGACAAGCCCCGCGCAGGTTCGCCTGCGCCCCTTGCGCCCGTGGGGCGCCCGTGGTACAAACTCTCGCTCAATGCAGCGCTTCCGCACGACCTCGACCACCTACGGCGCCTCCGGCGCCGCCCGTCGTGCGTGGCTGTATTCCTGGTACTGGCGATTTAGCTAGGCGTTCGGCCTGGCGGGGGTGTCCCGCGAGACAAGAGGATTCTCGAGCCGAGCGCCGTAGCGGCCCTCACGCGGCAATTCAAGGATTGACCATTCAGCAACCGGTACCGACGAGAATTCGAAAGGCTTGAGAACACCATGATGATCGTGATGAAAGAGGGCGCGACTGGGGAGCAGATCGACGCCGTCGTGAAGCGAGTCGAGTCGGTCGGCTGCTCCGCGCACCTGTCGCGCGGCGAGCTGCTGACCGTGATCGGCGCAATCGGCGACCGCGACCGGGTCGCCGGCCTCGGGCTCGAAGGAGCCCCGGGCGTCGACCACCTGGTCCCGATCCTGAAGCCCTACAAGCTGGCATCAGCCCAGTTCCGCAAGGGGGAGCGGACGGTGATCGAGGTGGACGGCCGCAAGCTCGGGGGCGAGCACTTCGGGCTGATCGCCGGGCCGTGCACCGTCGAGAGCCGCGAGCAGACCCTCGAGGTCGCGCGCTGTGTCGCCGACAACGGCGCCACGATGCTGCGCGGAGGCGCGTACAAGCCGCGGACCTCGCCGTACTCGTTCCAGGGCCTGGGCGTCGAGGGGCTGCGCCTCCTCCAGGAGGCCAAGGAGGAGACCGACCTGCCGATCGTGACCGAGGTCATGGACGCGCGCGACATCGAGGACGTCGTCGAGGTCGCCGACGTCATTCAGGTCGGCGCCCGCAACATGCAGAACTACCCGCTCCTGTCGGAGATCGGGCGCGCCGGTCTGCCGGTGTTGCTAAAGCGAGGCCTGGCGGCCACTCTCGACGAGCTGCTGATGGCCGCCGAGTACGTCCTCAAGGAGGGCAACTCCGACGTGATGCTCTGCGAGCGCGGGATCCGGACCTTCGAGACGGCATACCGCTTCACGCTCGACCTGATGGCCGTCCCGGTGCTGAAGGAGCTGACGCACCTGCCGGTGGTCATCGACCCCAGCCACGCGGCCGGGCGGCGGGACTGGGTCCAGCCGATGTCGCTCGCGGCGGCCGCCGCGGGAGCCGACGGGATCATCGTCGAGGTGCACAACGAGCCCGACGAGGCGATCTGCGACGGCCCCCAGGCGATCGCGACCGAGCGTTTCGCCGAGTACGCGGAGCAGCTGCAGCGCGTCGTCGAGGTCGCGGGCAAAGAGACCTCGACCGTCTAGCGGCCCTCCTGACTAGGCTGGCGCCGTGCGCATAGCTGTCCTCGGCGTCGGCCTGATCGGCGGCTCGGTCGGGCTGGCCGCGGGGCGGCGCCTGGGCGCCGAGGTCGTGGGCTTCGACCCCGATACCGACCACCTCCGACAGGGGCTGGAGCTCGGGGCCCTGGGTCGCGGCGAGGACTCGGTCGCCGCGGCGGTCGACGGGGCGGAGGTGGTGTTCTGCGCGGCGCCCGTGGCGGCGCTCCCACCGCTGGTCGCGGAGGCGGTCGATGCCACCGGCCCCGACGCGGTCGTCACCGACGTCGGCTCGACCAAGCGGCGGCTGCTGGCCGGCCTGCCCGAGGCCGCGGCTGAGCGCTTCATCGGCGGCCATCCCCTCGCGGGCGCCGAGACCTCCGGGGTCGCCCACGCCCGCGAGGACCTCTTCGAGGGCGCGCGCTGGTACCTGACGCCGACCGAGCGCTCGGGCGGGGTGCAGTACGACCTCCTTCAGCGGACGGTCGCCGACCTCGGGGCGCGGCCACAGGCGATCGACGCCGAGTCGCACGACCGGCTGATGGCCGCCGTCAGCCACCTACCCCACGTGATCGCCAACGTCCTCGTCCAGCAGGCGGCGATCGCCCTCGCCGAGGAGTCCGAGCGGCTTCCCGAGGTCGGGCCCAGCTTTCGCGACACCACCAGGGTCGCGGGCGCCAACCCGGCGATCTGGGAGGACATCTACGCGGCGAACGCCGACGCCGTCGCCGAGGCCATCGGCGACGTCCAGCGACGCCTTGGCGAGGCCGCCGAGCTGATCCGCGGTGGCAAGAAGGGCGACATCGGCGAGTGGCACCGGGCCGCAGGGGACGACCGCAGGCGCCTGCTGGAGGCGGGCATGGAGGGCGGCGCGCTGCTCGAGCTGCGGGTCGCCGTCGAGAACCGCCCGGGCACGGTCGCCGAGATCGCCCTCGCCCTCGGCCGCGAGCGCGTGAACATCGAGGACATGGCCCTCTATCCGGCGGCGGACATGCGCACCGGCGCGATCACCCTCTGGGTCGCCGGCGAGGCGGAGGCCGAGCGCGCCGCCGAGATCGTCCGCGGGCTGGGGCACGGCGTCTCGATCGTCGGCGGCGACGAGTAGCCGGCAATGGCCACCACCCGGTTCGATCCCGCCGGGCCGCTTCGCGGGGAGCTGCGCCCGCCGCCCGACAAGTCGATCTCCCATCGCGCCGCGATCCTCGCGGCGATGGGGGAGGGGCCGGCGACGGTCGAGAACTACCTCGTCGCCGCGGACACGCGTTCGACCCTCGACGCGGTCGCCGCGCTGGGCGCCGGCGTCGAGCGAGAGGGCGACGCGGTTCGGATCGAGGGGATCGGCCTGCGCGGCCCTGGCGAGCGGGCGGCCGGCGACTCGAGCCGGGAGATCGACGTCGGGAACGCCGGGACCCTGTTGCGCCTACTCCCCGGCTGGCTCGCCGGTCAGGGGTCGGCGGCCTGGCGGCTGGACGGCGACGAGTCGATCCGCCGGCGCCCCGTCGACCGGATCGCCGATCCCCTTCGCCTGATGGGGGCGAAGGTCGAGTGCAGGGACGGCAGGCTGCCGCCGGTCTGGGTCCACGGCGGGCGGCTGAACGGCATCGACTACGAGC